>TBL_comb47_HYPODRAFT_10000202_pt1 | contig 75961 bp, 60 predicted proteins | sample TroBogypolimnion_40_FD_10682 | JGI IMG/M metagenome (IMG submission 10682) | reverse complement strand
AGTTATACGAAGGAACCATCCTGGTTTTAAGCCACCCCAATAGGGATCACCGTCAGGTAATCCCAAATCTGCACCAAAGGTGCAAGAGAAAAATGCCGGAAATGAAAAAGGTTCCTGAGTTATAAGGAACCTTTTTCATTTCCGGTTTAACTTTACCGGCTCTATAAATTTAGCCTTCTTCTTTTTAACTCAGCCATTACCTTGTTGCGGATTTCCGCCTCAGTCTGGTAAAGTTTTAAGATTTGTTGGGGAGAAAGGACAGTTTTAAATTCCTTGTAGTATTTTTCCCGGATAGAGAGAATCTTTCTTGCACTTTCAATTTGCTTTGAGATCATCTGTTCTGCTTGTTCCGCAGAAATACTGTCGCTGTTGATTTTCATCAGCCGGCCGAGTTTAAAAAAGTCAATTCCGGATAATTCCTGGTTGTATTTCAGGTAAATGGGACGAAAATTGTCGAACGTTTTCTGGTCAATGTTCAACCTGTATTTGATTTCCCGCAACTTTGCCTGCATAATCCTTTCACGCATCAGGGGAAATCTGGCTTCAGCCTGGGATTTGGCATTCACGTTTATCAGCAGCAGCAAAAACAAAAGTAGCGCGGATATTTTTTTCATGTTTTCCAATTGTTTGACTGTTATTTTTCTGGTTCTCCAATAAATGGATCACTTTTGTACAAGGCCGCCATTTGTTGCAGTTCATCGTCCGTGAAATCTGCCAACACCTCACTGATGGCCTCCGATCCGGTAGGCTGTGCGTCGGATAGCTTTGCAGGCTCTTGTTTGGCGAGTTCTTTTGCCTCGACATGTCCGACAGCTTTCTTTCCGGCATTCTGGTGTGTTTTTGACTGCAACTGAGAATCAACTGCTACCAGGTCAGAGACATTCCCCTCATGTCTAAATTCTGTCTGGTATCCGATGAAAAAGAGGGCGGCAAGAGAGGCTGCTGCAGCAATGGATTGCCAAAGCATTCTGTTCTTCCCGTGAATTCGTTCCCTTTGTTTGGCCAGTAGCAACGTTTTCTCTGAAATTGATTCAAAAAAACCATCGGGCACCTGATAGGGAGTCTCCTTCCCATATTGCTGAAAATCGTTTAATTCAGTCATATCCTTTGGATTATACTTTTTCATTTTTTCTTTCTGATCCTTAGGCGTGATCAATCAGATAACGCTTGATTTTTTCGCTTGCATAATGAAAATTTGTTTTCAGTGAGCTAACCGACGAATTTAGGATTTGCCCCATCTCTTCATAACTCAGTTCATCGTAGTACCTCATGTTGAATACGATTCTTTGTTTGTCAGGAAGCTGTAAAATTGCTGTTTGAAATTTTGCCAGGATGATCTTGCTGTCTTCTGCATCATTTCCCGACAATTCTCCGGTAACTTCAAGTCCTTCATCTCCTTGATGGGCTTTCCATCTTTTGTTTCTTCGGAAATGCTTCGTACATTCATTGGTTGCTATTCTGTAGAGCCAGGTAAAAAGTTTGCAATCGCCCCGGAAGGAATCAACGTGCCTGTAAACCTGAATAAAGGTCTCCTGCAGGATGTCCTCCGCATCTTCGTGTGAAAGAACCAACCGACGGACGTGCCAATAAACAGGTCGCTTGTAGTTTTCCATCAGTTTCAGAAAACCCGCATCTTTTCTGGCAGGATCCTTCAACATTCCTAAAATTTCCGAATCAACCTGTTCGATCATCAATCCCGTCATTTTGCAACTTGGATACCTAAAGTATTGTAAAGTTAAATTCTTGCGTTTAAAATATTTACATTCTGAATGATATTTTTTTGGGGTGTGATTTAACTTTTGACTTCAGGATGCTTCTCACAATTGTATCTTTCAAGTTTACTGATATGGATTTCTTGGAACATCCACCGATAAAACTACCTTGTCATTTGCAGCGTTTTGACGCATTGGTATTTCAAAGAATCTTTAATTAAAGCATGATCCATGAAAAGTCTAAAAGTAGTTTTTGCTGTTTTCTTCGTTTTTCTGGCAATCAATTCCTGCCGGAAGGCGGAATATCTGGCAACTCTCGATGAGGTTGTTCTTAGCCAGCAGGAGACCCAAACCGATGAGGTTCTTTCGGATGTTGACATTATTGCCGATGAGGCGGTGACCTTGAATGCCAATTTACTTAAGTCGGCCAGTCTTGACAACTCCCTGTATCTGAGCAGCTGCACGGTGGTTACCCTGAATACGCAGAGCTCGCCACAAACGCTAACCCTGGACTTTGGTACCGGATGTACGGGAAAGGATGGAAAAGTTCGTTCCGGGAAGATCATCGTGACTTCGGTAGCCTTCAACACCTATCCATCGGTCAGGATGAAAACATTCGACAATTATGCTGTCGACGGGAAGTCAGTTTCGGGCAGCATTGCCAAGACGATTCTCAAGGACAACGTCAACAATATTCGTACGGCTTCGATCCAGGAAGATATTACCATCACTCTTCCGAACAGCGAAGGAACGGCTCATCGTGTGGCTGATTTTACCAGGCAGTATCAACTCAATACTTTGGGTGTTCAGGACGACAACAAGATTGTAAGTTGGGGAACGTTTGCATTTACAAGGGCATCCGGAGTAAAGGTTACCAAAACGGTTCAGGCAGCCAATCCAGTTGTATTCAGCGGTGCCTGTCACCACATTGTCAGCGGGCTGGTCTCCTTCGTTACCAGTACCAATCACAGCTGGACCATAGATTTCGGTGACGGAACCTGTGATGACAAGGCGACCCTTACCATTGGAGGCAAGTCAAAAGAGATTACCATTCGATAGGGAACAGTTAATTTTTGCAGTATTACGTTTCATTTCGATTTCTTTCAAAATGTCGTTCGGTTCATTCCGGACGGCATTTTGTTTCATTGGGAAAAAGGCAGAGGGAATGGTCGGTGAAATGTCAGGAATCGGCTCTTCAGGAAGGGGTATTTTTCTTGAATGTTTTGTACAGGATAAATCCCAGAACAAGCACGCCGAAAAGGATAAAGACCGTAGACAGATGCTTGCTGTACTCCTGTACTTGCGCCATCAACTTGTCGTGGGGGACGACAGATTCGAGGTAATAGCCAATGGAAGCCAGAATGATGTTCCACAAGCCTGCGCCCATCGATGTATAGAGAATAAATCTCGAAAGGTTCATTTTGGAGAGTCCGGCGGGAATGGATATGAGGTGGCGCACGCCCGGAATAAGGCGGCCTGTGAAAATAGAGATGGCTCCATTTTTATCAAAGAATTGCTCTGTTTTCCGAACAGCGAGCTCATCCAGCATCAACAAATGACCGAATTTGCTGTTGGCGAACTTGTAGACGATGGGTCTTCCAATAAACATTGCCAGGAAATAGTTGGTGATAGAACCAATGACGGCACCAAAAGTGGAAAAAAATACCACGAGGTAGATGTTCAGTTCTCCGGCTGCTGCCTTGTAAGCGGCAGGTGGGACGATCAGCTCGGAGGGAAGAGGAATGACGGAACTTTCAATTGCCATCAGGAGGGTAATCGTCCAGTAGTTCAGGTTATCGAGACACCATTGAATAAATCCTATGGATTGCATATTTGCGGAGTTGTTTAATTTTCTGTAGAGGCTACTGCAAATGTAGGAATTGCCTGCAATCTATCAGCAAGCCAAATCAACTTCAGGATAAAATTCGATCCACAAAATTATCGAACGTTCGATTTTAATTTAGAAAGATTTTAAGGTTAACACATTCGTGGGATGAAAGTTAATTTTTACCTTTAGGGGATAATATGAATGAATGTAGCTATTTATGAACTATGATGGAAAAAAATCACAATATATCAGATTTACAGTTACATACTGGCGTTGAAGTGATGCGCTGCTACCAGTGTGGAAAGTGTTCTGCGGGTTGCGTTCTTGCTTCAGAGATGAATTTTCCACCCAGTTACCTGATGCGGTTACTTCAAACGGGCACCAGGGAAAATCTGGATAAAATACTCAATTCGAATTCCATCTGGCTCTGCCTGAACTGTGAAAACTGTCTGGGCCGCTGCCCAATGGAGATCGATATTCCCAAAATGATGGATTATTTAAGGACCCAATCTGTCAGGGAGAACAAACTTCATCCGGACTCAAAGCCGATTCTGGCCTTCCACAGGTCATTTCTGGATTCGATCAAGCATACTGGACGCTTGTATGAGGTAGGGTTGGTGGCAGCATTCAAGTTCCGCACTTTTCGTCTGGCCCAGGATCTTGCGGTTGCACCAGTCATGTATCTGAAAGGGAAATTGCATCTTTTCCCTGAAAAGTTCAATGACAGGAAAAGGATGAAGCGGATTTTTGCGCAAACAATTGAAAACGCTAAGAAAGACAATCAATGAAGATAGGATATTACCCCGGTTGTTCACTAACCGGTTCATCGAGAGAATACAACGAATCCGTTGTCGCGTTGGCCAAGGCACTGGAAATTGAACTGGTGGAGATTAAAGACTGGAATTGCTGCGGAGCTACAGCTGCACATGTGATGAATGAAGAACTCTCCCTGTCACTTCCTGCGAGAATCATGGCTACCGCAGAGGAGCAGGGGTTGACCGAGGTGGTTGTACCTTGTGCTGCCTGCTACAACAGGCTAAAAATGACCCAGCACGAACTGAAGGACGATGACAAACGCGGAAGGGTGACCGAAATTTTGAAAATGCCTTATCAAGGCAGCCTGAACATCATCAATGTCTTACAGATGCTTGATGTTTATGGGGCAGAGAACATCAAAGCCCGCGTAACCAGCCCTTTTGCACATAAGGTAGCCTGTTATTATGGTTGCCTGCTGGTGCGTCCGCATTCCATTTTACAGTTTGACAGGGTGGAGGATCCGCAAAGCATGGATTCACTGATCAGGGTCATTGGTGGCAGTCCGATGGATTGGGCTTTTAAAACGGAATGTTGCGGAGCCGGATTTTCCGTTTCCCGGACAGACCTGGTGGCCAAATTATCCGGCAATATATTGAAGGATGCGGCTGATCGTGGAGCGGAGGCAGTGGTGGTAGCCTGCCCAATGTGCCAGTCGAATCTGGATATGCGGCGGGGAGCGATCAATAAAACGCTTGTTCAGCCGATTGATATTCCTGTCATCTATATTACACAGGCCATTGGAATGGCACTTGGAATAGGAGCCACAGAACTGGGACTGAAACGTCATTTTGTAAACGTAGAATTGTAAACATATGTCAAAGATCGGAGTATTTATTTGTCACTGCGGCGAAAATATCAGCGCCACCGTCGATGTCGAACGTGTTGCGCGTGAGATTGGCGGAATGGAGGGGGTAGCTCACGCCATCGACTACAAATACATGTGTTCGGATCCCGGACAAACTTTCATCAAGGAGGCTGTCAAAAAGTATGGTCTGGATGGGGTAGTGGTTGGAGCCTGTTCTCCGCGTATGCATGAACCTACTTTCCGGCGCGCCTGCGCGGAGGCCGGTTTGAACCCCTACCTTTGTGAAATGGCGAACCTGCGGGAGCACTGTTCCTGGGTGCATGAAAAGAGTGAAGAGACAACCGAAAAGGCCATCGATCTGGTAAAGATGCTGGTTGAGAAGGTAAAAAAGGACAAACCACTGGAATCCATCAAAGTTCCGGTCACCAAACGGGCTCTGGTCATTGGCGGAGGCATTGCCGGTATTCAGGCTAGTTTGGACATTGCCAATACAGGTCACAAGGTAATTCTGATTGAGAAAGATCCCTCCATCGGCGGACATATGTCACAGCTCTCGGAGACTTTTCCTACACTCGACTGTTCCCAGTGCATCCTGACACCCCGAATGGTTGAAGTTGCACAGCATCCCAACATCAAATTGTATACCTATGCAGAATTGGAGAGCCTGGAGGGTTTTATCGGAAACTTCAAGGCCAGGATTCGTCTGAAGGCAAAAAGTGTCAATTATTCGACCTGTACCGGCTGTGGTGCCTGTATCCAGAAATGCCCCGTCAAGAAGATTCCGAGTGAATTCAATGCCGGTCTTGGAACCAGAACAGCCATTTATGTACCGTTTCCGCAGGCCGTTCCCAATAAACCAGTCATTGACCGTGTCAATTGCAACTATTACAAGAGAGGGGCCTGCAAAATCTGTGAGAAGACTTGTCAGGTTGGATCCATTGAATGGGACAAGGAGGATGAAATCATCACGGAAGAGGTTGGTGCAGTGGTGTTGGCGACCGGATTTGATGTGAAAGGTGCGGACTTTTTCCCGGAATATGGCTACGGTAAATTCAAGGATGTCCTTACCGGATTGCAATTCGAACGTCTTGCTTCGGCCTCGGGACCAACCTTTGGAGAGATTCGCAGGCCATCGGATGGTGCCATCCCCAAAAAGATTGTCTTCATCGCCTGTGCCGGCTCAAGGGATCCTGCCAAGGGAATTCCCTATTGTTCCAAGATATGTTGCATGTATACGGCCAAGCACGCCATGTTGTACCAGCACAAGGTTCATGGTGGTGAGTCAACCGTGTTTTATATGGACATCCGCGCAGGCGGTAAAAATTATGAGGAGTTTGTACGCAGGGCCATCGAAGAGGACACAGTCAATTACATTCGTGGTCGTGTTGCCAGGGTGTACGAAAAGAACGGCAAACTGATTGTCAAGGGTGTTGATACTTTACTTGGTGGGCAGCAAGTCGAGATTGAAGCAGACATGGTCGTTTTGGCCACCGCCGGTGTTGCCAATTGCGGTTCAGAACAGCTGGCGCAGAAATTGCACGTCTCCTACGATCCTTATCATTTCTTCGCCGAAGCCCATCCCAAATTAAAACCTGTCGAAACAAATACAGCCGGAATCTTTCTGGCAGGAGCCTGTCAGGCACCGAAGGATATTCCTGAAACTGTTGGAATGGCCTCGGGTGCTGCTGTAAAAGTAGCTGCGCTCTTTTCAAATGATGAGTTGGTTCGGGAGCCAGTCGTGGCCGTTGTCAACCGTCTGGCCCCTCCGTTGTACAGTACATGTGTCGGGTGTTTCATGTGTGAAACAGCCTGTCCCTACAATGCCATCGAACACGAGGAGATCAAGGGACGCGATGGCAGCCTGATCCGGACGATTGCCAGAGTAAACGAGGGACTCTGCCAGGGGTGCGGTACTTGTGTGGCTTTCTGTAGGTCTAAATCCATTGACATACAGGGATATACCAACGAGCAGGTATATGCGGAGGTAATGTCATTGTTAAACGATTAACGAACAGATAATGAGTAGTTCTACCGATTTTGAACCCAAAATAATTGCCTTTGTCTGCAACTGGTGTACCTATGCAGGTGCCGATTTAACAGGAACGAGCCGGCTCAAATATGCCACAAATGTGAAGATCGTTCGTTTCCCTTGTACCGGACGAATCGATTTTCTGCTGTTGTTGAAATCATTTGCACAGGGTGCAGATGGAGTCATCGTGTCCGGATGCCATCCAAACGATTGCCACTACACCAGCGGAAATTTTCATGCAAGACGGCGTTGGATTGCCTTTAGGACCGTATTGGACCTGATGGGTGTTGACATTCGACGGATTCAATACTCCTGGGTTTCTGCCGCTGAAGGTTCCAAATGGGCCGACCTTGTCAACAATACAGTTGCCGACATACGAGCACTGGGTCCTTACACCGAGTATCAAAAAGTTGCCGATTATTTAGAGAAGGAGGGATTCGATGAAGAAGCTTAGAGACAGGGCTGTGGCCTTACTGGATGAAGGAACCGTGTCGCTGGTGATAGGGTATGAAGAGGGAACGAAAAGACCCAGGCCTCTTTTTTGCAGAAACAGCGAAACTGCCCGGAAATTGATATTTGACAGCCGTTGTTTTCACAACCTGGCTGTATATGTTACCAAGAAGGAACTTGTTGGCAAGGAACGTTTTGCCGTGACAGCACCCATATCCACTTTGCGGAGTATTTTGCAGCTTTATGTTGAGAATCAGTTGAGTGAGGATAAATTATTGGTTCTCACGGTAGATACAAGCGGTGAACTCAGGGAGTTCGTCACTTTTGATGAGATTTCGGCTTATGTTGCCCAGTTTGAGATGAAGCGAGGTGAACGTGAGCAGGAAATACTTGCCAAAATAGAAGGAATGACCCGTGAAGAGCGATGGAAATTCTGGATGGCGGAGATGTCTCACTGTTTCAAGTGCTATGCCTGCCGTTCTGCTTGTCCCCTCTGTTATTGCACAAAATGTGTGGTCGAAATCAATCGTCCCCAATGGATCAATCCGTGGCCTTCACCGCTTTCCAACATGGAATGGCATGTCAACAGGGCGATGCACATGGTTGGCAGGTGTACTGCCTGTGGTGCTTGCGGGGACGCTTGTCCAGTGGGAATACCTATTGATTTGATAACCAGAAAGATGATGGAGGATCTCGCCCCCGAATTTGGTTACATTCCAGGTCAGCCGGCTAAGCAGGGAAATGCTCTCTCAAGCTGGAAACTGGATGACAGGGAGCAATTTATACGATAACGCAAAATGGAAACAAAATACATCAGTCAGGGTGGCCTGGCACAGTGGTTTGAAAGTATCGTGGCAAGTGGGAAAAGGGTTTATGCACCTGTTAATTCCCGCGGTCAGGTAGATTTTAAGCTGGTAAAAAAACTTAGTGAGGTTGCCGATGATTACATTCAGACCACGCAATCGATCAAGGCATCGGTATACCCAAAGGCAGAGGTGCTTTTTACCTATGAAAAGGAACATGGCAAGGTCAATCTAACCGATTTTGACCCGGATACCATTCCTGAAACGGTTCTGTGGAAGGTTCATCCGTGCGATGCGGCAGGTTTTAAACCACTTTCAGCCATTTTCAACTGGGATAGTGCAGACAAACTGCACAATGCACATCTGGTGAAAACCTCTGTAATTTCTTTTAGTTGTGCCAAAGCCGATGAGAGTTGCTTCTGCACGAGTGTAAACGGAAGTCCCGGAAATACAGCGGGCAGTGATGTTCAATTGACGGTCTTACCCGATGGTGGTGCCATTGCCGAGATCTTAACGCCAAAAGGTGAAGCCCTCGTAGCCTTACTGCCATCCGTCTTTGAAGCCGACAGGGGAGATAAAAAAGAGCAATGCCTGGTTGATCTTCCTGCAAGATTCAGCCTGGAAGAGGTCAATGCCAAACTGAACAAGGCATTTAACAGTACGGTCTGGAAAGAGCAGTCGGAGCGGTGCATCGGATGCGGTGCCTGCGCCTTTGTTTGTCCGACCTGTGCCTGTTTCGACATTCAGGAAGATGTACACGGTTCCAAGGGACGTCGTATCCGCTGCTGGGATGCCTGCGGTTTTGCACTTTTTACGTTGCACACTTCCGGGCATAACCCGCGTGAGCACCAGAGTCAACGCTGGCGTCAGCGAATTCTGCACAAATTCTCCTACATGCCTGACCGGCTCAGCGTAGTTGGTTGTACCGGCTGCGGGCGATGTTCGCGGGCTTGCCCGGTTGACATGAATATTCTTGAACACATTACCTCAATTGCAAAACAATGAGCCAGAAAAATACCTACCTCCCTTATCTGATGACCATCGATAAAGTCATCAAGGAGGCCCCGGGCGTTAAAACTTACAGACTTAAATTTCAGGATGAATCGGAGGCAGCTGCCTTTGATTTTCAGGCAGGACAGTTTGGGGAGTACTCGGCATTCGGAGAAGGAGAATCGACCTTTTGCATTGCTTCCTCACCTACCAGGAAGGGTTACATCGAATGCACTTTTCGGGATACCGGAAGAGTTACCTCTGGTTTGGCTTCGCTGGAGGAGGGAAGTACCATGGGATTCCGGGGGCCTTACGGCAATGTTTTCCCGCTGGACGAATGGAAGGGAAAAAACCTCGTGTTTATAGCAGGCGGTATTGCACTTCCTCCCATGCGTTGCGTCATATGGAATGCACTCGATCTGCGTGAAAACTTCAAGGAGATCACCATCATCTACGGTGCCAAATCGGTGAATGACCTGGTGTATAAGAACGAATTGAAAGAATGGGAGGAACGACCCGATGTAAAGATGGTCACTACCGTGGATCCCGGAGGCCAGACATCCGACTGGAAGGGAGAGGTTGGATTTGTTCCCACCATTGTGGAAAAAGTAGCGCCTTCGGCGGATAATACCATTGCCATTGTCTGCGGACCACCGATCATGATCAAATTCACCTTCCCGGTATTGGAAAAATTGGGATTTACGGACAGTCAGGTTTATACCACCCTTGAAAACCGGATGAAATGCGGTGTTGGAAAATGCGGCCGGTGCAATGTGGGAAAATTGTACATCTGCAAGGATGGACCTGTATTTAGCAAGGAGGAACTGAATTTTATTCCTGCGGAAGAATATTGAAATTCGTGGTGCAAAATGAAAAAAATACCTTGAAGGTTTTTAAAACCCTCAAGGTATTTTTTTTCTTACCGCAAATTCTTTGTTCTGTTGGCATCCAGCCGTACGAAGATGAAGAGCAGAACGGTAAAAGACCAAAGAGAGGAGCCACCGTAGCTGAAAAAGGGCAAGGGAATCCCGATTACAGGGGCCAATCCGATGGTCATCGAGATGTTGATCACAATGTGGAAAAAGAGGATGCAGGCAACCCCGTATCCATAAATTCTGCTGAACGACGATCGCTGTCGCTCCGCCAGATAGATTAACCTTATTAAAAGTGTCAGGAAGAGCAAAATAACTACCGTCGTACCCATAAAGCCCCACTCTTCTCCCACCGTACAGAAGATAAAGTCGGTACTCTGTTCCGGAACAAAATTGTATTTGGTCTGCGTTCCCTTCAAAAATCCTTTTCCAATGATGCCTCCTGAGCCTATGGCAATTTTCGACTGGTGCACATTGTAGCCAGCACCCAGCAAATCATTTTTTATTCCGAGCAGGTTATCCACACGGTCTCGCTGGTGAGAAATCAGCACATTCCGGTAAAAATAATTCACGGATAGGGTGATGGCGATCGAAAAGATAAAGAAAAGCAGCACAAACCACGCCTGCCGGATGTGTTTTGCAAGTCCGTATGCGACGAAGATCAGAACCGAAATCACGCTGGTAATCGCGAGCAGATGGAAGGGTGATGCGTCGAATCCCATCATGTTTTTCAATCCGAAAAGAATTCCGTAAATCACAGAGACAATGGCAAAGCCAATCGTTCCCTCCTTGATGCTTTGGCGTAAAACAGTGAACAGAATCAGTGAAACAATTATCAGTAGAACCAGGATCGAGAGTTGTGTCCAAAGCAGTGCGAGGATGAAAAGGGCAATGGTAGTAAATCCCCCGATGATGATAATATCCGGTAATCCTTCACGGTAGTAGACCAGAAAGAAAACGGCAAAAACGAGTGCCGACCCGGTATCATTCTGAAGAATGATGAGGAGTGCCGGTAACAACATCAAGGTGCCTAATACCAGGTAGGATTTGGTCCTTGCCATCTTGAAGCCGAACTGGCTCATGTATTTGGCAACGGCCAGGCTGGTCGCGAATTTTCCCAACTCGGCGGGCTGCAGTGCCACACCTCCAACTTCGAACCAGGCGCGTGCACCATTCACCTCACGACCCAGAAATAAAACGGCAACAAGCAAAAAAATGACCAGGATATAAATGTGGTAAGCAAAGGCAACATAAAATTTACTGTCGACTATCAACACACAAATGGCCAGAAATATACCGGCAACTATCCAGATCATTTGTTTCCCGTACTGCTGTCCCAGGTCGAATATACTTTGATGCTCTTCGCTGTATACGGCTGCATAAATATTGACCCATCCCATCATAACCAGTGACAGATAGATTAGAATGGTAATCCAGTCGAGGCTGAGCAGTATGTTGTTGTTACTCTTCATTGATTTTAGGTCACTTTTTACGTTAGCTATTGGCTATTAGCCGTTAACTGTTGGCTTTTTACTTTTCATTTTCATTCTTGTTTCAATCTCCTCCTGAAAGGTGCATGGCGGAAATAAGATCAGAACTGAGCATTGTTTGTTCCAATGACTTCCTTTTTGGTGAAATTGAATCATTCAGGTATTTTTCAATGATTAAGCTGGCGATAGGAGCAGCATAACGAGCTCCCCAAACTCCGTTTTCCACATAGACACAAATGGCAATTTTAGGGTCTTCCTTGGGTGCAAAAGCAACAAATGCGGAGTGGGCTGCACCGTGGGGATTCTGAACTGTACCTGTCTTCCCGCAGATCGCCAATCCTTCGACCTTGGCTGCAGTTTTGGCAGTTCCCTCTTCCACTACTTTTTGCATGCCATCAGCAATGACATTGAACAGAAATGGATTCGCTGTTGTGACATGTTTTTCAAAGGTGAGTTCCTTTTCGGTCTTGTCAAAATCCTGGATGCTTCTGACTACATGGGGAGCAATGTAATAACCTTTGTTGGCAATGATGGAGACCATGTTTGCCAGTTGAAGAGGAGTGAGCAACAATTCCCCCTGACCGATGGCCAGTGAACGGATGGTCATTACATTCCAATGTCCTTTCCCAAAGAATCTGTCGTAATAAGTTGTTTTTGGCACATTTCCGGCAGTTTCGGCATTTAAATCTCCGCCGATACGTTCACCGATTCCCAAATCCATCAAGTGACTGCGCCAGGCTTCAAATCCTTCTTCGGAGGTGGGGTATTTGTTGATGGTGGCCCGAAATGCCTGGAAAAAATAGGAGTTGCACGATTCCCGGATGGCACTCAAAAGCGGAAGCGGAGTTTCGTGGTTGTGTGTACATTTGATTGGAACCGATCGTGGTCCATTGCAGGAATAACGGATATCAGGACCCAGTAACCCCTCTTCCAGACCAATGATGGCATTGGCCAGTTTGAACGTGGAACCCGGAGGATAGGAGGCCGTGATCGCCCTGTTGAGCATTGGTTTCAGTGGATCGTTGAGCAGGGTGATGTAATTTTTGGTTCTTTCCCTGCCCACAAACATACCGGGGTCGAAAGAGGGAGAACTCGCCAGAATCATGATCTCGCCGGTCTTGGGTTCTATTGCCACGATGCTTCCAACCTTGCCTGCAAGCAGCCGTTCTCCGTAGGTCTGGAGGTCTGCATGCAGCGTCGAGATGAGGTTTTTGCCAATCACGGCTGCCGTATCCATCTTGCCGCCTTCGAAAGAGCCTTTCACACGATTGTGCACGTCGACCATCATGTAGGATATCCCCTTGACGCCGCGAAGTTCGTTTTCGTAGGCCTGCTCAATGCCAGATTTGCCGATGTAGTCGCCACTTTCGTAATATTTGTCGTCGTCTATCCGCTTCTGATCTACCTCACCGACATAACCCAGAATATGGGAAGCAATGGTCGCCGGGTATTGACGAAGCGTACGTGCCTGAATGTAGAAACCGGGATATTTGAAAAGCTGTTCCTGCAAGATGGCGTACCGGTGGGAGGAGAGTTGCTTGATGATAGGTGAAGCCTTGTACATCGAATAGCTTCTTGCTTTCTTGATCTCACTCACCAGATCAGCTTTTTCGACGCCTGCGATCCGGCAAAAAGCGAGGGTGTCGAATGCCTTCATCTCCCTGGGTGTGACCAGTACGTCATAGGCCGCCTGGTTGTAAACAATCAGCTTGTGATTTCTGTCGTATACCAGTCCACGGGCCGGATAGTTGATCTGCCTGCGCAGTACGTTGCTGTTGGCCGAGATTTTGTAGGAGGAGTCGATTACCTGAATGTAGAAAAGCCTGGAGATCATGATCAAGGCTGTTAAACAGAATATGCCTATCAGTAGGTATTGTCTTTTGGTATAGGTATCCACAATTTTATCTCTTATTCAGTGTAAGTAATATCTTTTTAAGGCGTGCCCAATCAGCCGGATTTTGAAAATATCCATCCTTCAGGCTGGTCAATTTCAGAGAGGCGCCACTCCTTTTTGTCCTGAGGATCTGTAGCGAACCAATGTATTCCAGCTGATTAATCCCTGGTTTTCTGTTTTTATTGACTGTTGGCCTGTCTGTAAAACCAAAGGGCTAAAATAAGGATAATCTCGTCAATAATCCAGCTTATAAACCAAAACTATTGCCTAAAGTGGAGGATTAAACTTATTTTCTGAAAAAGAGAAACTGGCTGATGACGATCAGAACAATCGACAGAATCCCACTCAGAATGGCCCTGATCAAGGTGAAGAAGAAGCCCTGGAAAGTGAAAGCTTCCAGCATAAAAAGGAGGAGGTGGTGAATGGTGACGAAAATTGCCGTGTAACTGATGAACCAGTTCAGGCTCATGGTAGAAATTCGGGGAGCCGAGACAGATTCACGTGTTTCCCGGGTAGAAATTTTGTTGAGGATGGCAGGCCTGACAAATCCAATCACGACACAAACCGCCGCATGGACTCCAAGTGTATTGGTAAAGGCATCGATTGACAAACCCAGAATGAAACCCAGAAATATCAGCATGGCCCGCGGCGTGTCATACGGCAGCAGCAGCAAGAAGATGAGGTAAAAGAAAGGAGAGATCATCCTGAAGATCAGGATATGATTAAGTACCAACACCTGCAACAAGACAGATACAATAAAAATCAGGGAATATTTGAGCAGGTTATTTACCATCGTTGTTCAGTGATTCAAGTTTATTGATCTCCTTTAACTGTCTGTTCTCTACGAGGGCGACCTGCACGATGCTTCTGAAATCAACGGCCAGGTCTACATCAATTTTGTAAAAATTGCTTCCGGATCCCAATGAATATTCTGAAACAATGCCGATCTCCAACCCTTCCGGAAAACTTCCGGAGAATCCAGTGGTCACAACCGTGTCACCGTTCTGCACGGGAACGTGGTAGGGTATTTCGTTGAGCTGAACTTTTCTGTAGTCACGCCCGTTCCAGGACAAAGAGCCGAAAAAGTCGTTTCGTTTGATCTTTGCACTCAGTTTCCACCGTTCGTTCAAAATGGAGATGACGGTGCTGTAATTGTCTCCGACATTGGTGACCAATCCGACCACTCTTCCCGCAGAAACAACGCCCATATCCGCCTTGACGCCCTGGTTGCGACCCTTGTTGAGTGTCAGAAAGTTGTGTCGTTGGTTCACTGAGTTGTTGATGACCCTGGCGGTGGTGAAAAAATAGACGATTTTGTTCAGTGAGTCCCTGGTCATGGCAATCAATGGATTGCGTTCGGTCAGGTAACTTGATTTTGAATTGTTGGTACCTCTCAGCTGGTAGTGCTGCAGTGCAGTGCGCAGCTCGGCATTCTCCTCGGCCAACTCGGTGTTCGCCTTTTTCAAGTCAAAGACCTGAAAAACACCTGCGAAATTCTCGAAAAAATAGCCGCTAATGCCGTTACTGGATGTCAGAAACTTTGCCTGCTGGAAGTTGTTGTAGGTAACAACCATGGAAAGCGAGAATATTTCCAAGATCAAAAACAGGAATACGTAATGATACCTTAGGATTAACCTAAATAGATTCCTCATATTTCATACGTAAATATCATTACTAAATTATTGATTATCAAAACGTATGCATGAAATTTGCAAAGAATTTCACATTGCTTGTTGCAGGCATGGCCCATGCTCGTTTCCTCTTTGATAATTGGTTTCTCATACGCCGGAATAAATTCGGGTCCTTTGAATATTTCGGGATCGTATCGGGTCATTCACCTTGCCGGCTTATGGCCAGCCAAATGAGTGAGCCTTTAATTATCGAAGCAGGAAGGAGAATTTATCCACATTCTTCAAGGCAACGCCGGTTCCCCGTGCGACGGCTCTCAATGGATCTTCGGCAATCTGGAACGGGATGTTGAACTTCTCATACAACCTTTTGTCCAGCCCGCGCAAAAGGGCACCACCACCTGCCAGCCAGATTCCTCTCTTGTAGATGTCTGCATACAATTCCGGTGGAGTATGTTCCAGTGCATTGGTGATCGCGGTCTCAATCTTGCTGATGGATTTGTCGAGACAGTGTGCAATCTCCGTGTAGGTGACGTGCACATCGATCGGCATGGCCGTCATCTGGTTGGGGCCCTTTACAATCATGTCGGCCGGTGGATCATCGAGTTCCGTCATGGCGGAGCCAACCACGATCTTGATCTCTTCGGCTGTTCTTTCACCAATCTTCACATTGTGCTGGTGCCGCATGTGTTCCATGATGTCGGCAGTCAGGTCGTCGCCTGCAATACGGATGGATTTGTTGGTGACGATCCCGCCCAGGGAGATGACGGCAATTTCGGTGGTACCTCCACCGATATCGACCACCATGTTTCCTTCCGGTGCCTCGACGTCAAGGCCGATGCCGATGGCAGCAGCCATTGGTTCGTAAATCATGTAAACGTCGCGACCGCCAGCGTGCTCGGCAGAGTCGCGGACCGCACGGATTTCCACTTCCGTGGATCCGGAAGGGATGCAGATTACCATTTTCAAGGCCGGTGCAAAAAATCGCTTCTTTGGATTGATCATTTTAATCATTCCGCGGATCATCTGTTCTGCTGCGTTGAAGTCGGCAATTACGCCATCCCTCAAGGGCCGAATGGTCTTCAGGTTGGAGTGTGTCTTGCCCTGCATCTGGCGTGCTTTTTCTCCAATGGCCACCAGTTTTTCCGTTTTGGTATCGATGGTCACAACGGACGGTTCATCCACCACAACCTTTCCGTTGTGGATGATGATGGTATTTGCTGTACCGAGGTCTATCGCAATTTCCTGTGTCAGAAATGAAAAGAAACTCATATGCTTTTTTTTATTTATTGCTAGTGTTTAAAGTGCCTGAATCCCGTTGTGACCATCGACATCTGATGGTTGTTGCAAAATTCGACTGATTCTTTGTCCCTGATGGAACCACCTGGTTGAATAACAGAGGTAATCCCTTCGTTGCAGGCAATTTCCACGCAGTCGGGGAAGGGAAAGAAGGCATCGGAGGCCATTACGGCTCCCTGGAGTTCGAAATTGAAAGACCTGGCTTTTTCGATAGCCTGTTTCAATGCATCGACCCTGGAGGTCTGACCCACACCGCTTGCCAGTAATTGCTTACCTTTTGCGAGTACAATGGTATTAGATTTTGACTGTTTCACCAAACGATTGGCAAATAAAAGATCATCAACCTCCTCTTTTTTTGGTGTGGTGTTGGTTACAGGAGTAAGATCCTCTGCAGTTTCCTGTTTGGCATCCCGCTCCTGGAGGATGACGCCGTTCAATACGGTTCTGTACTGGATATGCTGCAGGGAAGCCGATTTCCTGACCAGGACAATCAGGTTTTTCTTGCCCTTGAAAATTTCGAGCGCTTCGCTTGAATAGGAAGGAGCAATGATGACTTCAAAGAATATTTTTGCTGCCTCTTCCGCCGTTTTGCCGTCCACTTCCACGTTGGTCACGAAGATTCCGCCGAAGGCGGAAACAGGATCCCCGGCCAGGGCAGCCCGAAAGGCCTCTGTGACATTTTCGCGGGAGGCGCATCCACAGGCATTGTTGTGTTTGAGAATGGCGAATGTTGTCTCGCCGAATTCGTCGATCAGATTGACTGCGGCATCGATGTCAAGCAGGTTGTTGTAGGAGATCTCCTTCCCCTGAAGCTGTTCAAACATCTTTTCGAAGTCGCCAAAGAAGAGCCCTTTCTGGTGGGGGTTCTCTCCGTACCTGAGTGATTTTGCCTCGTTGAAACTCTGGCGAAACTGGTCGCTGTTCTCTCCGGCAAAATATTTGTAAATAGAGGTGTCGTAATGGGAAGAAGTGGCAAAGGCTTCGGCTGCAAATTGCCTGCGGTCGGCAAGGGTAGTGGCACAGGATTGTTCGTTGAGCAGCGCAAGAAGTTTGCCATACTGGCCCTGGTTTGAAACGATCACGACATCAGCGTGGTTTTTCGCTGCAGCCCGGATCAGTGAAATCCCTCCGATGTCGATCTTTTCGATGATCTCCGCATCGGCAGCTCCCGACTGAACAGTTTCCTCAAAAGGATAAAGGTCAACGATGACCAAATCAATCTCCGGAATAGAATATTCCAACAGTTGGGAGTTGTCTCCCTCGTTTTCACGACGGGCGAGAATTCCGCCAAAAACTTTCGGATGAAGTGTCTTCACCCTGCCTCCCAGAATAGAAGGATAACCTGTGAGATCCTCTACGGCCGTTACCGGGATTTGGAGCCCCTCGATGAATTGTTTTGTGCCTCCGGTAGAGTAGAGTTTTACTCCGGAATTGTGCAGTTTTACCAGTATCTCCTCTAGTCCGTCCTTGTAATAGACTGAGATCAAAGCAGACTTTATATTTTTTAAATTACTCATTTTTAATTCCTTAAAAATTTTCCACAAAAGTAATAAAAATTGTTTTAACTTTCGGGTGAAATCGACCGTCTCTATGTTATTTATAAGGCTGTTTCTGGAAAGTTTTCGTTTCGCCTACAACTCTTTGGTTGTAAATCCCCTTCGTACTTTTCTATCACTTTTGGGAATTACCATCGGTATATTTTGCATCATTTCCGTCTTTACCATCATCGATTCGCTTGAGCGCACCATCCGGAACAGCATGGAAAAACTGGGCAGCAATGTGGTTTACGTTCAGAAATGGCCCTGGGCTCCGCCGCCGGGTGAAACAGACTATCCCTGGTGGAAATATCTGAACAGACCCGTTCCGACGCTGGCTGAAACAGAAGAGATCAAGAGGCGGTCCATTCTATCCGACAAGGTGGTTTACACCTTCAATTACAGCCGCACGGTTCAGTTTGGTAACAACAAGGCCGATAATGTGGTGGTCATTGCCGGATCGGCCGGATTGATTGATACCTGGGGATTGAAAATTGGCCAGGGAAGGCCACTTTCTGAGGATGAACTGGATGGCATCAGCAATCTGGGGATGTTGGGATCCGAACTCTCTGCGCAGCTCTTTCCCGGTAGCACACCCATTGGCAAGAGTGTCAAAGTGCAGGGTTTTACCATATTCATTGTGGGCGTCTTTGAAAAGATGGGAGATGACATGTTCGGCAACAGCATGGACAACCGCATCCTCATTCCCTGCAAGTTTGCCAGCAGGATGATAGATCCCAAGATGGACATCGGCCAGAGCATCATCATCAAGGGAAAAACTGACATTCCTGCAACCAGGATGCTGGAGGAGTTGGAGGGGATCATGCGTTCCATCCGCCGAATCAAACCGGCTGCCGAAAATGATTTTGCCCTCAATGAGATAAGCCTGATTTCGGGTCAGCTGGATAGCCTCTTTCAGGTGCTGAATGTGGCCGGTTGGATCATTGGTGGGTTCTCCATACTGGTGGGTGGATTTGGTATCGCCAACATCATGTTTGTTTCCGTGAAGGAGCGCACTAAAATCATCGGCATTCAGAAGGCAATGGGAGCCAAGAACCGATTCATCATGCTGGAATTTTTGTTTGAAGCGACCATTCTCTCCCTGATCGGCGGTTTGATAGGTTTGTTGATCATCTACATTGGTACCTACATCGCCAAAGCCTATTTCGACTTCGAATTCGTTCTCACAGCGGGAAATATTGCTACCGGATTGATCATCAGCATCACCATCGGATTGATTGCAGGACTAGTGCCTGCCAGGTCGGCCTCCAAACTGGATCCGGTTACGGCGATGAATAGTTTGTAAAAGTTAGTAATGAAAAATGAAAAGTGAAAAGTGAAGAGGATAACAAGATCAATTTTTCACTCATAACTTCTCCTGCCTAATTTTTCATTTTTAACTTACATCAATCTCTCAATATCATTGGTAAGCTGAATGAACTCTTCCACCGATAGTTGTTCGGGTCTCCTGGTAAGGGTAAGGGCATCCAGTTCGTCGTATCGCGGTGTGAAACTCTTGATGCTGTTTCGGAGCATCTTGCGCCGCTGGTTGAAGGCCTGCTTGACCACGGCCTTGAACAATTTTTCGCTGCAACCCAGGTCTGTCCTTCCGTTGGCGGTTAGCCTGATGACTGCCGATTTCACTTTTGGCGGCGGATCGAAGACATCCTCGTTGACGGTAAAAAGATATTCTGCCTTGTACCAGGCCTGAATCAGGACGCTCAGAATGCCATAGGTCTTGCTCCCCGGTCCGGTGCAGATTCTTTCGGCTACCTCCTTTTGCAACATGCCTACTACTTCGGGGATCAGGTCGCGGAAATCCAATACCTTGAAGAGTATTTGGGAAGAGATGTTGTAAGGAAAATTCCCAATCAGGGAAAGCGGGGAGGAGGAGAACTGAGTTTTCAGATCCATTTGGAGGAAATCTCCCTCCACAATCCGGCCCTCCAGCTGGGGCAGATAGGCTTTCAAATAGCTGACAGACTCCCTGTCAATCTCTACTACCGTCGTCTCGAAATTCTCCTTTTGCAACAGGAACCTGGTAAGCACGCCCATACCCGGTCCGACCTCCAATACTTTTGTGCGGTCACCCATTTGGAGTGCATCTACGATGTCTGAAGCGATCTGATGATCCCGAAGAAAATGTTGTCCCAGTCCTTTTTTTGCTCTTACCTGCATGTTGTGTTTTTAGTTGGTGGATCCGTTCCGCCAACTGGCGAAATCGATCCATTCCGATCAAAGGTATAAAAAAGCAGGAATCCGGCACGGATATTTTGGTTACTTTTACGCCAAACAACAGGTTGTGTCAAAACTGAATCTAGAGCTTTTTATTGCCAGAAGGATCTTTTCCGATCGTGACAACAAGAAAAAATTTTCTCGTTCAATCATCTCATTTGCCCTGTTTGGAATTGCCTTCGGACTGATGCTGATGATCTTGTCTGTGGCCATTGTTACTGGTTTCAAGAACGAGATCAGGAACAAGGTGATCGGTTTCGGGTCACACATCCAACTGGTAAATTTTGATTCCAACTCCTCCTTTGAAACCGTACCGGTCAGTCAGAACCAGTCGTGGATGAATCAGCTGACTTCGATGGATGGTGTGCGTCACGTGGAGGTCTTTGCCACCAAGCCCGGCATCATCAAGACGGACGACGAGATGATGGGGATGGTGCTGAAGGGGGTAGGACCCGACTTTGACTGGAAATTCTTCAAGGAGAACCTGGTGGCAGGATCTGTTTTTACCTTCAACGACAGTGTTGCGAGCGACAAAGTATTGATATCAAGGAAGATTGCATCAATGATGAAATTGGCTGTCGGATCTCCCGTCTATTGCTATTTTTTGAATGAGCAGGCGACAGGTCAGCGCATGCGAAAATTTTCCGTATCAGGAATCTACCAGAGCAGCCTGGAGGAGTTCGATCGCCTCTTTGTTTTGGCGGATATCAGGCAAGTCAGAAAGCTGAACAACTGGCAGCCGGATCAGGTGAGCGGATTTGAAATTGCCATTGGAAATTTTGATCAGCTGGATGAAATGACCAAAAAGGTGAAAGGGCTGACGGTCCATTATGCAGTGCAGGATTCGGTACTTTTGAGACCAGTCAGCATCACGGCCAAATATCCCCAGATATTTGACTGGCTGAATTTGCTGGATATGAATGTCTGGATTATCCTCACCTTGATCATTCTGGTGGCTGGATTTAACATGGTTTCCGGATTGCTGATCCTTATTCTTGAAAGAACTTCGATGATTGGTACCCTGAAGGCAGTTGGCAGCAACAACCAAAGTATCAGGAAGGTTTTTCTTTATTTGTCACTATTCCTGATCGGCAGGGGAATGCTGTGGGGAAATATAGCGGGTATTGGTATCTGCCTGTTGCAGTCGTGGTTCCATATTTTCAGACTCGATCCGACCTCCTATTACCTGGAGTATGTTCCCATCAACCTGAAAATGACCCACCTACTGTTCTTAAATGCTGGTACCTTGCTGATAACCCTGCTGATGCTGATCGTCCCATCCTGGTATGTCTCCAGGATCTCACCGGGCAGGGCCATTAGGTTTGACTGATACCGGAGGAGTCACCCTGTCTTGCAGAGAGCTGGAGACGACCAATTTGGCGTCTCTACATGTTGTAATCTTTGATCAGCCGCAACACTTCCTCGGGTTGCACATCGTTCACCCCACGGATCACAATTTTGGATTGTTCATAAAACGGGGCTCTTTTTTCAAGGGCAGCAGCGATGAATGCCAAAAGTTCTTCCCTGCTTTTACCAGCAATCAATGGCCGTTCCGTCTTGGATTTCAGCAATCTGTAGGCGAGTATTTCGTTGTCGGGGGCCAGGTAAATGGTGATCCCCGCATTGTTCATTTGTTGCATGTTGTCGAAGAAACAGGGGGCACCTCCACCGGTACCAATGACAATATCTTCAAACTGTGCCACCTCTTGGAGGGCGAGGCGCTCCTTTTCACGGAAAGCATTTTCCCCTTCCTGGGCAAAGATGTCGGGGACGGATTTGAAATTTCGCTCTTCGATGTATTTGTCGAGGTCGATGAAATTAATCCCCATCAAGGCAGCCACTTTTCTGCCGATGGTAGATTTGCCGCATCCCATGTAACCGGTCAGGAATATTCTCATTATTCGAAGATTAATTCCATCTGATCCGGTTCGCCGTCTTTTCCGGGTCTTATGATTTCAAAGGGTATGTCATCCAGCAATTCAATCTCCTCCTGCTCGGGAGCGGGTTGTTCCGGCAGTTCTGCCTGTTCAGTAACTTCCTCCTCCTCCTCTTTGACAAGCGGTTCAATCTCCGTAATGTTCTTTATTTCGAAGGTAGAAACCCGTTTGCCTTTCGCCTTGTAGGATTTAACGGCAATGAATTCCGAAACATCAATGATCTCCTTCTCCCTGCCTTCGTGTGTTCCGCCAAATTCAACCTCAAACTGCGGATGTTTTTCCCAGGTTATGGCCGTTAGCTTGTTGTCGGGGAATTCTCCGACGAAGCGGCACTGTTTGCCTGAGTGGGCTTCGATGTTGAATCTCTTCAGGTAGTGGAAATTTTGTTCTGCATCAAAGTAGAGGACCGTCGCAATGTTATCCGGATCAAATTTGAAGATCGACAGAATATTTTTTTCGAAATGATTTTCAAGATCGTAGGTGAAGAGGTGGAAGAAACCATCCTTGTCGACTACCAGAATCTTGTCGTCACCCGTAAACTCGCCCAGGTAGAGTCCCCGTCCGTCCGCGTTGAGCCGCAGAACATCCTCGTCGAACCATATTTTGCGACCGCCCAGGGTGGACATTCCCTTTTCCTTCAGTGTAATCTTGTGGATCTCGTTTTTGGAGACGAGGTTTCCCATCGAGGCACGTCCTTTGATGGCCAACTCTGCCATGTTGACCTCGTCGATCAGTTTCTTCAGTTTCGGACGTGGCTTGAAGGTGATTCGCAACACTTCGGCTTCCCCGTTAGGGTTGGCACTGAAATAGAGGATGCGGGAGCCATCAGTTCCAAGGGTCATGTTGTACTCCTTGTCGCGGGTTACGCCTGTCACGGCAAACCGCTTCATGTAATTGTTTCCGGCCTTGCCGTCCCTGTATACCAGGTTGTAGATGGTTCTGTCGTTGTTTTTCTCAAATACGGCTACATGCAGCACATTCTTTCCCACAAAGGCCTTGTCGGAAACCTTCGAAATGAAATAGGTTCCATCCTTGCGGAATACGATGATGTCATCAATGTCGGAGCAGTCGCAGACATACTCGGCTTTCTTGAGTGCAGTACCAACGAAACCCTCCTCCCTGTCGATGTACAACTTTTCGTTGGCCACCACCACCTTGGTCGCCTCTATATTTTCGAAACTTCTGATCTCGCTTTTTCTCTCACGACCCTTGCCGAATTTGGATTTCAGATGTTCGTACCAGGCAATCGAGAAGGGGATGATGTTTTCAATGTTTCGCTGGGTCTCTGCAATTTCATTTTCGATCGAAAGAATCAGCTCATCTGCCTTGAAGGAGTTGAACTTCAAGATCCGGCCCATCCTGATCTCCATCAGTTTCAGGATATCCTCCCTGGTGATGACTCTTTTGAATTTCGGTTTCCACGGTTCCAGCCGCTTATCGATGTGGGCCACTGCCTCGTCCATGCTGGCGGAATCTTCGAAGGCCTTGTCCTTGTATATGCGCTCCTCAATAAATATTTTTTCCAGGGAGGAGAAATGCCATTGCTCTTCCAGTTCTCCCTTGTGAATTTCCAGCTCCAGTTTCAGCAGATCCACGGTATTACCCACCGATCTCCTTAGAATTTCGCTGATGGGCATGAAATGAGGCTTGTCATCTTCGATGATGCAGGAGTTGGGAGAGACGGAGACCTCACAGTCGGTAAAGGCATACAGTGCGTCGATGGTCTTGTCTGAACTCGTACCCGGAAGCAGGTGGACGAGTATTTCAACGTTGGCGGCGGTATTGTCGTCGATCTTCCGGATTTTAATCTTCCCTTTTTCGAAGGCCTTTACGATGGTCTCAATGACAGAAGAGGTGGTTTTCCCAAAGGGTATTTCCGTGATAACGAGGGTCTTGTTGTCCAGCTTCTCAATTTTAGCCCGAATTTTGATGGCTCCGCCCCGCAATCCGTCGTTGTATTTGGATACGTCGAGGAATCCTCCGGTAGGAAAATCGGGGAAAAGTTCAAAGGGCTCGTTTCTGAGATGCGCAATGGAGGCATCTATCAGCTCAATAAAATTGTGGGGAAGTATTTTTGAGGCGAGACCGACTGCAATCCCTTCTACTCCCTGGGCCAGCAACAGAGGAAATTTGGCCGGCAGGGTAACGGGTTCCCTGTTTCTGCCATCATACGATTGCTGCCATTTTGTGGTTTTTGGATTAAAGAGCACCTCCAGGGCAAACTTCGAAAGGCGTGCCTCGATGTAACGTGGGGCCGCCGCGCCGTCGCCGGTATGGATGTTTCCCCAGTTTCCCTGGCAATCCACCAGTAGCTCTTTTTGGCCCAGCTGAACCAGGGCGTCGCCGATGGAGGCATCTCCGTGCGGATGGTACATCATGGTCTGACCTATGATGTTGGCCACCTTCGTGTAGCGCCCGTCGTCCATCTGGCGCATGGCGTGGAGGATCCGGCGCTGAACCGGTTTCAGACCGTCGTTGACATACGGAACTGCCCTTTCGAGAATGACATAGGAAGCATAATCGAGAAACCAGTTCTGGTACATCGACGACAGGTAGATGATGTGGTGCAGCTCCTTCTTTTCACCCAGATCCCCATTTTCCGGCTGGATATTGTCGGGTAAAAGTTCTCCTTCGTTCGCCATTTATATCTTGTTCTTCTTTTTGTATTTTTTATTGAGCCCTAAATGTCACAAACTATATTATCTCGTCTCTCATCTTTCATATCCCATATCTCATATCTCGTCCTTCTCCACGTGCAGGTTCTCGATGATGAAATCCTGCCTGTCGGGCGTATTTTTTCCCATGTAGAACTCGAGCATCTCCACGATCGATTCATTTTTGTTCAGAATCACAGGATCCAATCGAATCTGTTCTCCGATGAAATTCTTGAACTCGTCGGGGGAGATCTCTCCCAATCCCTTGAAGCGGGTGATCTCGACGCCTGTTGCCAGCATTTTGACCGCACCGTCACGCTCCTGTTCGGAGTAGCAATATTCTGTTCGTTTTTTGTTCCGTACCCGGAAGAGCGGGGTCTGCAGGATGTACAAATGCCCCCTGCGAATCAGTTCCGGGAAAAATTGCAGGAAGAATGTAATCAGCAGCAATCGGATGTGCATACCATCCACGTCGGCATCTGTGGCGATGATCACCTTGTTGTAGCGAAGCTCGTCTATGCCCTCCTCGATGTTCAAGGCTGCCTGAAGCAGGTTGAACTCCTCATTTTCGTAAACAATCTTCTTGGTAAGGCCATAGGAGTTGAGCGGCTTGCCGCGAAGACTGAAGACCGCCTGGGTATTCACATCCCTGGATTTGGTGATGGATCCGCTCGCCGAATCGCCCTCCGTGATGAAGATGGAGCTGTTGTCCTTGTTTTCGTGCGGAGTATTGTAATGCAGGCGGCAATCCCTTAATTTTTTATTGTGCAGGCTTACCTTCTTGGCCCTTTGTTTGGCCAGCTTCTGGATGCCGGAGATGGCCTTGCGCTCCCTTTCCGACTCCTGGATGCGCCGAAGCAGGGTATCGGCCGTCTGCGGATTCTTGTGCAGGTAATTGCCCAGCTCCTTCTGGATGAAGTTCATCACGAAGTTGCGAACGGACATACCATCCGGTGAAATATCCCTCGATCCCAGTTTGGTTTTGGTCTGCGATTCGAATACCGGTTCCTCCACCTTGATGCTGATGGCCGCCACGATGGAGGCGCGTATGTCGGAGGCATCGAACTCCTTCTTGTAGAAATCGCGGATGGTCTTGATCAGGGCCTCACGGAAGGCAGCCAGGTGGGTACCTCCCTGCACGGTGTGCTGACCGTTGACGAAGGAGTAATAGTCCTCACCGTATTGATTTCCGTGGGTGATGGCACTCTCGATGTCTTCGCCCTTGAGGTGAATGATCGGATAGAGCGGCTCCTGACCGATGTTTTCGTTCAGCAGATCGTACAATCCATTTTTGGAGAGGTATTTTTCGCCATTGTAGTTGATGACCAGACCCGCATTGAGGTAGGTGTAGTTCTTCAGCATGGCCACCACATACTCGTCTATGTAGTGGTAGGTCTTGAAGATCTCTTCGTCCGGTTTGAAAACTACCGTCGTTCCATTGGGTTCATCAGTCTGAACCTCCTCGTTGTCGAGTACCACATCCCCCTGAGAGAAATCAATGGATTTAAGTTTTCCGTCGCGGACCGACTTGATGGTAAAGGAGGTGGAGAGGGCATTGACCGCCTTGATCCCGACACCGTTGAGTCCTACCGATTTTTTGAATGCCTTGGAGTCGTATTTGGCACCCGTGTTCATCCGTGCCGCCACATCCATCAGTTTCCCGAGTGGTATGCCGCGACCGTAGTCTCGTACGGAGATCCGCTGATCGGATACGTGAATGTCGATCTTCTTTCCATTGCCCATCATGAACTCATCGACAGAGTTGTCGATCACCTCCTTGAGCAGTACATAGATGCCATCATCCGCGGCAGAGCCGTCTCCGAGTTTCCCGATGTACATGCCAGGACGTTTCCTGATGTGCTCTTTCCAGTCGAGCGTACGTATCGAATCTTCAGAATAACCTTGAACCATTCCTATTGAGTTTGCACAAATATAAAGAAATTAGGGTGCGAATTTGATGATTTGTCCTGCCAGTAATGAACAACCGATGGTTGATAAATATTTTGATTTACTTTCCTGACCACTTGTAAATCTGCAATTTTTTGTATCATATAAAAGTTGTTCTCAAGGCTTCATCTCCTGCCAAATCGAAACAGTGGATGCTTTATGAAATTGTTATTCAACTACCTGAAGATTTGATTCAGGGAAAACAGCGGCTCATCAGAATGTAAAATGATAACTCCCGGCAGTTAATTGCAATTTTAACAGGTTGGGTTCGTCACCGATTACCTTGATAAAGTTGTTCTTATCGAGCGTTTGACCATTTTCCAGCACCTTTCTGGCAGGAAGCTGAAGGGTCGCGCTGCTGTTGGCAGGGATGGTGACAAAATAGCTGGTCAGCTCTTTTGATTTGGTCCATTTGGATACGATCAGGCCAAATGGTCCCTGGTGGGAGGCCTCAAAATGAGTAAGTCCCTTCACAAAATGAGGCTCCAGGAGGATATTCTTAAACCCCGGGTTTGCCGGATCCGGACGGATGCCGCCCAATGCCTTGTAAAACCAGGCACTGACTTCCCCAAACATGATGTGGTTCAGGGATATGTCTGACTTGGCGTCGATGGGCCAGTTTTCGTACAAAGTGGTTGCACCGTTGACCATCCACCATCCCCAGGAGGGGAAAGTTTCCTGGGAAGCCACTTTATAGGCAGCTTCGGCATAGCCATTTTCGCTGAGGGCGTTCAGCAGGGCCTTGGTTCCAAGCAATCCGACATCCAGATGAAACTGATCGGCCTCTATCCGTTTTGCCAGGTTCGCGGCAACCATTGATTTCATCTCGTCGGGAACGACGCCCCAAAAGAGAGGTGCTGCCAGCTCTGTTTGAAATCCGGATGCATAGATGCCGGTTTCTGTATTCAGATATTTTTTGTTGATGGCATTTTTAATTTTCCCGGCCAGGATGGAATATTTCTCAAAATCCTCCTTCTTTCCCAACATCTTCGCGGTCTTAGCCAGAATAGATGCATCCGTGAAATAGTAGCAGGAGGAGGTCAGCTCCTTGCTGGCCTTTGATTTGACGGGTATCCAGTCGCCGAGTCCCCAGTCTGTCAGGTTATCGGGACTGATGCGGATGATGTAATCCACATACCTTTTGATGTTGTCGTAAGTCATTCTTAACAGCCTGTTGTCGCCGTAGAACTGGTACACATTCCAGGGAATGATGGCCAGCGAACTGGTCCAGTCGGGACCATTGGCCCAGTCGTAGCCCCAACCAGAAGTAGGAATGATGTTTGGCAAGAGCCCGTTTGGCTGTTGTTCGTCGCGGTGGTCGGCCAGCCATTTCTCGTAGAGGGTGATGCCGTCAAAATTGAACAATCCTGTCTCCACAGAGATCTGACCGTCGCCTGTCCAGCCATTTTTCTCGCGCTGCGGACAGTCGGTAGGATAGCCGTAGAGGTTGGAAAGGTAGGAGTTGTTGGCAGCCATCCAAATTTTGTTCAGTACAGGATTGGAGCTCTCAATCTTCCCGGCAGGAGGAACATCGCTGTGCATGAACCATGCAGTGACGCTGTTTTTGTTCAGTTCAACGGGTTTGCTGGAGGCCACTTCGATGTATTGAAATCCCTTGTAGTTGAAGTGGGGAGAGAAGGTCTCCTCGTTGCCACCCTTCAGGATGTAAATATCTGTACCAAAGGGATCCTGGTCATTGGTGGGACGGTAGTGTACCGAGATATTGGACTGATCGACCCTTCCGTTTTCGTAGATGCGCTCGCCGTGCTTGACCGTCAATTTCGTACCCGGAAGACCCTTTAGGGTAATTTTGCTGACTCCGGCAATGTTCCTTCCCAGGTTGAAGACATACAGGGTGTCGTTGAATTTCCTGAAGGATTTGGCAGAAATCTCCTCCGTGGCCCGGATGGGCTGAAGTTGCTGCGATACGATGTTTTGCGAAGGTGCGGCGGAAGGGATGGATCTGCTCCATTTGGAATCGTCGAAACCGTTTGTGTTCCAGCCACTGATTTCGAGGTTGGCGTCCTGGTGCTCTCCGGTGTAGATGCTGTTGGAGATGATCGGACTCAGGGCTGTTTTCCAGCTGGTTCCTGATGAAAGTGTCTGGATGGAACCATCCTGATAAGTGATGCGCAGATCGAAGCAGAATTTTGGTCTGGCACGCCAAGGGGCTTTGTCGAAGTACCATACCGCCGTGGATTGAAGATTGTACCAACCATTTCCCAGGAGAATTCCCAGCGTATTTGTACCATCTGTCAGGTAACTGGTCACGTCGTGCGTGACATACAAAGTTCGTCTGTCGAACCTTGTGAACATGGGGTCGAGCCTGTGATCCCCGACCAATTTGCCATTGATGTAGAGTTCGAAAAGTCCACCTGCTGCGATGTAAGCCCTTGCGGAGACTATTTTTTTCTTCAGTTCGAACTCCTGACGGAAGTAGGGCGCCGGTTTCAGTGCAATGTCCCTGGTGTCAGTGATCCAGGCCCCGCGCCAGTTTCGGACTTCCATCAGTCCGGTTTCGAAGGAGGAAATGGCAGCGGTTGGTTTTCCCTCCTGGTCCCAACTTCTGACCATCCAGAAATACCTGGTGAAGGGAGTGAGTTTTGACCCTGCGTAGGTAATCAGCATGCTGTCTGAAGGCACTCTTCCAGTATCCCAGATTTTCCCGTTCCCATTTGCAACGGCTGCCGAGTCTGTCCCAACAAGAATCTGATAGCCATTTTGAATGGCGCCGCTCCTCGGATCATTCAGTTGCCAGGTGAATCTTGGATTTGACGAGTCCAACCCAATCGGACGAATAAGGTATTCACATTTAAGGTTAACGGGCCCCGGTTGTGCCGAAAGCTGAAGCGCAAAAAAAAGCAGGGGCAAAAGAGTTCGTCTCATGGCAAATTGGATGAAATTTTGGATTTGGCTATTGATTTGAAGGAAGATGGAAAAAACCAAAGAAGTTTTTGGCTCTCTTACTCCTTCCGGATGTTGACCTCCAGGATGACGGATTCCAGGGGCTTCAACGAAAGTTTTATTTTTCCCTCGCCGTTGGTTACAGAAAGCTTGTACTTGTTGTCAATTGGGTTTAAATGATCCGTCAGGGTGTAGTTCCCCTCTTTCAGGTTCCAGGTTTTGATCATCCTACCGGGAATCGCAAGTTCAAAGTCAGCGCTTTTGGTGGAATCGAAGTTAGCAACAATGACCAATTTTTGGTTTGTGCTCCAACGAAGGAAGGAAAAGACCTTGTCTGAATAGAGCAAAGATTTTTCCTTGTTGTAGCTTTGAATTTCGCTGTAAGATCCCATCAGGGCAGGAGAGGTGATGGTGAAATTGAGCAGCTGTTTGTAAAAAGCACGCAGAGATTTCTCCTCTCTGGATAGTTTTCCACCGTCGAAAGCCCCTTCATTCATCCAGCGCTGGTGAGCAGGCACCCCTATGTAATCGAAGATGGAGGTTCTGGTCGGTTTACCAAATCCGGCATTTTGCGCGCCGGCTTCCCCTACTTCCTGACCAAAATAGAGCAGCGTGGGTGAGGTGCTGATGGTGGCTGATACCACCATCGCAGGTTTTCCCTTCAGCGCATTGCCGGCAAAGGCCGGACTGGCAAGCCGCTGTTCATCGTGGTTCTCGAGGAAATGGAGCAGGTGGTGTTCGATGTCGGCCAGATCTGACTGAACCTTAACCAGTCTTTCAGCCGGTGCTTTTCCCTGCATTATTTTTTTCAATGTATCGTAAAATGCCACCTTGTCGTAGAGGAAATCCATTTTGCCTGTGTGGATATAAGACCTGTAAAGGGATGGATTGTACACTTCTGCCACCAGGGTGGTGCCAGGAAACTCTTTTTTGATGGTACTGTTGAGGAAACTCCAGAACTCCACCGGTACCATCTCAGCCATATCGAAACGGAACCCGTCCACACCGAATTTCAACCAGTACAGACAAATATCCCTGAATTTGAGCCAGGTATTCGGAACCGTTTTGTTTTGCCAGAAGGCATAATGATCGAGGTTGGGCTTCTGATCGTATCCTGCGGGCAAGGATTCAAAGTCATTGCTTCCATCCGGACGAATGCCGTAGTTTACCTTGATGGTTTCGTACCAGTCGTCGGCTCGGGGTTGGGCCAGACGCGATCCGTTCCCCGTCCATTTGGCCGGATTCTCGTCAAATTTGCCGTCTGCCATCGGATGCTTTTCTCCTCCAAGTGGCTTTTCGGACAATTGTGGAACCTGAAAGGGGCTTCCCGGCAGGTAATAGAAGTTATTATTCCTGTCATACTCCACTGTTTTGTTGTCGTTTTCGCCAAAATCCCGGATTCCCTCGGGTTTGGAGATGGAATGGTAGTTCCTTGCGACGTGGTTGGGTACGATGTCTATGATCACCTTGAGACCCTGCTCGTGCGAACGCTGTACCAACGCTCGAAACTCTTCCAGACGTTTTGCCGGATCGGTCGCCAGATCTGGATCCACATTGTAATAATCCTTGATGGCGTAGGGAGAACCTGCCCGTCCCTTGACCACATCAGGGTCATCGTTAGAGATGCCAAAGGCGGTGTAATCACGGATTACATCGTGGTGCAGGACACCTGTAAACCAAATGTGGGTCACACCCAATTCCCTGATCTCTCTCAGTGCTTTGGGCGTAAAATCCCGGAACTTTCCGACACCATTTTCTTCGATTGTTCCCCAGGGTTTGTTGGTGGTGTTGGTATTGCCAAACAAACGTGTAAATACCTGATAAATAACAATTTTGTGGGAAGAGTTTTCATTCTTGACGAGGTTCTTCTGACTGATCGGATCGTTTTTAAAACCAAACAGGCATAATAACGTGAGAACCCAAAAGGTTGCAAAAGTATATCTCATGGCAATGAATTGTTTAAATTTTAAACCTTGAACTGTGGCCGAAGTTTGATTTGGATCGCTATTCGCAAAGTTAAAGATTAAGTTATTATTTCAGTTGATTTTTGGCCATGCTGTTGCGCTTTATTTCGCTTCTTCTCACTTTTCGAAGCTCATCAAAATGACCTTCCTGATCTGCCTGAGAGGCTTGTCCGGTTACTTCCTGCTTACTCAGAATTAAAATTGATATATTTGTTAGATGGAAAAGAAGGGTTCGGGATTTTTGGACAACATCGACAGGAAGGATTACAGACCCAAGTTTGGCGGTCTGGAAATCCTCAAATACCTCGGTCCGGGATTGCTGGTAACCGTAGGTTTCATCGATCCGGGAAATTGGGCCTCCAACCTTGCAGCCGGAGCCAACTTTGGCTATCTGCTGCTCTGGATGGTAACTTTCTCAACCATCATGCTGATCATGCTGCAACACAATGTGGCACATCTTGGGATCGCCACAGGCCTTTGCCTTTCGGAAGCCACGACCAAATACCTCAAACCGGCCTGGTCGAAACCGATTTTGACCACTGCGGTATTGGCCTCCGTCTCCACCTCCCTGGCCGAGGTTCTTGGAGGTGCCATCGCCTTGAACATGCTATTCGACATTCCCATCCGGGCAGGGTCGGTACTGGTGGTTCTTTTCGTGATGATCCTGCTCTTCACCAATGGATACAGAATGATTGAGAAGTGGATCATCGCCTTTGTCTCCGTTATCGGGCTCTCCTTCATCTACGAACTCACGCTTGTGCAAATCGATTGGAACAGTGCCATCCACTCCTGGGTAACTCCCGCCTTCCCCAAGGGATCGATGGTGATCGTCATGAGTGTGCTCGGTGCCGTGGTGATGCCCCACAACCTTTTCCTTCACAGTGAAATCATCCAGAGCCGCCAATGGAACCTTCAGGATGATACGACCATCAAGAAGCAACTCAATTATGAGTTTTTGGATACCCTGATTTCGATGTTGGTGGGCTGGGCCATCAACAGTGCCATGATCTTGCTGGCTGCCGCAACCTTCTTCAGGACCGGTACGCAGGTCACCGAATTGCAGCAATCCCAGGGACTGCTCACACCGCTACTCGGCGCGCATGCAGGGATTGTCTTTGCCGTTGCACTGCTTTTTGCAGGCATTGCCTCCACGATTACCTCCGGAATGGCTGCAGGCTCGATCTTTTCAGGTATTTTCCAGGAACCGTACGACATCAAGGACAACCATTCGAGGCTTGGGATTGCCATTTCATTCGTTGTGGCACTTCTGATCATCTTTGTCATTTCAAACCCCTTCAATGGCCTGATTTACTCCCAGATGCTGCTCAGCATTCAACTGCCGATCACCATCTTCACCCAGGTGTACCTCACCTCCTCCGAAAAGGTGATGGGAAAATACAAAAACAGCAAATTCAACGTCGTCAGTCTCTACCTGATCGGAGCCGTGGTGACAGCACTGAATGCAGCGCTTTTCATCAGCTTCTTCTGATCATGGATTTTTGGTGGATGAGCATATGAAGCAGCAAACCAGTTTCACGGAACAGCAGGGAAAGATTTACTGGTTTTTCAAAATCAGATATTGATAGGGTTGCAGCACAATTGAACTGGGCATGACATAACTGCCATTGTTCAGTACATCTGTCCAGATGGTAGAGACCAGACTCCCGGGAACGGAATAGTCTATGTTCAGGTTTCTGGTATTGACCACTATCAGCACATTCTCATTCAGGTACTTCTTGCTGAAAACGAGCACATCATTGTTTGCATAGGTTTGCAGTACTCCTTTACGCAATGCGGCAGAGGAGTTGTAGAATCCCAGCATTTGCCTGTAGGCACTTACCATGTCCGGATTCTGTGTCCAGCTGATGGGTTTTTGTGTGGAGTAGGTTGCCGGATTAGAAACCCCAACCTCCTGACCGCAATAGATGAGAGGCACTCCCTGCAAACAGACGGCAACCACGGAGGCGGCGAGAGCGCCCTGTTTGCCTCCGAACAGAGCGACAGGTGTACTGGTTGCACTTTCATCGTGGTTTGTGGTAAACCGCAACTTCCGCTGGTTACCCGTCAGTGCGGCATATTCTGCGGTATTGGTCGTGAAAAAGGCAGCCGCACTGTTTTTGTTCACAAATACATTTTTTAGGGTAGTCAGAAAATCCCAGGCATAATTCATCTGAAATCCCGCAGTGAAGTGGTCACTCCTTGATCCTTCCGCCAGCAGGATCAGGTTGCGGCTCTTCAGGGTATGCAGGGAATCGATGGCCTGTTTCCAGAAGTCGTAGGGCACATAGTCTGCCGCATCACATCTGAAACCATCCACATTGGCCGTGAGGGTCCAATATTTCATGGCACTGATCATGGCCTGACGCATGTCGGCGTTGTCAAAATTGAGATCTGCCACATCGGTCCAGTTGGTACCCGCCGGACTGATGATGTTTCCGCTGGCATCCTGGGTATACCAGGATTTGTTTACCATCCAAAGATTGTCCCACGAAGTGTGATTTCCCACCCAATCCAGGATGACTGCCATTTTTCTGTTGTGGGCCTGTGTTACGAGGTTTTGCAAATCGGTCAGCGTGCCAAAATCTGGATTCACCTCCCTGTAATTCATGACACAGTAGGGTGAACCAAATGATTTGAGTTTTCCAACCGGATAGACGGGCATCAGCCAGATGGTATTTATCCCCAATGATTTGACCGAATCAAGTCTGTCGATGATGCCGCTGAAATTTCCGTTTTTGCTGAAGGCTCCGATGTTAATTTCATACATCACGATGTCCTCCGTGGCGGGAATCTGCTGCAGAGCCGTATCGTACTGTACCGGCTTAGGATAAACCGTGATGAACTTGCTAACACTGGAAGTCGAATGGTCGGAGGCTGTGGAAGTAAGGGTGACGGTAAATCCGGTAGTTCCTGAATTTGCGGGATTGTTGAAAAGGTGAACAGGATCCTTTTCCGTTGAAGTCGTATGATCACCAAAATCCCAAAGGTAGCTGGATCCATTGAGGGTTGCATTGGTGAATTTTACCGTCACGGGACTATCGCCTATTGGCTTGTCCATTGAAAAAGCTGCGGATATCTGATGGCGGCAGTGGAAGGATTATTTTTCTGGCATCCTATGGATACCGCCGTAAATGAAATCAGAAGAAACAAAAATGGAATGGTTTTCCTGTTGGTCATCAGCTGAATATGAGTGATTTATTTATTTGCATAGTACATTTTCAAGGATATCTTTGATCTTACTTTCGACCCTTCGACTCTTCGGCTCTGCCCAGGGACCACTCCGCTCAGGGAGCGGGGTTTGTCGGGACTGAAAAAGTATTTAGCTTTCCCTTCGGCTTCGCCCAGGGATGTTTGACATTTTCACGTCAACTGTTCCTCCAATCCACCAGTAGCAAATGTCTCCCAGTCTCCCCAGTCCACCTAGTCCTTCTTATACGCTACCAGATTGTTGATCAAAGGGTACTGGCTTGGCTTCAGTTTCAGGATTTCGCGAAGCTTGGGTACATCCATGGTGACACGCGGATGTGTCGCAAAGCCTGTTCCGGCGCAGAAGAGTCCGATATTTTGAGAGATAATTCCTGCATCGAGAGCGGCCCAGCTGAGTTTCAGGGAATCGGAACCATTCTTGAAGCGAGAAATGTCGGAAACCAGAACGCAGAAGAGGGGAGCACCGGCAAAATTCTCCTGTCTTCCGGCGACCTGTTGGCGAAAGTCGCCAGCTGCAACCAGGTCAAGCTGGTGTTTCTTCGCATCGTAAAGGTAGAATCCTTTTTTCATGGCAACATAAATGTCTACATCCTGGGCGTTCATCGCGGAGGGTGCCGTTCGTTTGCCGGATTCAACTCTGTTGATGCCATCGGCTGCCCACAAAAGGTCAGAGAGATCCTGGAGCTTGAGGCTGACGGTGTCAAACTTGCTTTGGGAGGATCTCTCCGCGAAGGCCTTCATCACGTTCACCCCCCTGCCGGTATCCGGTTTGTTCAGAACGATGGCAGGTGCCTGTGCCAGCAGTGAAGCTGCAAACAGGCTGAAACAAAAACTGAAGATGTATTTTCTCATGGTGGCTTTAAATTTAATGATTCGGATGGTTTGAATCACGGGTTGTTACTTCAATGCGGTTGTTTTCAGGATCTAAAATTACAAATTCGTAATAACAATCCCCTGTTGTTCTGGGGCCCTCGATTATTTTTATTCCTTCCGATGCAAACCATCCGGCTTTTTCGTCGACCTCCTGTTTGGTAGCGGCTTCAAAGGCCAGGTGGATGAGTCCCCTGTGCTGACTTCCGGTGGTATCGTTCCTGTTTTCAGGAATGCCCGCCTTTTTCATCAGCTCGAGCCGGGCGCCCTGTTCGAAAGCCACGAAATAACTTTCGTATTGTTTGGTTTCGTTGCAGTATTTTCTTCCGGATTTCCCTCCGAAATATCTGACATAAAAGTCTTTCATGGTTTCCAGGTCTTCTGTCCAGATGGCGGCATGTTCAAGCTTCATCTTTTTTTTTGAATGTGTAGCGGTTCATTTTTTATTCGCCGGAGAAAATGCAGCGGAAATGGCAGAAAGAGCGGAGGTGATGGCTTCGGCCTTTTCAGGGAAAAGAGGTTTCATGGATTCCATTTCAGACAGGAGTTTACCAATCGTGGTGCCCAGCAAGGCCTCTTTGGCCGAGAAGCCTCCTCGCATAACCAGGTCGTGTGCGGGAATCAGGACTTCCAGCATGATCTCTCCACCCAAGAATTTATCCTGGTCGACCAAACCCAACTCTTCGAAATAGTCCAGGATGGAGCCAACTACCTCCCTGTTGGCACCGAATATTTGTATGGCATCTTCCGCATCGAAGGCGAATGTCATTTGGGGACTCTCCCTGACAATTTTGTTGAGAATCCTGTCTTTTAGTTTGCAATCTATCATGGGGCTGTCATCCTGTTGGTTGGAACGTGTGTGTAGCAAGGTGGTAATGCCTGAAGTTCCGTTTGCCGGTCGGATAAGCCTGTCAAATTTTTCTCCCCGTGCACGCACAGATTGTAAACATAGCCTCTTTGCCGGTTCTCCGCGAAGTGTGCGAAGTGCATGAGGCTGATGGGAGGAAGAAGAGTGTTGCTTCCTTCAAAGAGGTTCGCAAATCGCTGGAAAAGCTCGTCTAATCCCTGTTGACATGGTACCTCTCCCTGTGGGAATATTGATTTCCGTTGCGGAGATGGTAGTCGTAGGAATGATAATTGCCGTCGCAAGGGCGGTAAATGGCACCCGTGGCAAAGTCGATGATAGCGCCGGGCCAGAAAAGTACGATGTCGGCAATCAATGCTGCACCCCTGATTTCCCTGGATGGTTGACCAGGTGCAGGGATGGTACGCTGGCAAGCGGTAATTCTTCCGCCAAGCACCGTTGCACAACTGGAAAACAGGACGGCAAGGAGCAGCATTGCCAAAATTTGTAAGATTTTTTTCTTCATCTTTTGTTTCTTAATTGATAGGCAGGATATGTCAAGGTTGTATTTAAGAACCGTTGCATTCCCTGGATCAAAACTAGTGAATAAATCCTACCCAGAGCGTGACGAAAGTTCATAATAAATCTTAAAAGAGTGGTTCCTCTTCTTAAAAATTATTCTTTGATCAATTGTTGCTGACCTGCCGGTTCGCTTCCGTTGGGCACATTCGGGCTGTCGCAGGGAAAATCAAGCGTTTCATCCAAACACATCTACTCATTTTCTGATTATGCACTTGGTGCATTGGTCGTTGATGGTTCTTCGCGAATGTTTGACCTCATTTTGAATCTATCCAGGCAGCGTGTATCACTTTTTACCATGATTCATTGTGTGGGCAGGTGACAAACCTGATGTATGATTGGGATGTATCCAGTGTACATGCATGTTGCTATCATTTTTGAAGTGATTGTATTCATGTATAGGTATGATTATTTAATGTCTATCATCATTGTATCCATGTCTATGAATTTTGATTTAATGTTTATCATCATTGTATCCATGTCTATGAATTTTGATTTAATGTCTATCATCATTGTATCCATGTCTATGCATGTTGATATAAAGTCTATCATCATTGTATCCGTGTCTATGAATGTTGATTTAATGTCTATCATCATTGTACTTAGGTATAACATTCATGTTTCAAGGTATGATTCCATGGTGATCAAGCATCAGTGGTTTGCTTCGATGCATCCATCCATTGAATGGATGCATCAATAGTATGTCTTGAGATATGACCTCCTTGCAATGGCTTTTGTGAGGAAGGATAGGAGGTTTGATTCACTTGTGCCTGGTCGGGAATGAAAACATCGGTCGAATCACCTCATGGCGGACACTTTCATTGACGTCCGGTGTTGTGAACCTTCAGTTCAGACTGGTTTTGGGTTGTTGTGGCGATGGAAAGAAGTCAAAAGGGCCATCCAAACGGACGGCCCTTGATAGCTTTTACCGGATTGAGTACCGGAACTGGTTCCCTCGCTTATTTCAGGAATTTCTCTCTTCGCTGCAGATTCGTCAATCCTCCCAGCAGGCAAATGACACTGCCAATTCCAAGGAAGATGCGGTTTTTTTGTGAAATCTGGGCCCATACCATTTCGTTCATCTGGTTGGGAATGCTTAGGGATTGTGGAATACGTTCCACTGGGTTTTGGCCAGGGTATCAGACATCATCATCAGAAAGACTCCGATGAGGATCATCACCACAGCGGTTCCATTGCCGTTTTTCACCATCGTGGAGACCTGAAAGGCCAGGCATCCGAGGAAGAGAACAGGAAACAGCAGTTGCACCGACATGCCAAAGACCGGGAATGGCGTCAGACCAAAGTAGCCCACCCAGCAAAAAACATAGAGGATGGCCCAGGTCAGCAGGAAGATCATGAAGAGCCGGATGAGCCAAACCTTGTAGCGATAATCGGGTATTCCGAACAATATCTCCAGGATTCTTGAATCTGCATCGTTCTGAATGCCGAAGACGGTGGGGTAGAAGACCAGCAAGATTCCAGGAAGCAAAAGAATCCCGTAAATGTTGGAGGAGTTAAATCCGGGTACGTTGAATACCAGTTGCAGCGACAACAGTATGTAAAAAACCAGCGAGGCAAGAACAAACCAAAAAAAGCGGCCTGCAAAAATAATTTTGAGGTTGTACCTGGCCATTCTCATGACCAGATCTGATCTGTTCTTCAGTTTATCTTTCCAAATTGCGTTATCCATTGTTTCGTATTAATCAAATTTCGTACAATTAATCAACTCAGTGAGAGTTAAAAGATATGACTTGAGACATAAGATCTAAGCGATTTCGTGGTTATCACAATCTCATATCTCGTATCTCACATCTCAAGTCTTATCTCCCATCTCTCATATCTTCTTCCTGAATCCTTTCAGTATGCACAAATAGGCCTCTTCCAGCACCGGTTTCACCACGATGGCGTCTTCGGCAGGTTTCTCGGCTGAGAGGAAGCGGACCTTTATCATCTCTCCGTCGCGCATGTGGTGAATGACCCTTTCCTTCAACGGGAAGGAATCAAACTCCCTGGCAGGAATGCTGAATTGCCAGACGAATCCCTCAGCCAGTTTCACCATGTCGTTCGGATGACCTGCGTAACACAGCTCCCCACGGTTCACCACGGCAACCTGGTTGCAGGAGCTCGAAATATCCTCGATGATGTGGGTAGAGAAGATGACGATCCTTTCGCGGCTCAGCTCTACCAGCAGGTTCCTGAAACGGATTCTTTCGCGCGGATCAAGACCAGCGGTAGGTTCATCCACCACCAGAATACGTGGCAGGTGAAGCAGAATCTGTGCAATCCCCATTCTTTGTTTCATCCCACCCGAGAAACCGCCTATCTTTTCGTCCTTACGGTCCCACAAGTGAACGGAACTCAACACATATTCAATGCGTTTGTCGCGGGTAGCTCCATCCGTCAGTCCTTTCAGAATGGCCTGGTAATCCAGGAATTCATAGGCAGACATGTTTTCATAAGTGCCGAATTCCTGTGGTAGGTATCCGATCAGACCCTGCAACTCTTCGCGTTTTTCCTGGGTATCGATGCCATTGATCCACACTTTGCCGTAGCTCTGTTCGTAAATTCCGCAGATTACGCGCATCATGGTTGATTTTCCGGCCCCGTTGGGTCCGAGCAGGCCGATCATACCGGTATTGATCTCCAGAGAAACGCCCCTGAGTGCCTTGAATGGATCCTTTTTCCGTCCGATGAGCGGCATTTGCTCGACAATTTTGTAAAATACCCTGCGAATCTTGGCAAAGCGACCTTTCAGCCTTTCTATGTTCACGTTTTCGCGGTAGAGTCTGTCGGCAGTGGTATATACGGCAAGTGCAAAGATCCAGATTGCACCGATAATCAAAACGGAAACCAGTTTATCCCATTTGAAATAGAAGAAGAACAAAAAGAGCAGCGGCAATCCCCAGTAAAGAATCTGGTATCCGGATCCTGCCAACTTTGTCATCCAGGATTTATCCTCCTTCTCAGCCCTGTAGTTGAGATATTCCGAGATCGGTTGCCACATGCCAATTACCATGAGGAAAATCAGGATGGCCATGATGAGCGAATACAAACTGCTCTGCAGGTAGATGAAGGTGAAATAGGACATGAAGATCAGCAAAGGAATCTGCCAGATGAAGAGATCAAAATCCCTGATGGTCCGGAAGTATTTCTGCGTGCCTGCACGTTCCCNGATTCTGCGGTTACCATTCCATTCCCGTGCAAAGCGGCTTCCCCAGTCATAAATTTTGACCAGATTTTCGATGCGGATGGTAATTTGTTTTTCGGGATCAATGACTGTTTCCGTTGCTTTACGCAAACTGTTCATGATGAACCAGGTGGCTCCCGGAATAAAGATCACCACGGCAACCAGGTCCAGAATTTTCCACATCAGATCATCGACCTTGAAGTAAATGAGTGAAATCCCCAAAACGGCCAGTATCCCCTGCGAAATTTTAATTTTCCAATTCAATTCTCTCATCCAGTTGAGGGAGGTCTCAAGACCCGAATAGAAGGTAGGAATGAAGACCAGAGTGAGCAGGGTACTGAGGCTCAATCCGCCGATGACTGTAATGGCAAAGGGGGCACCGATTGCTCCGACGTATTCGTTGTCGCCCATGGCCAGTGGCAGCATCGCCGCAATGGTGGCGATGGCGGTTATCAGGATAGGACGAAGACGCGACATACCCGCCATCACCAGTGCCCGGTTCTTGCGGTATCCTCTTTTACGGAGGATCTGGGTATAGTCGATGAGGATAATCCCATTGTTGACCACGACCCCGATCAGGATCAGGAATCCGATGAGTGTATTTGAATTGAGCAGTGAGTTGTGCGAGAAGATCAGGGCAAGGAAGGAGCCGATGGCAGCAAGGGGAATCGAGAACATCAGTACAAACGGCGTGGTGACCGATTCGAAGACGGATGCCAGGATCATGAAAATAAGGAAGAAGGCGGCCAGAATAAGGAAATAGAAATCCTTCAGTGTGTCTTCCTCGTGGATGACCTGTATGGCGATCCCGGTAGGCATGTTGTAGTTCTCCACGATTTTATCTACCTCACTCCGGTAGGATTCAAGCAGGTCTTTTGATTCCTGTGATGCATCGATGAATCTGTAGCGAACTTCGACCTGTTTTTCCTGATTTACCCTGGTGATGTTGGCATAGCCGGAGGAGAGGACCACATCGCTGATGTTCTGCAGATCGTGATAGCCGCCCTTAGTATCTGCCACCGGTAAAGTCCGGAGGTCGAAGGCCGATGGATTCTTTTTGGCTTCTTCGGGAGTCTGACCCTTTTTCGGCATCTGCTTGATGGTGATGTCGAACTGATCGTTCCCCGATTTGAAAGGAACACTGGTTGCAATCTCCTTGCTGAAAGAGTTCAGCTCATTCGAGATATTCGCCAGCGACACATCGTAGGCATTCATCAGCATCGGGTGAAAGGCGAGGTGAACCTCCGGTCTGTTGTTCGAGTAACTTACCCGAACACCGTTCATGGATTCCAGTCCTTCGAGGAAATACTGCAGGTCTGATGCAACATTTTTCATGACCTCAAAGTCCTGGCCTTTGATGACGATGCGTTCCCAGTTGGAACCGACACCCATCATGGCCATGAAGTTACCTGTACCTGTACTTCCCACGCCCATGCTATTCGTTGACCCGGAGGTGGCAGAGGCATCTGCAATGTCGATGGTACCACCCGGCACATCGTTCATTTTGTTGGTGACCTCATCGCGGATCTGTGCCAGTGATCGTTTGGCTATCTTTTGAAAATCTTCCTTCAGTTCAACCATGACACTTGCACTCTCCACCTGGATGGTGCAGGTCACATCCTTGATCTCCTTGATGTCCTTGATGCGGTTTTCAATTTCACTGGTTACCTTATCGCTGGATTCAATGGTTGAACCGGAAGGCAATGTGACGTTGATCCTGAAGGCATTTGTCTTCACCTCCTGCTGGGTGCTCATACTGACCGCCAAACAGATGAAAATGGTCACAAAAAAGACGATGATGGCCCCGATAATGGTATGTGCAGGTTTTCTCAGCGAATATTTCAGGATCATGAAGTAGGTCTGGACCTGTTTGTTCCTTGTGGACATCTGCGTGAACTCCATGTTTCCTCCCGCATTCTTTTTGAGGAATGCGTAGGCAAGCATGGGAACCAGCAACATGGCAACGGACAGGGAAACCAGCAGCGTGGAGACAATGGAGATGCCAATGTTTTTCCCGAGCAGTTTGATCAGGTAATTGTCAGAGAAGAGAAATGGAAGGAAGATGGTGGTGGTCGTCAGGGTGGCAGCGATGACGGAGCGCCATACTTCCGTTGTTCCCTGGATAACGGCATCCTTCGGAGAGAGACCTGTGGCCCGCAGCCTGTAAATATTCTCCAGCACCACCACGCTGTTGTCGAGCAGGATTCCCACCGCCAAAGCCATTCCCACAAGTGTAAGGCTGTTGATGGTCACATCGGCATAGAAGAAAAAGTTGAAGGCTGTCAACACCGAGATCGGAATGGCCAGGGCGATGATCGATACAAGTTTGATGTTCTTCAGGAAGATCCAGAGTACAAAGATGGCCAGCAGGGCACCCACCAGGGCAAGTTCGCCGATCTGGTTCAGGTTCTTCTCCATCGTGGCGGCCGCATTGTTTTGCACCGTGATCTCGATCTCCTTCGAGGCCAGCTCCTTGTTCAGGTTGGCGATCACATCCAGCGTCTTCTTGGACAGCTCAATCAGGTTGGATTGGGCATCGTTGACGAGCGTGATGGAGATGGCATCCTTCCCGTTGACGCGTGAATAGGAGGTCTCCTCCTTGACACCAAAATAGACTTTGGCAACATCCTTCAGCAGAATGGGGCCTGTGGCAACAACCAGGTTTTCCAACTGGCTCAGATCATCGTATTCAGAGGTAACCTGAACCGAGTACTTCAGGTTGGAACCGTAGGTATCTCCGGCGTAGGCACGCGTCTTGTAGTTTTGGGAAATCTTGTTCCGAATGGTATTTGGTGTGATCTTATAGGCAGCGCACACGTCCATGTTCAATTGGATCTCGATGGTTTTCTCGTGGCCTCCGAAAATATTGACCCCCGCAATGCCGTCGATGTTCTGCAAATCAGGTTTGATTTTCAGGTCGGTCACGCTCCGGATCAGATCGATACCCCCTGATCCGCGAACCTGCAGCTGCATAAACTGGGTATTCAGCTGGTTGAGGTCAACTTTCACAACGGTCACAACAAACTGGGTCGGAATCGATGCCTTGATCTCATTGATCTTCTCCTGCAGTTTCAGGTAGGTGAATTTGAAATTGACCTTTTTGTTGAACTGAACCATGATAGATCCACGACGCGACTGGCACGAAGACTCCATGTCCTCGATTCCCTGCAGGGTACCAATGGCACCTTCCAGGGGAATAATTGCCTGGCTCTCCATGAATTTCGGATCTACCTCCTGGGTACAGCTTACCTGCACGTACAGGATCGGCAGCTCTGCATTCGGGATGAGTTCCATGGAGAGATTTTTCCAGGAAACATATCCCAACATGCTGAGCCCGAGGAAGAGCATGCTGATCAATATCTTTCTTTTTATAATGAAGTCCATCCTTTGCGAATTGTTGGTTTATTCGTTCTCTTCGATCGGTTTATTGCTTGTCAGTAGGTCATAAACACATGGTATCACCAAAAGGGTAAGCAATGTACTGGTAACCATACCACCAATGACCGCCAGGGCCATTGGGGACCTTAGTGCAACACTGTCGCCAAAGCCAAGGGTAAGAGGTACCAGTGCGATCACGGTGATGATACTGGTCATCAGAATGGGCCTGAGCCTTTGCTGACCAGCCTGGGCAATTGCTGCCCTTTTCTCTACACCGAGTTCACGGATCTGGTTGATACGGTCGACCAGAATGATCGAGTCGTTGACGGCGATACCTCCCAGCATGATGATGCCGATCAGCGCCATCATGTTGAATGTCTGACCAAGGATAAAGAACAGGATTACGGTTCCGACGATGGCGAACGGAATGGATAATAGGATGACGAAAGGATGCACAAGGGATTCGAATTTCGCAGCCAAAACCATGTATACCAAAATAATGGAGAGCATCAAGGCAAAAATGAGGTTGTTGGATGATTCCTGTCGTTTTTGCTCTTCTCCCGATATTTTGAAACGATAGTCATTGGGGAGTTCGACACCTGAAATTTTGCTTTGGATTTCCTGGGATATTTTATCCAGGGAAGCACCTTTCTTCATGTCTGCCATCACTTTCCCAACCCGGATTTGGTTGGTGTGGTAGATCTCCTTGGGAGCCATCGATTGCTTGAGTGTGGCCATCTCATTTAGCCTGATGATCTGCGTACCGTTTCGTATGATCATGTCGCCCATTTCGGAAATGCCCAGTTTGGGAAGATGGATGGTAATGTCCCGAAGTTCGCCGTTGTTGTCGTATTGTCCAACCAGTTGCCCCGTCAATTTGCCCGTAATCTGGGTCACGATGTCTGTAACTGCCATGCCGTAGGTTCCTGCACGGAAACGGTCTACCATCACATTCAGTTCAGGATAGCCCTGATCCATGTTGGTGGTAAAGTTGTACAAGCCGGGGATGTCCTGAACTGCCTTTTTGGTTCGGTGGGTCAAAGAGTCAAGAACAACGAGATCTTCTCCTTTTACCTCAATGACCACGGGAGCGTCGCTGTTGCCCAGAATGCTCTGCAAAGCCGTCTCATCTTGTGCAAAACTGATTTCCATCTCAGGATTCTGCGCATACCATTCGGCAATGGAGGCTATAATTTTCGCTGAATTGATCTTCACGTCGGGTTTCAGGATCACCTTGATCTCCGCAGTGTTCTCTCCTTCGAAGATGGATTGACTGGTAGTTGCCAAACCCGTGGAAGGGCCGATCCTGGAGTAGAGTCCCTGCAGATTGTCTCCGAGTAACTCCCTAACCATTCCTTCGATCGAAGCAGCAGCTTCCGAAGTACGCAAAAGCATAGTTCCCGGCTTCATTTTGAGGTTGATCGAGAACGTTTTGCTGTCACTTTTTGGCATAAACTCACTTCCAATGTGAGGAATCAGGAAGAGTGATAGGCCGAAGAGTACCAGCGAGGCAAGAATGATGTTGATGCGATGGGGCAACATCCTGGTAAGGAAATCGGCGTACCCAGTTTTCTTCTGGATGGAGATGGATGCTCCTTTCTGGTTTTTGAAGAAACGATGGTAGAGCATCGGTATCACGAAGATGGCTACAAAAAGGGAGGACAATAGGGAAAAAGCCACTGTCCATGCCTGATCCTTGAAAAGGGCACCCGAAGCACCATGCATGTAAATGATGGGCAGGAAAACCACGATGTGGGTAAGGGTAGAGGCCGTGATGGCTCCTCCAACTTCCGCTGTCCCAACAATGGCTGCCTCTTTGGCCGACATGCCGTTCTCGTGGTTTCTGAAGATATTCTCCATGACCACAATGGCATTGTCTACGAGCATTCCAGCCCCCAGCGCCAGACCACCAAGTGTCATGATATTTAGTGACAATCCATTGAAATACATCAGGTTGAATGTGGCTACAATGGATATCGGAATGGATAAACTAACGATCAGCGTAGTGCCAATCCTTCTAAGGAAGAGAAAGAGTATCGCAATGGCCAGGATGATTCCGAAGTACATGGTGTTCTTTACCTCATCGACTGCACTCTGGATAAAGGTACCCTGATTGGATACTACTGTAAATTTGTACCCGGGAAGCGCCTTTTCGATGGTAGCCAGTGCCTTGTTGATTCCATCAACAGCCTTGACTGTATTGTATTTGGTCTCTTTGTAAATGGAGAGGGAGATGCACCTTTCGCCATTGATCCGAACCATGTTGACAGGATCCTTGTTGGCAAAACTGACTTTTGCAACATCCTTTAAATAGGTTGGGGCCATCATGGCAACGTTGGTACTACCCGAAACGGTGGCTTTGTACCCTACAATCAGATTTTCAAAATCCTCTTTTTGCTGCAGCAGGCTGACACCTTTTACGACATATTGCAATCCGGTTTCCGTGATCGTTCCCCCGGAGATGCTCCTGTTGTAGGATTGTATTTTCGTGGAGAGCTGATCGACTGTCAGGTTGAAAGATTCGAGTGCATAGGGATCGGTATCGATCCTGACCTCATTCGTTTCAATGCCGTCAAGATCCACCTGAGCCACACCTTCCACACGGACCAGTTCATTGCGGATGTAGTTTTCCGACACTTTCCGCAGTTCATTCATGTCCTTGATGGTTGCATGCTTCAGTCCGACAATCATTGCCGGTCTGGTATTCGGGTCGTGCTGGGTGATGGTCAGCTCTGTAATCTGTGTATTCTGGGAATAACTGGTCAGTGCTTTCTGAAGATCAAGAAAAGCCTCATCCATGTCTTTGTTCCAGGCATATTCAACAGTAATCTGGGCTGAACCGGTCTGTGAGATCGAAGAGGTCTGGGTCACACCGCTTTGGCGCGATGCAATGGCCTCAATGTTGGTCACAAATAGTTTCTCCATCTCTTCCGGAGGTCTCTCACTCGATGTGATTTCAACGAATATCCGGGGTGAATTCAGGTCAGGGAAAAGATCAATCCCCAGTTTTTGATAGGAGATGACACCAAGCAGCAGTACCCCCAGTACCAGCATCAAGATGGTGACCGGATAATTGACTGCAAAATTTGTCAATTTCTTCATTAGAAAATTATTTTAAGAATTTTGCCTGGAATTCAGGTAAACTATTTGACGATCTTAACTTTTGAATTATCTCTCAGTGTTTCAAAACCCTTGACAACCAACCTTGAGTTAGCTTTTAACCCTTCCAAAACCTCAACAGACTTTTCATTTTCCAGGCCTGTGGTGATGGTGCGGCGTTGAGCAGCGCCCTTGTCAACGATGTAAACTGTTTTGCCCCTGCCACCTGCAACGACGACATCTTTGGGTATGACAACCACGCTGTCTTTTCTGGCAATTTCGATGTCGGCCTTGACAAACATCCCCGGACGCAGTTTGAGATCAGGATTGCTGATGATCATTCTGCCGATAAAGGTTCTGGTTTCAGTGCTGATAACGGGAGAGAGCTGACTGATCTCTGCTTTCAAGGTGTCGTTTGGCAAGGTGTAGTTGGTGATGTTGACCTCCTGTCCCAATTTGATGGTGGTAAGGTATTTTTCGGGTAGGTTCACATCCATGACCAATTTGCTGTAATCCATCAGGGTAACTACTGCAGTGCTTGCATTTATCCGTGCATTGAGCGTAATTTGTGGCAAATCGACTATGGCTGCACGAAACAGTGCCTTCACTTCCGTTTTCTGCATCTGTATTTTTGCATCATCGAAAGCAGTTTTTGCCTGAGCAAGAGCAACTTCGGCAGTCTTGGTATCCAACAAGGTGACTCCTCCCTTTTCATACAGTGATTTTTGTTTTTCGCACTGAAGTTCATCGAGCTCGTAAGTCAGCTTTTTGGTATCGTATCCAATGTTATTGACTACTTCCGGATTATCCAAACGTATGATCACGTCACCTTTCTCAACAATGTCACCAAGTTTGAATACATTGTGCGTCCTTGGGTTGATGCAAAGATTGTAGTTACCTGCCATTTCTGTGGACAACACAACCTGACTGGCTGCGTTGGCAGTACCTGTGCTGTTGAGGTACTGAACGATGGGTCCCTTTTTGACATCGATCACCGAAACAGGAACAGCGATATCATTTTGTAAAGCAGCTTGCTGATTGCCACAAGAGGCCAGGATGGGAAGGAAGAAGAGAAATTTCCACAATTTATTGATTTTCATATAATTTATTTTTTCTGGGATTAATTATTTTTTTACTTCTTTGGGGTGCAGGTATTGATCAGGAATAACCGGTTGGTTGGTTGTAAAGTCGTACAAGGAGATAACCTTCAGGTTTAACAATTCAAGTTTGTAATTGATAAGTGCCTGGGCATAAGCCATTTTATTGCTTGACAACTGTTGCTGAAAAAGATTCAGGTCCATACTTGTCAAGTCTCCATTTTTATACCTTTCCAGGTTAATGTCATAGGTAAGCTGAGAATTTTTCTGGTTCTCAAGCGCACTCGCAATCTGTCCTACCAGGTTGCTGAGGTTTCTGACGCTCTGTCTGATATCGAGTTTGATTTGCACATCCTGGGTGGTATAGCTTAGTTTTTGGGTATTGATGACAGCATCCTGCGCCCTGATTTGAGCGGCTCTCTGACCCCAGTCAAAGATCGGGACCGTGAAGGTAATTCCATAGTGAGGGCTCTGGGTTGGTTTGTCATAGATTTTTCCCAGTGCCGGGTCATCACCGGCCACACCAATTGAGAGGGCCAGGTCTCCCCTGAATTCATTTGCCGCCTTTACGGCATACATGTCGAGGATCGAACTCTCGATACTTATCTGGCGTTGACGCAGTTCCATACGGGAGGCAAGTCCGTGTTCCATCGCCTTTTTGCCATCAACCTCGATTGGTACGACGGCCACATCCGTCAAGACAGATATCTCTTCGAAAATGTCCATTCCAATGTATTGTTTGAACTGATCTTTGGCACTTTCAAGCGCGACGCGGGCAGAAGCCTTGCTGGATTTTGCTGTTTCAAGGTTCACTTCAGCCTGAAACAACTGCTCTTTTGCTGCCAAACCGGCCTCGACCTTATTCTTGATAATGTCGTAACTTTTCTGCGTATTTTGATTTTGTTCTTCCATAATGGTCAGACTCATCTGTGCCATGTATACATTGTAGAAAAGTTGTGTCACTGTTTTCTCCAGAGTCAGTTTCTGAATGGAGTAGCTCAGTTGGGCATTCTCATTGTTTAGTTCCAGCGTTTTCAGGGCAACCTTCGTCCTGTTGTAGGTGAAAAGAGGTTGGGCGAGACTCAGGAAAAGGCTGTTCGAATAAGCTTTGTTCACAACAGATGCGCCTGAGGCATCCGAAGTGTTGGATTGCCAGCCAAAGGTATTTACCAAAGAGATTTTTCCGTCAGTAGCAAGGATCGGTTGATTGATGCTGAATGTTCCGGAAGAGTTTATTACCTCATTGGTGAACCATTGAGATGTTCGGTTGTCGAACTTGCGGCTGTTGCTGTAGTCCATGGGATTCAGACTTAACGCAAATTTGGATTTCAGCCCGGCACGCTGTGCATTGAGCGTCTCCGTCGTTCTTTGCAGGTTAAGAACTGTACTCTGAATGGCAGGACTGTTGGCCACAGCGATTTCCAGTGCCTTGTCCAACGTAAGTATGGTTTGTCCCTTTGATTCGTACTGAAAGAACAGCAGCAGGCACATGAGAGATAGAAGCGAAGTTATTTTTTTCATATAGCAAAAATTGTGTTTTAATTTTCTTTGGATCATCCTTGATTCTGGAAATTTTAAATCAACTGATGAGACTGAAGTCTTTCCGATGGTAGGATGTTGTCTGTTTTATTTTTCCCTGACGAGTTTGATGGCATCCGCAAAGATGGTTTTGGCTTTTGAGTTGTTGGTCAGCTCAATCTTGGCAGAATCCGAAGAGAAATGATACGTTCCGACTTCTACCCATGTACTTTCCCTGGCATCAGGTTTAACTACGGGGTGATCTACGCCGTCGTCGTAAGTCACGTTGAAATTGTAATTTTCTTCGGGCTGGTTACCATCCCTGTTGAATCCAAACCGTATTTTCGGAATGTAGGCATATACCTTGTAGTAGCCGCCCTCCTTGATCGGAACACTCCAGATGGCTTTCCGTTCGCCGGTACCGCCCTTGCAGTAATAGGCAGAACGGATCTGTTTTCCGTAGAATTGTTCATTTGTCGTCAGCGTCCATTCCACTTCAGGGTTCCAAAGGTTCATTCCCTTGTATTTCAAGTCATTTTCCTGGGTGTCGGTGGCAAACAATCTTTTGATGAAGCTTTTGGAAATGGGCTGGACCAGCCTGAAGCCTTTGTCTTCCGTATCCACAATGGTTTCATGTGCTTCGGAACCGTCGGTATAGGGCACGATCTCCTCCTTCTCGCTTCCTTCTCCCTTCGGATCGATTTCAAGTTTGTCGAATCGCTGGGAAATGGTTGAGGGCAGGTTGTGCGATGCGTAGGTGTTTATGGTCAGCATTCTGGGATCCCTGTTTAAAATGAAGGTGAGACGTTTTGACTGTTTTGGACCTATTACAATCGTTTTTTCAATGTTGTCATCAGAGCTGTTTCCGCCTCCCATCATTCTTCTGCCTCCGCCTCCGCTTAAGCCGGCGAGTCTGAAGGTAGCCGTTATGGCGCCTGAAATTGGCTCAGTATTGGTAAGCGTAAAGGATACAACAGTCTTAATCTGATCGTCTTTTTGTATCTTGAAAGCCTTGGTATCCAGAACGATGTAGCCGGGCAGCGCAATTGCTGTGTACCATTCCGGCAAATATTGGGCTAAATCAAGTTTGAAGTTGTTCTGCATCTCTGCGTTTAACTCTTCTACCGGTGTTGTTCTGAATTTGCGATCGTCCAGAAATCCGCGGATGAATTCGTCAAATTTTTCAGGCCCTACGGCACCTTTCATCAAGGCAAACAGGAAACCGCTCTTGGTTTGGATGACGTTGTTGAGAATTTCAGGATCCTCCTGTTTTTCCAAAATATTGGCAAATGATTTGCTTTGAAGCGCAATGTTTCCCTTTTCATCGCCTGATAGCCCCATCATGGTACGCATGAAGTTGTTACCGCCTTCCGTGGCACTTCTGGACAAATAGGATTCTACCACACGGTTGGTGATGGGATAAGCGGCTGAAGAGATGAAATTAAGGTAATTGTAATAGTTTGGGAAAATGAAATAGGGATTTAGCACATCCGTGGAGGTGAATCTTGGGCCGTTTCCGCCAAACCCGATGTTGATGCCTCCACCACCACCAAACTGGTTGACTTTGCTGTTCAGAAAGGTGTCATTGACAAACCTTTTGAAATAATTTGCCTCCGTCTCCTTTGGGGAGATCGTCTCATTGTTGTCGCTGGCATTACGCTGGGCGAATCTTTTGGTCAAGGCGAAATTGGCCCCTGAAAGTTTGTATCCGCCTTCAGGCAGGTAAACTGTTTCAGGCTGAACCTGTTCTCCCGCACTCGTCCAGGCATGGCTGAAAGAGCAGAACTGGACAGGAATCTCAATCAACTGCAGCCTTTGGTAAGGATATTCCCTGTGGATCTTGATCTCCCAGGTTTTTTTGAGGTCACGAATGACAGGTACGATGGAATCTGAAAGTACTTTGAAATATTGGTCAAAGGTGTTGTGTCCCTTGAAGAAACTGAGGGTATATTCCACCTTGTCGACGGTGACCGAGCGGGTCTTGTATTGTCCGATCACCAGTGAGATTTGTGTCAATGGTTGTTCAGGAGCAAAAAGGGTGGTTCCGTTTGCCTCTTCCGATTTCTTTCCCTGCGACATGATGGTCATGCCGGGGGCAGCCTTCACATGCAGCCGATAGCGGGAAAACTGGGTAGCCAGCCAATTCAGTCCCCTGGAGGAGTAACTGACGCCTGCAGTCGGATACCAGCGTGTTTCGGGTGTTAGCAACAGGTATGATGAGGTGACGAAAGCATGTTTCTTGTCTGTCACGGTGGTTCCGCTGTTTTTCCATTTCTCAAGCTGGTCGGCAGCGAGGTCCAGGTAGCAAAATGACTCATCGATGGTTCCCTTGTATTGTACGGAGAGTTGCAATGAATCACCCGGCTGGATGGCCTTATCGGGCTGTATTTTCAGGATCTGCAGGTCGCGGGTGTATCTGGCTCCTGTGAATTGCGTGACTTCCAGGCCTGGATTCAGGGTCAGTACAAATTCACCGATGGCCTCTTTTTCTCTGTTTTTCAGGGTCAGATTTGCGGTTGCTGCAATCTGGTCTCCCTTGTGTTCCAGCTCTATGTCGCACGAAGTCACCTGAATGACTTTCAGGTTGGCATAATGATCATTGACAGAAACCATTTGGCTGCGGTGATTTTCTTCCTTGTTGATGTTGGAGATGTAGACAAAACCAAGCAACACGCCGGTGCCAAGGAACAGAATGGAGAAGCCAATGACTACCTCCTTGACAAATTTGGACTGAGACAACCTCTTCAAAAGCAGGATCGTCAGGCAGATAAATCCAAGTCCAAGAAACAGGTAGATTCCACGGTGAACCAATATCTCTTTCAGGTTGCTGAATCCAACCATTTCCGACCAGCTCATGGGCAGTTTGAACGACATGTAATCGAAGATGTAATGGAATTTATTCTGAAGGTAGAAGATGGTAGCCGCAATGTATCCAAGCAATACCAGGAAGGTGACGGCCTGGTTCTTGATGACGGACATCAGGAAGAATGAGAACCCCATGATAAAGATCAGGGTTGGAATGCTGATCAGCAAGAAATAATAGATGTATGGCAGCACGTTGAAGCGCGTGTAGGGAGAGGCCATGTTGAATATGGCCACCATACCCAAAGCAATGGCGTTCAGCATCACAAATACCCAGATATTTCCCAGAGTCTTGCCAATCACATAATCGGCATTGGTGATCGAGCGCATGTAGACCACCTCCGTGGTATCCAGTTTCTTGTCCTGTTTTAAAAATTCGGAGGCGAGAAAGACCGCAATCACGGCCTGGGCCATGTTGATGATGTAAAGGTTGGTAAAAGGAACCAGGGAAGGAATGGCGATCATGTCACCATTGGGAAATCCTACCGCTGTTTGGGCGAAAAAGTTGTACAGGAAGACAAAAACCAGGGAAAGAATGGAGAAAATGCGAAAGAACCAACTCCTGAAGAGGGTTTTGGATTCGTATTTTGCTACGGCGATTATGTTGTGAATTGCTCTCATTGTCAGTTATTTTAATTTTTTTCCAATCAAATCTCAATCCATTTCTGGTTGAGTTCATTTTCCATAAAATTGACGTAAGCGTGTTCGAGGTTCGGTTCTATGCGTTCCCCCAGGTAGCCGTTGATCTCTTTGGCAACGACCTGCACTTCCCAGCCCTCTTCCGAAGGAATGGAGGAGATGATGGGATATTTCTCCTGAATCTCGAAATATTCCATTTCAGTAGCAGAAATTTTCCAGACATTTTCCTTGGCGAGATCGATGAGGTGCTCCGGAGAACCCTTGTAGGACAAGACGCCCTTGTTCATCAGGGCCATGTCGGTACAGGTACTGGAGATGTCTCCCACGATGTGGGTGGAGAGGATGATGACAACATCCTTGTCGCTCACCCTGGTTAACAGGTTCCTGAACCTGATCCGTTCTTCCGGATCCAAACCTGTTGTGGGTTCATCCACGATGATCAGTTTCGGATCTCCGATCAGTGCCTGGGCAATCCCCAGCCTTCTTTTCATACCTCCCGACAAATTGTTGGCAAAGCGGTTGCGGGCTTCATAGAGACCAACCTCTTCCAGCATTTTTTCGACGGTATCCTTCCTGATCCTGGCATTTGTCAGGCCGGCCAGACGGGCTGCATAATCGAGAAACTCGTAGGTTTTGAGTTTGGTAAAGAACCTGAAATCCTGCGGCAGATAGCCAAGCATCGAACGAATCTCCTTGCGATCCTTCATCAGGTCCAATCCGTTGACGAGCACCTGCCCGGAGGAGGGTTTCATCAGGGTTACCAAAATTCTCATCAGCGTTGACTTCCCGGCGCCGTTAGGCCCCAACAAACCGAACATGCCACTTTCAATGGTCATGTTAATGTCCTTAATGGCATGATTGCCATTTGGATAGACTTTATTGAGTCCCTTGATCTCAATCTTCATGCTCGATAATTCTTAAGTTTGTTCCCGTTAGTAGAGGGTTTTCTTCCACAATTACTGCACTTTGACTAAGTTTTTCCAAAATGGTTTAACCCTGTTTCTTAAATTTTCGATTTTTGATTTTCGATTTTCGAAAAGCACTGTCCATAACCTGTCCTCTCGTGTAATCCGGGTAGGGCAAAGTGCCAAGGGAGCTTCCCTTCGTCTACGCTCATGAACCGGAATTGGCCTGCTGTCGTTAAAAAGGGGAGCATCTCCTCTTCGGCTGGGTTCAGAGACCGCCTTCCAAAATCAAAAATTCAAAATCAAAAGAGGCCATCCTTTTGGGACAGCCTCTTGCTATTTATCTCGCCAGATAATTATTTATTTCACTTTCTGGACAATGGCGCTGAATGCAGCGGGATTGTTCATGGCAAGGTCGGCAAGGACCTTGCGGTTTATTTCGATGTTGGCACCCTTCAACTTACCCATGAACTGGGAGTAGGAGAGACCTTCTGCACGAACAGCAGCATTGATACGTTGAATCCATAATCCACGGAACAACCTTTTTTTACTTTTTCTGTCACGGTACGCATACTGGAGACCTTTCTCCCATGTGTTTTTGGCAACCGTCCAGACAGTACCCCTTGAACCAAAGTAACCTCTGGTTAGCGACAACACCTTTTTACGGCGGGCTCTTGACGCTACGTGATTGACTGATCTTGGCATTTTTACTAAATTTTAGGACAATGGCGATCCCGATTGTTCAGGATTCTTGTGGGCACATTCCCCGGTTAAAAAATTGAATTTGTTTAAAGGAATCCTACTTCAACGCGAGCAGCCGTTTTACATGGGCTACGTCTACATCGGCCACCATGCCCCAATGGGTCAGGTTGCGTTTGCGTTTGGTGCTTTTCTTGGTCAGAATGTGACTCTTGTAAGCGTGTTTCCTTTTGATGCTTCCACTTCCGGTCAGCTTGAAGCGTTTTTTTGCGCCGGAATTCGTTTTCATTTTAGGCATCTCTGTCTAACTGGTTTTAAATTACTTTTTCTTTTTTGGCGAAATAAATATGGTCATTCTTTTTCCTTCCAGTTTGGGCAGTTGTTCAACTTTCCCAAACTCTTCCAGATCGTTGGCAAAGCGAAGCAATAAAATTTCACCTTGCTCATTATAGAGTATCGAACGTCCCTTGAAAAATACATAGGCCTTCACCTTTGCACCATCCTGCAGGAACTTTTCGGCATGTTTTAATTTAAAATTGTAATCGTGTTCGTCGGTATTCGGACCGAAACGGATCTCCTTGACAATGATCTTTACTGCCTTGGCCTTCAGCTCTTTCTGCTTTTTCTTCTGTGCATAAATGAACTTCTGGTAATCCACAATCCTGCAGACGGGTGGTTCTGCATTGGGGGATATTTCCACCAAATCGAGCTCCATTTCATCGGCCTTCCGAAGAGCATCCTGGATTCTGTAAACACCCTGTGGCTCAACATTGTCGCCAACCAGCCTTACTTCCGGAACACGAATCTGGTGATTGATCCGAAACAATGATTTCTCTTCCTCTTTTGGAGCTCTTGGCCCCTTGGTCCTGATAACTGCTATGGCTTTATCCTCCTATTTTTAATTTATACCGACTATTTGTACAATTCTGCAAGAATCGATCCTACCTCTTTCAGGATCATTTCTTTAAACTCGATCATGGAGACTACACCCTGATCGCCTTCACCCTGTCGACGAACGGCTACACTCTCCGTTTCACTCTCTTTTTCGCCGACGATGAGCAGATAAGGGATGCGTTTCATCTCGTTGTCACGGATTTTCCTGCCTATCTTTTCGTTACGTTCGTCAACGACGGTGCGAATATCGGAATTATTTAGATATTCTGAAACTTTTTGCGCATAATCGTTGTACTTTTCGCTGATGGGCAATACAACCACCTGCTCGGGTGTGAGCCAGATCGGGAATTTCCCGGCAGTATGTTCAATCAGCACCGCACAGAAACGCTCCATCGATCCGAAGGGCGCACGGTGTATCATCACCGGACGGTGACGCTTGTCGTCGGCACCGATGTACTCCAGGTCAAACCTTTCGGGCAGGTTGTAATCGACCTGAATGGTGCCCAGCTGCCAGCTTCTGCCAATGGCATCCTTCACCATGAAATCCAACTTTGGACCGTAAAAGGCGGCTTCACCCAATTCGGTCACTGTGTTCAGACCCTTCTCGGCACAGGCTTCGATGATGGATCTTTCGGCTTTTTCCCAGTTTTCGTCCGATCCGATGTATTTTTCTGTGTTGGCAGGATCCCTCAAAGAGATCTGAGCCGTATAATTTTCAAAATTCAATGCCTTGAAGATGATGAAAACGATGTCGATCACTTTCAAAAACTCCTCTTTCAACTGATCCGGTCTGCAAAAAATGTGGGCGTCGTCCTGCGTAAATCCGCGAACGCGGGTCAAACCATGAAGTTCACCGCTCTGTTCGTAACGGTATACAGTTCCGAATTCCGCAAACCTAACGGGAAGGTCCTTGTAGGAGCGGGGCTTGAAACGGTATATTTCGCAGTGATGCGGACAGTTCATCGGTTTCAGCATGTATTCTTCGCCTTCAGTTGGAGTGTGAATGACCTGAAAGGAATCTTTCCCGTATTTCTGAAAATGGCCTGATTTCTTGTACAATCTCACATCTCCAATATGCGGGGTGATGACCTGTTCGTATCCGAATTTTTTTTGTACCGTCCGCAGGAATTTCTCCAGCTGGTCACGCAACAGGGTCCCTTCGGCAACCAAATTGGCAATCCCTGACCAACTTCCTGCGAAATCATGAAGAGCTCCATCTCCTTGCCAATCTTGCGGTGGTCACGTTTCTTCGCCTCTTCCATCAGGACAAGGTACTCTTCGAGTAGTTTCTGTTTTGGGAAGGTGATGCCGTAAACACGGGTCAGCATTTTATTTTTTTCGCTTCCGCGCCAGTAGGCACCGGCGATATTGGTCAGCTTTAACGCCTTGATGTAACCGGTATTGGGAAGGTGAGGCCCGCGGCAAAGGTCGGTAAAGTTTCCTTGCTGGTACAGCGTGATGGTGCCATCGGCCAGTTCAGAGATCAGCTCCACCTTGTAGGGATCGCCTTTGGCAGTGAACAGATCGAGGGCATCGCTCTTGGATATTTCGGATCTGACGATGTTGGATTTGGTGCGGGCCAGGTCCATCATCTTCTTCTCAATCTCCAACAGGTCTTTTTCGACCAATGTCTGACCTTCGGGCAGATCGATGTCGTAGTAAAATCCATTGTCGATAGAAGGGCCAATGCCGAATTTCGTTCCCGGAAGGTAGGCCTCTATGGCTTCTGCCATGATGTGGGCAGAGGAGTGCCAGAAGGTTTCACGCCCCTCCTTGTCTTCCCAGGTATACAACTTGATGGATGCATCCGACTGGATCGGGCGCATCAGGTCACGAACTTCTCCGTTGACGGAAATGGAAAGAACCTCCTTGGCCAGGTTTCTGCTGATTGCCTCGGCAATCTCCATTCCATTGACTCCTGCATCAAACTCTCTGACAGAATTATCGGGTAGCGTTATCTTAATCATACTGTTTTTTTTATGAAGGTGCAAAATTAACGAACTTCCGCCGTTCCGTCAAATCTATTTTGATCTTTGTGCAGGAAAGATTTTCCAAGCTTCATTTTTTTGTTTCTTACCAGGAAATCGCCCTGATCGGGCAAGATTATTTTTATATTTTTGGAAGCCGTTTCTGTTTTGTGATGGCACTTAAATTTGCTGCACACTTCCTTACACCCTCACAAAACCAAAAGACATTGTCATTGCGGGTAGAAAAGAAACGACGAAGCAATCTGAAGAAGTCATTGATACATCTAAATAAATATTCTGGAATTCTCAATTTATCATCTTCTTATTTTCCTGCCTTATGCTTAAAAAGATTTCCTTTCTACTCTTGATTTTTCTGGCATCCTTTGGATTAAAAGCCCAGCAGCTGACGCTGGATGATGTGGTCATCAAAAGAACGTATGGTCAAAAAGCCGTGTACGGGCTCGCTTCACTGAATGACGGACTGAATTACACCACCCTCGAGAACATGGGCAAGGTGTTGGTCAAATACAGCTACAAGACCGGAGCGAAGGTTGCGACCTTGCTGGATATTTCGGTCCTTAAAAACGATTCCCTGAAGGCTGTATCCGATTACCAGTTCAGCAGCGACGAAAGCAAGGTATTGCTGATGACAGACAGAAAGCCAATCTACAGGAGGTCATTTACTGCAAACTATTTCATTTATAATTTCGTCACCAAGGAGCTGACAAAATTGTCGAATGGCGGAGCCCAGCAGTTGGCAACCTTTTCTCCGGACGGTGAAAGGGTGGCTTTTGTACGCAAGAACAACCTTTTTGTAAAGAGCCTTCGGTTTGGCACGGAACGCCAGATCACAGACGACGGCCAGTTCAACAAAATCATCAACGGGGCTCCGGATTGGGTCTACGAGGAGGAGTTCGAATTCAACAGGGGGTTTGAATGGTCGCCCGACAGCAAGCAGCTGGCATACATGAAATTCAACGAAGAGCAGGTGCCCATTTACAAAATGCCCATTTACAGGGGAATGAAACCCGAACACAACGAAAACAAACTTTATCCCGGCGAGTACAGCTTCAAATATCCAAAGGCCGGAGAGAAGAACTCGATCGTTCAAATTTGGGTGTATGACATCAAGAGCGGACACAACATCCAGATGGAAACAGGAAAAGAGACAGACATTTACTTGCCCAAGATCTCCTGGACCAACAGTGGCAATGACCTGGGTATTTTCAGAATGAATCGCCTGCAGAACAAGCTGGAACTGCTGCTTGCCAACCCAAATACAGGAGATACCAGGCTGATCTATACGGAAAAAAACAGCAGGTACCTGGAGACGGACTTTTTGGATAATTTTCAGTTTCTGGAAGACAATAAAAATTTTGTGGTGCTCAGTGAGCAAAACGGCTTCAAACATCTTTACCTCTACAACCTGAATGGCGTAAAAGTGACACAGCTGACAGAAGGAAACTTCGATGTGATCAAATTCTACGGATACGACCCGGCCAGAAAATTTTTCTATTACCAGGCCGCGGGCGTTGTACCGATGCAGCGGGAGGTGTATGGAATTTCTCTCGACAAGAAGAAAAAAGTGACCCTCTCCACGCAAGCAGGAACCAACAATGTCGATTTCAGCAAAGGATACAAGTACTTTGTAAACACTTATTCCAGTATCACGACGCCTAATCTGGTTACTTTGCACGAAATTTCAGGCAAGCAGATCAGGGTACTGGAAGATAATTCAGCTCTGAAGGAGAAACTGTCTAAGATGCATCTTCCCCAGAAGGAGTTTTTCAAATTTAAGACATCGGAAGGAATTGTGCTCAATGGCTGGATGATCAAACCTGTTCCTTTTCATCCTGAAAACAAATATCCGGTGCTGATGACCCAATACAGCGGTCCCAATTCGCAGCAGGTACTGGATGTTTTCTCCGTGAGCTGGGATACCTATCTGGCCCAGCAGGGATACCTGGTGGTCTGCGTAGACCCACGCGGAACCGGTGCCAGGGGGGAGGAGTTCCGAAAATGCACCTATGGACAACTGGGTAATCTGGAATCTACGGATCAGGTAGAAACCGCCCGATACCTGTCACAGCAATCGTACGTGGATGGGAAGAAAATTGCCATCTGGGGATGGAGTTACGGCGGATTTATCTCTGCAATGACCTTGTGCAAGGGGGGAGATGTAATTCATGCGGCCATCTCTGTGGCACCAGTGATCAGCCACTATTTTTACGACTCGGTCTACACGGAACGGTACATGGGAATGCCCGGCCAAAATCCGGAAGGATATGATCAAAATTCACCCATTGCACTGGTAAAGGGGATCAAGGGAAAGCTGTTGCTGGTGGCCGGAACTGCCGACGACAATGTCCATTACCAGAACACCATCGAATTTGCCGAGGCGCTGGTGCAGGCAGGGGTTCAGTTCAGGATGATGACCTACAACAACCGCAACCACAATTTGCGCGGAGGGAATACCACCATGCACCTCTACACGATGTTTGATGAATTTTTGAAGGAAAATCTGAAATAAGTGAAAAATGAAAAGTGAAAAATGAAGATTTTTCTTCATTCAAAGTGACATCAATGAATCATAGAAAAAATTAAAAATTTTCATTTTTCATTTTTCATTTTTCACTTTTGTTTTCTAAATGAAAAGTATATATTTGCACCTCATTTCACGCCCAGATGGTGAAATTGGTAGACACGCTAGTTTCAGGGACTAGTGAGCGCAAGCTTGTGCAAGTTCGAGTCTTGTTCTGGGCACCGGTCAAAAAGAGGGCCAGCTGAAATTCAGCTGGCCCTCTTAATTTTAGATAAGTATTTGATAGCCTGATGTTTGGTAATTAGCTTATTGTGTAAGCACCTTGAGTTTTCTACCGAGACTGGTGAGATAGGACTCGGGTGCATTGCTCGACTGTGCCACGTTGATGACAGATTTCAGGTAGCTGATGGCGGTCTGTTTGTCGCCCAGGGCCAGATAGCCATCCGACAGGCTCGTTCCGGCTGAGATCTCCGTCTCCATTGGACAGGATTTGTGGTCCAGAGCCCTTTCTGCATATTCCATCCCCTCCTTAATTTTTCTCAGTTTTTCATCCGGGCAGCTGATTAGCAGCGTTCCCAGTCTCTCCAGCAGGTAGGCTTCGTTGGGATGGGTCTCCTGTACTTTTGTGTAAAAGTCAATGGCCTTTACCCATAATTTGTTGGCAACGAGAAGATTGCCGAGCATTTGAATCGTGGCGAGGTCTTTGGGATCGCCAAGGTAGGATTTTTCATATTGCGAAATGGCGATGTCCATTTTCCCTTCCTGTTCTGCAATCATCCCTGCGCATTGCTCAATCTTGGGGTTGTTGAGATAGCTTTTGTCGAGGGATGCCAGACTGGCATTGGCTTTTTCCGTTTCTCCCATGGTAAGCAGGGTATAGATGCCATTGGACATCTCTTCCGGATTGCTTTTATCCTTTGTGAGCAGCCTGTTCACATAATCCAGCGACTGATCCTTCATTCCGGCTTTGAAAAGTGCCAGTGCGAAGTTGTATTGCACGCCTGGCACATTGGGTTTGAGCCGGATGGACTGACGGTAATAGACCAACGACGGTGAATAAGCGCCGTTCCTGCGCAGCAGATCAGCCATTTCCCTCAATTCATCGGCGTCATCCATGTAGGAGGTCAGATGTTTGTTCAGATAAGGCAAAGCCAGTTTGACGGCACCGATTTCCACGTAAAACCTTACGGCCTTGGAGATGACGAATTTGTTTTTAGGAGCAATTTGCAACGCGTGGTTGAGCAGAAGATCTACATATTCGGGATAGATGGTCCGGATGGCTTCGTCGATCTGTTTCATCAGATAGGGATCCGATTTTGAAATAAGGGTGATCTTATCTGCCAGGTTGTCGATGGGTACGGAATAGGTAGTCAGGTCGTTGGCACGTAAAATGCATTTTTTGCTTTGAACCAAATCCCCCTTTTTTTCATAAATGGTTCCCAACAGTCTGCAGGCAGCTCCGAAAGTGCGGTTCTCCTTGAGAAGATCCTGCAGTATTTTTTCTGCAACCTCTGTTTTTCCCGAGTTCATGCTGATTCGCGCAAGCTGGTAACGGGCATAGATGTGAAGCGGGAAAAAATCCGTCCGGATGGATGAGTGATCCCGTGCATTCACTTTTTCTGGCTGCGCTATCTTAAGAAAGGCCGATTCGGCCTTGTCGTAGATCCCCAGATCGAGGTATCCTTTGCCAATGTAGTACCAGGCAAAATTGGTAGAAGGATGTGTTTTGATGACCGCCTCAAAACAGTCGATGGAGTTTTGTGATTCGCCCATTTCCATCGACAGGTAGCCAAGATAGTAATTCCAAAGCCAGGCGGAGGGATCTTTCCTGAGGGCAAGTTTGTAACATTCGGCAGCTCTCTCGTAGTTTTCGCTGGAGTGGTAAATCATCCCAAGCATTCCCATGTTATCTGAAGATGGATTCAGATAGGCTTTTCTGGAGGCCGATTTTACCTGTTCCCTGAGCGAATCAGTTGCAGACTGCAGATCGGGGAGTGCCGGAAGGTTGCTTCGGTAAGGAAGATCCAACAACAACTTGACAACCAATATCAATAATACTCCACCTAAGATGAAAAAGAGACGCTTTCTTCCTCTGGTCATTTATTTTAATTTAGGAACGCTAAATGTATCAAAATTTGACAAAAGTTGGAAGGTGATTTTTCTCAGTTTATTTTGTCTCAGAGCAGTGCCATCCAAAGCGAATGATATTCCGTTGCAGAAAATGACTTATAGTGCCATACACAAAAACGGAAAGCACCCGAATTACTGAATCCGCATGCTTTCCCGACAATTGCTGCCTCTGTATTTTACTGTTGATCGCCAACATTCAAGCCCGATCAATGATTTGATTTAAACAATACCGATTCCGGAATAAGCTGATAGCTGATATCCTCCGAACTGTAGGAGACGGTAAGGGCCTTTCCTCCGCCGGTTTGGAAATATTCCACACCCAAAAGGTGCCTTCCCTTTTTTAGTGTGATCGTGTTGCTTACCTCTTTTACGCCATGTTCACCATCGTTGTCGACAAGCAGCTTGCCGTCAATGTACAACTTACTGCCATCATTTGAATTGATGTAAAAAGTGTATTTCCCATCTTTGTCAATCTGAATGAAGGATGTAAACTGAAGTGCAAAATTGAATTTTGGCAAGTCTATTTTTTTCAGGCCAAAGCGGTACACTTCTCCCTTTCTGTCGGGCTTCAGCCGACTGAAATCGGGAAGCTTCTTGAAGGCTCCGTTGTAAAGTTGCCATTGGATTCCGTTCCTGGCCGGATCTACATAGTGATACAACTCCTTGATCTGGTTGCTGGGATGGTACCCGGCACGGAAGGCTTGCACCCTGACGGTCGTATTGTTCGAAATTTCAAATGGCTGACTGTAAACGGGAGAAGTTTCATTCACCATCGATCCATCTGTGGTATAATGAACGATGGCTGCTCCATCAGGAGTAGAAATATTTACTTTCAGCTTGCTTCCAGACAACAGGATGGTATCCCCGGGGGAGATGACGGGCGAATTGACATAGGGCGTTGTTTTAACTTCTTTTGCTCCTTTCGAGTTGAAAGAGTAGCTCCCAGACTTTATCTCAAACAGGGCAAAATTGTCTTCCCATCTGATGAATCTGACCCCCTCACTGGTTGCGGCGTTGCGACCACCCTCCAGTACCTCTTCCCTGTTGAGTGTGGGGACATACACCGTGGCCGAACAGTTCGAAGGAATGGTTATTTTCCACTCGAATTTGTCCGGAGTGACGGTCCAGTTGCTACGGATGGTGCCGCAAACGGATTTGTAGGCTGCGGTTACAAATTTTAACTCAGGGGTTATGGCAGGTTTCATCAGTATATGCCTGAATCCAGGGAATTCGGGATCCGCTTTGATTCCGGCGAGACTCTCGTAAAACCAGATAATAAGATCCCCCAAAAGCATCACATGGTTGCCTGAATTCATTCCGGGATCGCCATGGTCACCGTTCCAGAGTTCCCAAATGGTGGTTGCCCCTTTTCCCACCATGTATCCCCAGCTGGGATAGGTACTTTGTGCGGCCAGGGCGTAAGCAACATCTCCGTGTCCGGAAGCGGTGAGTGTGCGCATCAGCCATTGGCCGCCAATCAGGCCATTCCCCACATGAGCAGCGTTTTCACCCAGAATTTTCTCCAAAAGGTTATTGACTATTTTCTCCCTGAATTCCGACGGTACTAGGTCAAATGCCAGGGCCAGAATATTTGCCGTACAGGTATTGTTGCTGTATTTTACCTCAGTTTTGTTGAGAAATTTTTTGTTGAAGGCAAGTTTCATCTCTTCGGCAGTTCTGGCATATCCCGCTGCATCCTGATCCCTGCCAAGAACGTGCGCAAATTTTTGCATCAACTTCAATTCAAAAATGAAATAGGCTGTGCCGATGTATTCGCCACTGGTCACACGCAGCGGATCTCCCGTATTGATCAGTTTGAGATCTTCAGGTGGAACACACCAATCGCCGTAGGTATCCTTGGGCATAATTCCTTCGTTCAAAAACTGGCTCATGTGGCTGATCCATTTTTGCATTGCGGGATAATTGGTCTCAATGGTACGGATATCTCCGTACTGGTTGTAAAGCATGTCTGAAGCGAAGATAAAGGTGCCGGGCCAGGTTGTATTGTCGCTGTAGGTTGGCCAGTATGCAGGTGCGATATCAGGGAGAGAGCCGCTTGAAAGCTGCGCATCACGCATGTCTGTTACCCATTTGTTGTAAAGGTTTGAAATATTAAAAAGGTAACTCTCGCCTGTGCATTCAGCCGATCTGTCGCCCAGCCATCCCTGTCGTTCGTCGCGTTGCGGGCAATCTGTTGGCATGCTCCTGTAATTTCCCCTGATGCCCCAGTAGGCATTTTTGTATATGCTGTTGATCAATGGGTTGGAACAGTCGAAAACTCCTGTCTCTTCCATGGCATCGTGAATGACCTTGCCTTTGATCGCAGAGAGGGTTGGAACACCGGGAAATCCGGTAACTTCCACAAATCGGAAGCCATGATAGGTAAAACGCGGTTCCCATGATTCTTCACCTTCACCTTTCAGAATATAGGTATCCGTCACCTCCGCAGAGCGGATGTTGTCGAGGAACAGCGTTCCGTCCTCCTTCAGGGTTTCGGAAAACCGAAGGGAGACTTTGGTTCCCTTGTCTCCTTTTACCTTCAGTTCAACCCAACCTACCATGTTTTGGCCCATGTCGTAGATAAATTTTCCCGGTGAAGATTCCTTCACGGCGATAGGGGCGAGCTGCCCCATTATTTTCATGCATTCATTGGGTTGGGCCACCAGTTTCTCTCCCGGTTTGGAGACAATTTCGGCGTTCATCCAGGAGGTGTCATTGAATCCTGCCTTGCTCCAATCCTTCATCTCCAGTCGGGCATCGTACCATTCTCCGTCGTATTCATTGTTCTTGCGGATGGGACCATTCGTGGCAAGTTTCCACGACTCATCCGAGAGAATGGTTTGCGTGGTGCCATCTTCATACTTAATTTCTATCTGGCAGATGACCTTCGGAAAACCAAATGTCCTGGTCTGGTCATTCCCGGTTCTGGGGGAGAAAAACCTGCCGTTGCCGAGTATCACCCCTACGGCGTTCTTGTTGGGCTGCAGGTACTTTGCCACATCGAAAGTAAGGTAGAATGCCCTGGCATTGTATTGCGAAAGGGCAGGAGCCATTACCTGATCTCCAATTTTCGCCCCGTTGACATAGAGTTCAAAAAGTCCAAGTCCGGATACAAAAGCCGTGGCAGAGATAACCCTCTTCGCAAGGCTGAATTCGTGCCGCAACATTCTAGCGGACAGAATACTGTGGATTCCCAGCGGCTTATCCTCCCCGGTGGCCTTATCCAGGCCAATCCATTTTGCCTTCCAGTCGGATTCGAGCAGCAAGCCTGTTGTAAAATAAGCAGGATCACTCTGGTGTAGTCCACCTTTTTGATCCCACGACAATACTTTCCAGAAATATTTATGGTCGCTTTCAAGCGGTTGTCCCGCATAGTTCACCTGGGAGGTCTGGTTGGATTCGATTTTCTGACTGTCCCAGATATCCCCCTTGTTTTCCTCCAGATTTTTCAAACTGGAGGAGACCAATAGTTGTCGGGCAAGTTGTGATACGCCACGTTGGTCCGATTCCAGAATCCAGTTGAATCGTGGATTTTGCACATCTATGCCGAGAGGATTGACCTTGTATTCGCATTTTAAACCGGTCACACTTGTGCTTGATTTCTCGCTGCATGCAACGGATACGAGCAGGGTGACGAGTAAATAAAATATGTTTTTCATTGATTTGTAGTTAGTTAATATGCAGATTATTTGTCGTTCCTGCTAAGTTCCTTCAGGGCAAAATTGGGATAGAGTACGTCGTGTACCTTTTCGACCAAAAGTTCCTTTGGAAGATTAAAAGATGATTTTAAGCGGATGTCTTTGGAGGAGGCTCCAACACGAACTTCATAATCGCCTTTGTCGGCCACCCAACTGCTGATACCGCTCCTGAAAGATGCCAGTGACCTGGCATCCAGCTCGAAGGAGAGTTGCTGACCTTCTCCCGGTTTCAGGAGTCTGGTTTTTACGTATCCTTTCAGTTCCTGCAACGGCTTCTCCAGTTCGTTGCCGGGAGCCGACAGGTAGAGCTCTGCAATCTCCTTGCCAGACACTTTTCCTGCATTTTTAACCGTTACCGCAACCGTCATCTTGTCGTCGAAGGTGGTACCACCCAGTTTTAAATCCGAATATTCAAAATTGGTGTAGGACAATCCAAAGCCGAATTCATAAGCCACAGGCACCCTGAAACTGTCGTAATAGCGGTATCCCACATAAATTCCCTCCTTGTAAAATGAATTAACTGGATTATCTGCAGGTTCACCCGGAAATGTTTTGGCCGAGGGTACATCTTCTAATTTCACAGGGAAGGAGTCCGGCAATTTTCCGGAAGGATTGACTGCTCCTTTCAACAGGTCTGCAATGGCATAACCACCCTCCTGACCGGGTTGCCAGGCCACGAGAATAGCATCCGGATAGTCTCTCCAGCTGGCCGTTTCACATACACCACCCACGTTGAGCACCACCACCACTTTTTTTCCGGCGGCATGATAGGCTTCCGATACATTTTTGACCAGATTTACCTCCGCTTCAGAAGAAGGAAAATAGCCATTGTCGTATCCTTCGCCACCGCTTCGTCCCAGCGTAATAACAGCGATATCTGAGGCTGAAACTTGCTTGGCAATTTGTTCCTTTTTCATATCCAATTCAGCATGAAATGGAATCAGTCTTTTTTTGAAGTGACCGGGAGCCTTCCCGTCCTTCACCCCATTGTTGGCCAGCATCACCGGATTGTTGAAGTAGTCGGGAACCAGGTTGTCTGACATGATTTTCGCATTGAAGGCCGTATAGGTATCCTCGAGCTCTTTGATCACCTTAAAACCGGCGGCTTTTAGTCCGTCGTTGACGGAGATGGCATACCTGTTGCTTCTGATTCCTCCGCTACCGGTACCTGCTTCAATCAAATAATAGGCAATCTTTCCAAAGACGGCCACTGTTTTAACCCCCTTGAAGGGAAGTGCCTTGTGTTCGTTTTTGAGTAATACCATACCCTCTGTCGCTGCCTCCCTGGCTATTTTTGCGTGCGACTCCAGGTCTGGTTTCATGGTTGGAACATGGCCTTTTGCCCGTGGAGCGTTGAGTTTGAGTTGCAGGTTGTAGGCAAGATTCCTGTTTAGCGCGCTTTCATCCAAAGTTTTATCCTTCAAGGCTGCCGTCAGTTCCTTCACTTCGTCCATACTTCCTCCCATCAGCATGTTGTTTCCTGCCCTAACTTTGGCCACCGCACTGCCATATCCGTCGAAATCGGTCATGAAGACCCCGTCGAAGCCCCACTCTTTACGGACCACATCGTTAAGCAGTTCGGGTGTTTCGGCCGTATAGAAACCGTTCAGCTTGTTGTATGAGGTCATGATGCAGGAGGGGGCTCCCTCCTTGACGGCAATTTCGAAGCCCCGAAGATAGATTTCGCGCAGGGCTCTTTGGCTGACCACTGCATTGTAGGTTCTGCGGTTGGTCTCCTGGTTGTTGGCCAGAAAATGCTTCAGCGTGGCTCCCACGCCTGCGGATTGGACTCCCCTGACCATCGCGGCCGCAGATTTGCCTGACAACAGCGGATCTTCTGAATAGTATTCAAAATTTCGGCCACATTCAGGGTTTCTGTGGAGGTTCAGGGCAGGCATCAGCACTACGTCATAATCGTACTCCAGCACCTCGTTGCCGAAAGCCTTGCCTACGTTTTCCACCAGCTCTCTGTTCCAACTGGCTGCCAGGCAGGTGGAGGTGGGGAAGGCGGTTGAATAGGTGTATTCTGTTGCTCCGGCTGGATGAGGATCCCTGTTGACACCGGAAGGACCATCCGTTAAGGCGGATGAACCAATGAGCAGCCTTGGGATGACCAGTTTTGAGTTTTGGTTGGCAATGATGATTCCTGCTCCTTGCTCCGTGGATTTTGGATCGCCTGCCGGCAGAAATTTCCCGTCCCCAACTGTCATGCCAATCTTTTCTTCAGGGGTCATGGCGGCAATTACATCAGAAATGCTTGCCTTGCCGAGCTGGCTTGGTTTTTTTTCTGCCCAGGATGACAGCATGAACAGGACTGTAACAAGACACAGTCCTCCAATCAATAGATTTTTTTTGGTCATTGAATTAGTTATTGGTTATTTGTTAATTGTAGTTATATACCCGTGTTGATTCTTCTCTTTCTGATTTTTGTATTCAAGATGTTTCTTGACTATAGTAGTTGAGTTGTATTTCGTTTAAGGTGGTTAAATTAAATAAAAATGCACCTAAATCGAGCGATTTGGGTGCATTTTTATTTGTTTCGACTTCCGTTATGGGAAAACGTTGTCTGCTGGAATAAGAAAATACTATTTTTTCTTACTTGTATTAATGCCAAGGGGAAGGTAAAGCGGACAAAATCCAATCAGGCTCACAAGCACAAAGACTCCAGCCAGAATCAACAGAATAATACCCAATGTACCCTCTATTACGTGTGTAAAAAAGAGAATTGCGATGACAACGGCAACCAATAACCTGATTGCCTTGTCAATAGATCCCATGTTTTTTTTCATTTGTTGAACTTTAAAATTGATGTTTATATTTTTAAACTAACCTCTCGGGGAATTTAATACCCTGGCGGGAAACCGGAACATTGAACCGCACCTTTATCTAACCATCAAAACCTCATGAATCGCTTTCTCCAGCGTTTCCCTGGGTATTGCTCCGACTGTAGACCGTGGCTGACCCTTTGCCGGAATGAAGAGCAGGGTTGGTAAACTTTGTATTCCCAAAGTTTGAGCCAGTAACGGTTCCTTATCGGTATCTACCTTGTAAACAACGATCTTCCCTTCGTATTTTTTAGCCATCTCCTCCACAAGGGGGGAGAGCTGTCGGCAAGGTCCGCACCAGGTGGCATAGAAATCGATGATGACAGGCAGATTTCCTTCAAATTTCCAGCTTTTATTCGTTTCATAATTGAAGATCTTCTGCTTGAAAACATCATTTGTCAAAACAATGACATTTCCGGAGGAGCCAGTAGCATCTTTCGAATTGGCTGGATTTCCCGCGTGGCAGTTACTCAGAAAGAGCGTAGAGAATAACAAAAGTGTTGTAAAAAACTTTTTCATATTTCCTGTTTTTGAAATTTCTAGCATTTTCCCCTGCTGCATGGACTACTTACAGAAAACCATCCCAGAAAGGCTCCCATCAGGGTGCTTTGGTATGGACTCGTCGAGATGGCACAGGTCCCGGAGGAACATCCGATGAAGTAGTAATATAGAAACCCGGCTAATCCTCCAATCAGGGTTGCCAGAAATGGTTTCCAGAAATTCTTGGAGGAGAAAAATTCTTTTAGACTCTTTGGGTGAGCAGGAGCCTGGCAACTGTTTTCCATTGTCAATTTTTGTTATTTGTCTGACAAAGATAAACAACAAAAATAATAAATCGCTATAATATCACCTAAATCGCATAGATATCACTAAATAAATTATCAGTTAAATATTAACTAACAGATTATGAATAGTATAAAATATTTAATATCTATCCCTATTTATTTCTTTGCTCTTCAAATCTTTTCACCATTTTTTGAACGGCAAAATAGGATGCTGCGATGAGCAATGGCCAGCTTAACAGCCAGATTATTTGAGTTATCATGGTAATTTAATTTGCAATTATTTGAACTGTGGTCAATAAACATGCGATTCATTTTCAAGCTCTTTCAAATCAATTTTCTTGCTGTCAATCGAACGCCAGGCCACCCAGATGTATGCGATGACAAAAGGGACCAGAAGGGATACAAAGCTCATCACCATCAGTGTGTAAGGACTGGAAGAGCTGTTTTCGATAGTGAGTGAACTTTGCAGGTCAGAGGTGGAAGGGTAATAAGCTGTGTTGTTAAATCCTGCCAGCAGAAACAGGGAAAATACTGTGAGAATGGTCCCAATACCGGCTCCCCAGATTCCTTTGGTGCTGCATCTCTCGAAGCAGGTGAGTGGCCGTATGATTCCGATCAACACCAGGGCGACTCCCAGCACGAAAAGAATGGCTACAACTGGCATCTCTAACAAATTATGAAGGTATTTGAAGGATTCCATGGTGATTACCCTGGTTTGCGGATTCATGGCATAGCCGGATGATAGCAAGGTCCAGAAGGTAAAACCAAGAAAAAACAGAACGAATGGAATGGCATTGATCAGGAGTTGTTTTTTGATTCGTTCCATCATTTCGGCATGGTTGAGCCGGTTCATGAAATAGAGCAATGCGAGTACTCTGGCGAGGAAGAAAACGGTCAGTCCAAGCAGAAGATTGTGCAGATTAAGTGCTGCTTCCAGTCCGTGAGCGGGTCCTGTCCACTCAGAAATCACAGGCATTTTGTCACCCGTAAGCCGGGTGATGTTCATGAAATTGACAGAGAATTGTGATCCCGTGAAAAAAGTTGCCACAGCAGTGCCAATTAGTACCGGAGCCAGAATCCCGTTGACGAGCAAAAATGTTTCGTAGGTTCTTTTTCCGAGAAAATTGCCTGTCTTGCTGCGGTATTCGTAGGAAACCGCCTGAACGATGAATGCAAACAGGATCAGAATCCAAACCCAGTAAGCCCCTCCGAAACTGGTGGAGTAAAATAGTGGGAAGGAGGCGAAGAAGGCCCCGCCAAAAGTGACCAGGGTAGTAAAGGTGAACTCCCATTTACGACCAAGAAGATTAATCAGAAGCGTCCGTTCAACATCTGTCTTTCCAACGGTATAGATCAGGGTTTGACCGCCCTGGACAAACATCAGGAAGACCAGAATGGCTCCCAACAACGACACAATGATCCACCAGTAATGCTGTAACAGTGAATAGGTAAATATTTCAGTCATGGCTTGATATCTTAGTGATTAAGGTCTTTTGTGATTTTTTTCGCATCCGGGCTTAGCGGTTCCGGACCCTTGCGGATCTGGGTAGTCATGATCCTGATTTCTGCAATAAGCAATCCCGTAAAAAGGAGGAAGAACATCCAGAAAGTTAGCTGTACAGAGGCAGAACTGATCTGAGAAACGGCTGCTATGGTTGGAAGGATATCCTGAATGACCCATGGCTGCCTGCCAGCTTCGGCCACGACCCAGCCAAGTTCAGAGGCAATGTAGGCCAGCGGAATGGACCAGAGTGCCGTGTAAAGAATGAATCTTTTCTTTTCTATTTTATTCCGCATGGTCAACAGAAAAACCACCAGGAAAAGTGCGCCGAAATGTATTCCCAATCCAACCATGATCCGGAAAGAGTAGAATGTGGTTGGGACGCTTGGGATCAACTCATGCACATCACGTCCCGCATAATAACCGTAGCCAAAATTGGCATAATTGGCTTCAAAGCTGGCTAGTGCTGCCTTAGCCAGAGTGTCATTGCCGGCTTTTCTGGCATTTTTGTATGCTGCCAGAGATTGGATCGCAATTTTGCCTTTTTCACCTCTTTCCTGGTAGGAGATGATGTGGTGTTCGGGATTGCCGTGAACCAGATCTTTTATTCCGGGAACATAGGCATTGGGATCGAGAAAAGCCATGTAGGAGAGCATGTTGGGAATTTCAATGGTAAATCTGAAATCCTGTTTTTTATGGGAACGTTCTAGTTCATCTGTCTTCAGAATTCCAATCGCTACCAACGGGGCATTCTGTTGGCCCACATACAAATTTTCCATAGCTGCAAATTTCATGGGTTGGTATTTGGCCATGTTTCGCGCCGAGCCATCACCCGTAAGGATGACAAATGCCGTTGTGATCAGTCCAAAAACAGAAGCAACAAGGATACTTCTTTTGGCAAAATGAATTTCCCTGTTTTTGAGCAGATACCAGGCACCAATCCCGATAACGAATACTGAGGCGAGCACATACCCGGATGAAATTGTGTGCAAGAATTTGTTGATTGCAACGGGCGAAAACAGTACCTCCCAAAAATTCACCATCTCATTTCTGGCCGTATCCGGATTGAACTTCATCCCGGCAGGGTATTGCATCCAGCCGTTGGCAACGAGAATCCACAGTGCCGAGAGATTGGACCCAAAGGCAACCAACCAGGTCGAAAGCAGATGGAATTTCTTGCTGACTTTGTTCCATCCAAAGAACATCACGGCTATAAAAGTACTTTCCAGGAAAAAGGCCATGATGCCTTCGATGGCAAGCGGTGCACCGAAAATGTCGCCCACGAACCAGGAGTAGTTGGACCAGTTTGTTCCGAACTCAAATTCGAGGATGATGCCTGTCGCCACTCCAATGGCGAAATTGATGCCAAAGATGGTCATCCAGTATTTGGTGATTCGTTTCCATTCCGGATCACCGGTACGCACGTAAAGGGTCTCCATGAAGGCAATGATAAAGGAGAGCCCAAGCGTGAGCGGCACAAACAGCCAGTGGTACATGGCTGTCAGGGCAAATTGTGCCCTCGACCAATCAACAAGCGAAAAATCTATATTTTCCATATTTTATTTTGTTAGTTGTTCAATCACATGGTTGCTGCGTTGCTCGTCTGTTTTGAAATTTGATTTTAAAAAATCGGGGAAGAAGAACAGTTTCAATACCAGGTATAAAATAGCCAGCTTGACCAGGATGATGATCCATAATTTCCTACCCACGGTCATGCCCTTAAATCCCTGGTAATAAAACTGAAAGATGTTGTGAAGTACATATTTCATCTGCTTTCCCATTCTTTTTATGTCAATGACTGCATTGATGATCGCTGCCCGCCAAATGGTGAGCATCATGGTGGTGGCAGCTCTCTCCACTGTCTGTCAGGCTGCCCGCGACATAGTCTCTGATTAAGACGGTCACGTCACCGGAACAGCCTCTTATAACCTGGATTCCCGCATTGTTAAGCACCTGAATGGCTCCATTGCCGATTCCACCTGCAAGCAGGATGCTGACACCGTCGGCGGCCAGCTCACGGGCAATATTCGATTTGCAGCCGCATCCTTCCACGGATGGAACGACCTGCATTTCCGAAATTTTTCCCTCATTTGTGATGTTGAAAACATTGTAAAATTTACAATGGCCGAAATGGTCATCTACCTGGTTGTTACTTGTCACCGGGACAGCAATTTTCATTGATTACGTATTAAGAATCTGAATTAATTTATTTTCGAAAGCTCCTTGTTGGCAAAAGATTTGCACCCTCTGCACTTTACATGATTCTCCATCCCTTCAATTAGTTTGAAACACTTGTTGCACTTGAACCACTGTTTTTCAAATTCGACATTTCCGCCTTCAATTTCAATGGCCAAACATTCGACAAACGCCTTGGCAATTTTCTTCAGGGCCCTGTTGTAGACCCTGGTAAACGTGGGTCTTGAGATGCCCATCATTTCGGCCGCAACATCTTGCGAGAGACTTTGGTAGTTGACAAGGTTGATGCTTTCATATTCGTCGAAGTGTAATTTCTGGACTTTCAAGTCGCACAACGGCATTCCAAAGGGCTTGAAACCGGCCATCCGTGGAGGATTAAGCACTTTTCTATTTCGGGTGGGACGTGGCATAATTCCTCAAAGGTAATGAACGTACGTTCACTACCTAGGAATTTCACCTTATTTTATGATTTATTTTTTCGTTGGTGGTTGATGGGGCAGAAAAGGCGATTTGAGTATTGAAAAATTAACACCTAGCCTCTTTTTCCAATTTCTTTAAGCGTATCCCTGTTAAGTATACTGATATCCTTGTCATCCAGGGAAATCAGAGCGTCTTTCTCGAAATTTTTCAACAGTTTGACTGCACTTTCGGTAGAGATACCTGCAAAGTCGGCAATATCTTTGCGGGAAAGCAATGGAAAGATCCCTTCATATACCTGCTTTAAACCATCCAGATAGATTAACGTGTCTGCCAGTCGGCCATTCATCTGTTTGTGCAAAACGTTACGCAGGGTTTCAAATAGGTTGCCGTTTTGCTCGCAATAACGCTTGATCAGTTGGAATCCAAACAGTCCATTTTGTTTGACTATCCTGACAATGGCCTCCTTCTCAACCAAATAAACCTGGCAGTCAGTGATGGCTACAGAAGAATAATTAAAAGTGTTCTTGGAAAAGACTGCCGACAGTCCGACAAACTCCCCAGGTTGGATCATCCGAAGGTTGAAGTTTTTGGCACTTTCCCCTTCTATGTATTGAATGGCCAGGCCTTTTATGACAAAAAGAGCATAGGAGGCAAAGGCTCCCTGTTTGGAGAGGTGATCTCCTTTGCGAAACAAAACCTGGGTCTTGCTGGCTCGCACCAATTCCATCTCTTCAGGCAGCAGCAGTTGAAAACAGGGTGCCTGAATGTCACAAATAAAATCCTGATCGGTCTCGAGAATGGGTCTCATGGGCTGATTGAGCTGGAATTGGTCGCCAAAGTTAATCTAATTCAATCAAAAACTTGTCGTAAATCAATTCGTTTGTTGTGGAAGGCCATCTTAAAAATTCAAGGCGGAGTGTGGCGAAACCTATCTTTGCAGATAATTGGATGGAACGATTGAAAAATGCTTTATACCAACTTAAATCACATTGAAAGTGCCACTGATCTCAGGCAGGTCATCCATGACCATGAAAATGCCATGATAGTTTGTGGTCGTATGGGGCCAACTTGCATCCCTGTTTACAGAATTGCTGAAGAACTTGCAGTCAGGTATACCGGGGTAAAATTCTTCGATGCGGAATTTGACAATCCGGCGTTGGATGTCATTCATCTTATGCCCGAAGTCTGGGAATGGAAGGAGGTACCCATTGTACTGTATTATAAAAATGGGAAAGTGATGAAGGCAACTTCTGGCATTCAATCCGCCGCACAGATTCTATCCATCCTGGAGCAGACATTTTCACTTAGCTCTAATTTCTAAAATGAAAAAAATGAAATTTAAAATTGAATAATTTATGCAAACAACTTTAATTGTCATCGGTACCTTCATCGTATCCCTGTTTGTTGTCCGGTTTTTAGCCATGCGCAAGATAAAGAACACCCCATTGGTGGCCGACCATCCGAAAGTTTTAACGCTGACCGACCAGAATTTTCAGCAACAAATGAAAGGCAAATTGGTATTGGTCGATTTTTGGGCCAGTTGGTGTGCGCCGTGCCGCATGATGGCTCCCGTGTTGAACGAGGTGGCCTCCGGCTTGCCGGGAACCTCCCGGGTTGGAAAAGTCGACATTGAGAAATACCAATCACTGGCTCAAAAATTTAAAGTAAGAAGCATTCCCACTTTAATCCTTTTTAAAAATGGTGTTGAGATTGACCGTTTTGTGGGGATCAAGTCGAAGGATTTTTTACTGAAGGAGATTGCCAGGGTGAACTAGATTAAAACCAATTTGAAAATGAAGAAAGTTCTCATCTTGGGCGGTGGCTTTGCCGGTGTACAGACGGCCATCGAGCTGCAAAAAAGTAAAAAATTTCAGGTGACTCTGGTCTCCGACCGGGATTATCTCTATGTCTATCCCATCTCCATCTGGATACCGGTTCACAAGAAGAAATTTGAGGATGTGAAGGTACCGCTGGCATCCATCCAAAATGTTTATCCGTTTGAGGTGGTGATCGACAGGGTCATGGAGATTCACGCTTTTGAACAAAGGGTGGTGTGTGAAAATCAGACCCTTGGATATGATTATCTGGTGGTGGCTTTCGGTGCCGACAAAATGAAACACAAGGGAATTGAAAATACCTTGTCTATTTGTGGAAAACCCGAAATATCCATAGCTATCCGCGATGCCGTTGATCGTCTGGTTGAAAAAGGAAGTGGAAAGATCGCAATTGGCTTTGGTGGTAATCCCAAGGATAAATCAGCAGTTCGCGGAGGTCCGGGATTTGAATTGATGTTTAACATCCATTATCTCCTGACAAGGAAGAACCTT
>TBL_comb47_HYPODRAFT_10000201_pt1 | contig 76144 bp, 74 predicted proteins | sample TroBogypolimnion_40_FD_10682 | JGI IMG/M metagenome (IMG submission 10682) | reverse complement strand
CCAGCCGAAGTCTTTAACCTACCGGCCAGTGCCTACTTATGGTCAATGTACCAAGCATCTTCGTCAAAAAGCAATGTCCAAACAGTTTACGGCACTGAGATGCCACCTAGGTATTAAAAAGTAATTTTAGCTTGCTTTTAATGCTAATGCTTCTGTATAATGATAGTCAATATGGCAATACTAAAAGGATTGGGTAGCTTTTTTGCATTAGATATCGGTACCAATGCTGTTAGGGTTGTGCAATTAACTCCGTCTGGTGGCGATAGTTGGAACCTAGCGCATTATGGATATGCTCCAGTCGACGAAAAAGTAACCAGCAGTAATTCGGCAGAAAGTATGCGACGACTGGGTGAAATAATAATGACCGCTGTCGGCCAAAGTGGAATAAAAGAGAAAAATGTAGCGATTGGTTTGCCGTCCAGCAAAACATTTACCACCGTTATTGACGTTCCAACAATGGGCGAGGCTGAATTAAAAAGTACAATAAAATACCAAATCGACCAGTATATCCCAATGTCAATTGATGACGCCAAAGTTGATTGGGCGCTTTTAGGGCAGTCGCTTCATAATCCGCAACAGCAAGAAGTACTTTTAGCTAGCACAGCAAATACCTATTCTGAGGAACGATTAGAATTTATCGAAGGATTAGGATTTAACGTTATCGCCGCCGAACCCGACCCGATTGCAATGATTAGGTCGCTTTTACCATCCGGTGTTCAAGACGCCCGCTTGATAATTGATGTCGGTGAGCTTTCTACAGATTTAGCGATTACATTTGGCGATACTCCTCGGTTAGTTCGAAATATTCCAACCGGGTTAAAATCATTAGTCAAAGCAGCTGTTCAAAACCTTAACGTTAAAGATGACCAGGCTCGACAATTTATTCTAAAATTCGGTCTTGCTCCAGATAGACTAGAAGGTCAAGTTTATCGCGCTATCGAGGCGACTTTGGATAATTTTGCTACAGAACTTGTAAAATCAATAAAATTTTTCCAAACAAGGTATCCAAATACTCCGGTAGGTGGGATTTTATTATCTGGTTATGCGGCAGTTGTACCGCAATTTGGCGAATATATTACGGCGAAAACCAGTGTAATGTCGACTATTGCAAACCCATGGCAAAAAGTTCATGTTGGTCAATCCGACCAGCAACAACTTAGCACGATTGCTTCCGAATTTGCAACCGTTATTGGTTTGGCCCAACGAAGGAATGTGGAATGATAGAAATTAATTTAGTTCCCAATGTAAAACAAGAACTTATTAAAGCCGAACGTGTTCGTTCTAAGGTAATCGCCGGTGCTGTTTTCGTCGGTGTTGCTTCGGTCGGCGTCGTAATACTTCTGGCTTTTTATGTTTTCGGGGTCCAAACCGCCAGGAGCATACTCGCCGATAACAACATTACCGATAAAAGTAAGACATTAGCCGCTGTCCCAGACTTGTCGAAAACTCTTACCATCCAAAACCAGTTGACGAAAATTTCTTCGTTAAATGCTAATAAAATGATTGATTCGCGTGTTTTTGATATGTTGGTTGCTATTATTCCTCCAGCTCCAAACGATATTCAAATATCTGACATAACAATTGACTCAACTACCAACACAATCACCATAAACGGTCAGGCTGCTAACAGCTATGCGGCTGTCGAGGTTTTTAAAAAGACGATAGATGGTGCAAAAGTAAAATATACGGGTAGTGATGCAAGCGGAATAGCTCTGGCAACAAATATTAGCACCAACAACACCAGTTATGGTGAGGATACATCTGAGGTGAAGGTGCTTCGGTTCACTATTAGTTTTACATATGCCAAGGAACTATTCTCCCCGAGTTCAACAAATGTTTCAGTTGTTGTTACAACTCTCGGTAATGTCACGGACTCTTATTTAGGTGTTCCAAAGAATCTTTTCACTGATCGTGCTAAAGATGCAGTAGGGGGTAATTAATATGCAGCCAAAAGGCACAGCAATTCGAAAAAGAACTCAAATAGCTTCGGCAAATCGATTGATGTTTATATGGGTAGCTGGCGTATCGGTTGTATTTGGCATTTCGCTAGTGGTCGCAATCTTTTTAATTCAAATGCTTTTCTTTAATGAAAGGGTTTTGCAAGCCAAAAACCAAACAGTCTCTACACTTGAAACCGATATTAAAAGCGTCGACCCATTACAAAAAAATGTAAATGTTCTAAATACTAATTCTGCGCTCGAAAGTATCAAAGCGAAACCTGACGACGAAGCGGTACAGGTAATTCTTGATGCATTGCCGTCTGATGCAAACTCTTTAGCTTTGGGGGCATCATTGCAAAGCAAATTACTTTCAGGAATCAGCGGGCTGACTTTGGATTCACTTCATCTTAATCCAGTTGTTGGCATTGAAACGCTGACCGGCGATGGCTCGTCTGGAGTTGATTCGACGACTGGCGCGTCGGGTTCACAAAATCAAATCACATTTAGTTTCTCTGTTAGCGGTGACGAAACGGCTTTGAAACAAGCCCTCGTAAACCTTGAAAGGTCAATCCGTACGATTAATATTTCTAGTCTTAAAATCGAAAGCCAGGGCACGAAACAATCGATGACCATACAAGCTAGTGCATATTATGAACCGGTACGAGATGTCAAAATAACAGATAAGGTAATAAAATAATGAAAAAATCTGATCTTGCAATGATAATACTTATAGCTTCAGTTAGCGTGCTTGTTTCATATTTTGTTGCTAGAAGCGTTTTTGGTGCTGTATACACCGGATCAGAAAAAGTTAAAACAATTGAAAAGATAAGTTCGGATATTACCGAACCAAGTTCTGATATTTTTAATTCAGGTGCTATTAACCCAACTGTTCAAGTCGAAATTAACGGGACCGGATCAGGGTCAAGTACGACAACCTCCGGTACTCCATAGGAATTTAATATATGGCTCTAATGACCGCTGATATGCAAACAAAACTCGTCAGCCTACTTATTAGTGAAGGTCTGGTTAGTGAAAGTGTGTTGGAGGACGTTAAACAGGCTGCCACGAGCGCGAACAAACCACTAATGGCATTATTAACCGAACGGGACATTGTTGACGACGAGCTTTTAACTCATGCTACGGCACAAGTGTCGGGTGTTCCATATGTAAATCTGTCGAACAGTATTATTGATCAAAATATCCTAAGTCTGTTGCCAGAAGATATTGCTGAACGTTTTATGGCAGTTCCATTGGCTGAAGTCCAAAACCGTCTGGCCGTAGCAATGATTGACGCTAATAATGTCCAAGCCGTTGATTACCTAGCAAATCGCATTGAAAGACCATTAAAAGTATTTATGGCGTCCGAGTCTGGGGTCAGACATGTTATCGACCAATACAAAACTGACCTTTCCAGCGTCGGTGAAGCGGCCGAAGCCAGTCAAGTCGAAGCCAATCAAGAATCTAATCGTGGCGTAAAAATCATAGTTCAGGATTCACCAATCAGCAAAGCCCTTAGTACTATTCTTGAGTACGCCTTAAAGTCGCGAGCCAGTGATGTTCATATAGAACCACTGGAAAATGCCCTCAAAATTCGCTGTCGCGTTGATGGAATGCTCCGCGAAATTATGCAACTCCCCAAAAGTATTGAACCGGCCTTAGTCAGCCGAATTAAAATTTTATCCAATCTGAAAATTGATGAACATAGGATGCCTCAGGATGGTCAATTTACTGTAAAAATCGGTCCGAAAGAAGTTGATTTGCGTATTGCAATCAGTCCTGTTATATGGGGTGAACAGGTCGTTATCCGTTTGCTAGACAAGTCTGGCGACTCGTTTAATATTGAGGAAATGGGCTACGCAGGCAGGGCGCTAAGGGCAATTCGAAAAGGCATCAAAAAGCCAAACGGAATGGTTATAACATCGGGTCCAACTGGCAGTGGAAAAACTACTAGTTTATATGCACTTATCAAAGTAATTAAAGACGACACATTAAATATAGTTACGCTTGAAGACCCTGTTGAGTATAAAATGGACGGAGTTAATCAAATACAGGTTAACGCAGATGTTGGATTGACGTTTGCCAACGGATTACGATCGATTTTGCGACAAGATCCGAACGTAGTGATGGTTGGAGAGATTCGGGATAGTGAAACCGCCAATCTTGCCGTTCAAGCTGCTCTGACGGGCCATTTAGTTTTTAGTACATTGCATACAAATAGTGCAGCTGGTGTCCTTCCACGGCTTTTAGATATGGGAATCGAGCCGTTTTTGATTGCCAGTACGGTAAATACAATAATTGGACAACGTTTAGTGCGTCGAGTTGGTAAAAATCGTGAGACGTACCAGTCAAATCCAATTGAAACTCAAAATATTATGGCCACTATTGGGCATCTGCTACCGAAGACGACAGACGATATTGAAAGAGTTTCACAAGATTTAGGCTATAAAGACTTGCCCCTAAGTGGGCAAAGCGCTTATACTTTAGTCAGAGGAATCGAAAACCGTTCGTCAACGGGCTCACACGGTTATAGTGGTAGGGCAGGGCTTTACGAAGTAATGGATGTAACCGAAGAGATTCAAAAATTGATTGTATCTCATGCAACCAGCGCCGAAATTCAGCGGAAAGCTCAAGAACAAGGCATGGTAACAATGCGACAAGACGGCTATTTAAAAGTCTTACAGGGGATAACAACATTAGAGGAAGTAAATCGCGTGACATCGGATACGGCATGAAGAAGGATGGGTAAAATATGAAAAACCAAGAACTAAAAATCGAAATACTGCTTGAGGAAGTAGTAAAAAAGAAAGCCTCAGACCTTCATTTACAAGTCGGTTTACCTCCTATGTTGCGCGTCGACGGCGTCCTTATCCCGATTATGGGGTTTGACCCGCTTGATGAACAGACCATCGAAATATTAATATTTGCTATTCTCGACCAAGACCAACGCCAAATTTTATTAAAAGATAAAGAATTCGATTTTAGCTTTGCCTTTGGCACATTAGGTCGTTTCCGTGTCAATGCCTTTCATGAACGCGGCAACCTTGCGGCAGCACTTCGCTTGATTCCAAATGAAATTAAAACAGTTACCGAACTAGGACTTCCTAATGTTGTAATGGGCTTTGCAAACTACCCTAGAGGGCTTGTTCTGATTACAGGACCAACCGGTAGTGGTAAGTCAACGACCTTGGCAGCGCTTGTCGATAAAATAAACAGTGAACGGTCACATCATATTATTACAATCGAAGACCCAATTGAATTTACGCATAAATCAAAAAAATCTGCCGTTGTCCAGCGAGAAGTTCACTATGACACCTATAGTTTTAGTGCTGCGCTTCGTTCAAGTTTGCGTCAAGACCCAGATGTCGTGCTGATTGGCGAGATGCGCGACCTCGAGACTATCAGTGCGGCTATTACCATCGCTGAAACCGGTCACTTGGTGTTTGCCACTCTGCACACCAACAGTGCATCGCAGTCCATTGACCGTATGATTGACGTTTTTCCACCTCATCAGCAACCGCAGATTCGCGCCCAACTTTCAAATATTTTGATGGCAATCTGTTCGCAACGCCTAATTCCTGCAATCGGTGGTGGGCGAGTAGCGGCGGCTGAAATCTTGGTTACTAACCCAGCTGTCCGTAATATTATTCGTGAGGGCAAGGCCCATCAATTAGATGCCGTTATTCAGACTGGTGCTGATCAGGGAATGCAGACAATGGATCGAACTCTAGTTGGTTTGGTCCAAAATGGTACAGTGACATATGATAATGCCTATGCGGTAGCGGTTGATTTGGTTGAATTCGAAAGGTTGATGCGAGGCTAGAATGAAAAAGTTTTCCTATGAGGCGCGCGACCAGGCAACTGGCAAAATATCAAAAGCTTCTGTTCAAGCCGACACCGAGGGGGCAGCCGCACGACTTTTGATTGATCAGGGATTTACACCGCTGAATATCAAAGAAAAAAACGAATACGACAACCCAATTGCAAAATTAACCGGGCGCATTACAACCAAAGACAAAGTTGTGTTTACTCGTCAACTTGCCACATTAATCGGTGCTGGTCTGCCTTTGGCGCAAAGTTTACATACTACACTCGACCAAACTCAAAATAAAAAACTTCAGAACATCATTGGTGAAGTAACAGCATCAGTTGAGGGTGGGAAATCATTATCTGAATCTTTTGGTAAACATCCTGAAGTATTTGACCCAGTGTTTCTGGCTTTGGTTGGTGCCGGTGAGTTATCCGGTACGCTTGATCAATCATTAATAAGAATAGCCGATCAGCAGGAAAAAGATGCCGCAACAACCAGCAAAATTAGGAGTGCTTTGACGTATCCAATCATAGTACTAGTTGTAATATTGGGCGTAATGGGCTTCATGCTATTTACTGTTGTCCCGCAAGTGGAAAAATTGTATAAGGATTTAAAACAAACCCTTCCATTCATAACGCAGATCATGGTTGGGCTAGCATATATTTTTATTCATTTTTGGTGGTTAATTATTATCGTGCTTGGGATTGGAATATATTTCCTTTTGCAATTTCTAAAAACTGATTCCGGCGTAACAACAAAAGACACAATAAAATTGAACGTTCCAATTTTTGGTCAAATGTTCAGAAAATTGTATATGGCACGCTTTGCTCGTACTGGACAAACACTACTTAACACAGGCGTAAGTATGCTGGATATGCTGAACCTAACTTCCAAAGCCGTCAATAATACGATTGTCAGCGCAAGTATCTTGCGAGCAGCCGATAAGGTCAAGGGTGGTAAGGCATTATCCGATTCTCTTCAGCCCGAGGAATACATACTGCCATTGGTGCCACAAATGATAAAAATTGGTGAACAATCGGGTAGGATTGACGAAATGATGGGAAAAGTTGCCAAGGTTTACGAAGACGAGCTGGATGAACAGATAAAAACAATCTCGACTGCTATTGAGCCGGTATTGATGGTTGTTTTGGCAATCGTAGCCGGAGGAATGGTTGCTGCAATTTTGTTGCCAATTTATAGTTTGGTTAATAATATCCACGTCTAGACATTATGCGCGATGTAATGTAGTATAAATTTAAGCATAAGCGTGCAGTCGCTTGGCAGTAATCCATTCATAAGAAAGGTGGAAAAATTGTTATGAAAAAACATCAAAACGAAAAAGGCTTTACGATTATCGAAGTGGTATTAGTACTTGCTATTGCGGCTCTAATATTCTTGATGGTATTTATTGCTTTGCCGGCATTACAAAGAAGTCAACGAGACACTCAACGCAAAAATGACTTAAGTCGAGCAGTAACTGCAGTTTCTAACTACACGACAAATAATAGGGGTGCTTTACCAGCAAATACTAATGCGGCTTGGGCAACATTCCTTACCCAAAACTTAACACCGACCACGTCAGATACTTTCTTAGACCCATCAGGTGCACCAAGTGGATCGGCAGCTACAACATATACGTTTCTTCTAAATACCAATCTTGCTTCACCAGTGGTTGGAGCAAACAACAATTTCAATAGTACAACTCAAAACAATATATATTTCTCCGAGAATTTTCAATGTGCTACTGGTGGTGCAATACAAGCATCTAGCAGTAGATCGGTAGCTCTTAGAATGTATCTTGAAAATGGCGGTATTGCTTGTCAAAATAACTAGATTTTCGAAATAGTTAATGAAAAACCTCGATTTCCAATCGAGGTTTTTCTTTTTCTTGGCATTTACGGTATGATAGTGCTAATGAATATCGTTATTTATCTTGCATTGGTTTTAATTGGGCTTTGTATGGGCAGTTTTGCCGGGGCAACTGTTTGGCGTATTAGGGCATATCAACTAGTTGGCGATAAACAAAACGGCGAGGATGTAAATGAAAAAGAACTTGATCGAATAAAAAAACTTAAGAAACCGCTATTAAAGGATCGTTCAGTTTGCCTGAGGTGTGGCTACGAACTAAAATGGTATGATTTGATTCCAATATTTAGCTGGTTTTCATTAGGCGGTAAATGTCGCCAGTGCAAAAAACCTATCGGTTATTTCGAGCCACTGATGGAAATCGGTGTCGCCGTATTTTTTGTCTTGTCATATGCATTTTGGCCTTATCCTTTACACAGCACCCTCGATATCACTAGGCTACTATTGTGGCTTGTTGCGGGAGTTCCACTAGCGATTTTATTTGCGTATGACCTTAAATGGTCGTTACTTAACCCAACAGTTAATCAAATTGTAATAATAATGGGATTTTTTAGTTCGGTATTGGTGATAATTAGTTCCGCAAATCCCATTGAGTCAATATTTAGTATTATTGGAGCTGTTTTGATACTTAGTGGGCTATACTTTGTATTTTATATTGTTTCGCGTGGTAGGTGGGTAGGTGATGGTGACCCCGTGCTTGGTCTGGGGTTGGCTTTGTTGTTGGCTGACTGGAAACTGGCGTTTATTGCATTGTTTGCGGCTAATCTGATAGGCAGCCTGGCAGTAATGCCAGGGTTGATAATGAAAAGATTAAAAGGTGACTCACATGTACCATTTGGACCGCTTTTGATTGCAGGATTTATTGTTGCGGGGCTGTTTGGTAACCTTATCCTTAATTGGTATCAACATCTAATATTTTAGGGATATTTACTCTTTCGTGCTTATGTTATAATTAACAGCAAATGAAGCCTGTAAAAATAAATGGTTTTACTATCGTTGAAACAATGCTTTTCCTTGCAATAACAGGTTTGCTTGTGATGGGTGTTCTTGTCGGGACCGGAACCTCGATAAACATACAAAGATATCGTGACAGTGTCACTTCGCTACAGTCGTTTTTACAATTGCAATATTCAAATGTCGCTAATGTAAGTAATGATACTTCTGCAAAAACTTGCGGAGGTAGCGATTCAACTCCTCGTGGTCAGTCCGATTGTGTGATTCTTGGAAAATACATAACTATTAACGGAAATGGAACAACAATTCAAACCAATGATGTTATTGGAGACGACCACCCAAGCTCTGCAAATGCATCTGATGATTTATCTGCACTCAAGAACTCTTCAATTAGAATTTCGGATTTGGATTCCGAGACATACGAACTGGAGTGGGGTTCATCAGTTGGGTATAAAGCAGGAGATTCTGCACCATACATTCTCATTCTTCGTTCTCCTTCGAGTGGCATAATACGAACATTCATTAGCACAATACCACCTGTAAGCAATGACATCAGCTCAATATTGAATTATAATCAGCCTGCGCAATTATGTGTTGGATCAAACGGTTTATTTACTGGAACCACAATGGAAGTTAAAATAGACGCTAACTCGACAAGCGCTAGTGGTGTCGATATATTAGGAGATGGCAACGGATGCTAAAGATTTCAAAAAAGATGATTAACCGAAACAAAGGGGACACTCTAGTCGAGGTTTTATTTGCAGTTTCCGTCTTTAGTTTGGTCGTAGTTGGCTCCTTGTCAATAATGAATCAAGGTTCGGCAACAGCCGAACGAGCACTGGAAATAACACTTGTTCGTCAACAAATTGATTCACAGGCCGAAGCCCTTCGCTATTTGAATTCCTCCTATATTACTGCCTTTTCGTTGGATCCCAGCAACATTCCGACAGATACTTTGGCTGGACAGTGGGTAAAGATTAAAAATAGTCTTGTAGATAGCGTATCTGGTCTTGATGACACTACTTGCCCAACATCTTCAAACATTCCAGCAAAAAGCTTCATTTTAAATACAAAACAAACCACCACAGATAGCGCTAGATTCAATCTAATTAATGGACCACCATCTATTTATGAACCTGCGACCACTTACTCACAGGTTATATACGACCCAACAAAAAACAACTCAGTTGCAAAGGCCGACGGTATTTGGATCGAAGCAATCAGAGAATTAGACGCCAATAAGATCAATGCTGATTATATTGATTTTCACATTTACGCTTGTTGGCAAAGTCCCGGACAATCCAACCCCGTAACTATAGGTACGATTGTGAGGTTATATGAACCAGTCTAGTAATAATCGTGGCTTTACCTTGATTGAACTAATGCTGGCGATGGGCTTTGTGTCGGCACTACTGCTGGCTATTGCAATGACCGTAATACAGATTAGCAATATTTATAACACCGGACTTACTTATAAAAGCGTGAATCAATTTGGTGGTTCGCTAGCCAATGAACTGCAACGTGACATTAGTCAAAGCTCTCCTTTTAATATTGCAACAAATTTTGTACAATTGCCTGTTACTGGTACTCCTGGAAATTATACTGGTGGGCGTTTGTGTACTGGCCAGTATAGTTATATTTGGAATTACGGGAAAGCCCTGATTAATAATGCCACATCTCTGAATACATATTCAGGCTCTGATTCAGGCACACCTATTAGCTTTGTTAAGGTGGCTGATTCCGGAGGTGGCTATTGTGCCAATACAGCCCTGAAGATTAATCATGCAAATGCAGTTGAGCTATTGAATATTGGCCAAGTTAATTTGGCTATTCACAACTTCTTAATAACTCAAACCTCTCACGATTCTGCAACTGGCCAATACTTATATGCCATAAGCTTTGTGATTGGCACAAATGACAAAAATACATTAAATGCTAGCTCGACGGGATGTTTAACGCCAGATAATCCTACATCGAATCCAATATATTGTGCGGTAAACCAATTTGATATAGTTGCAAGAGCAGGTAGTAACAGTAGTAGTACATCGAATTAATTCGCTTTTTTGCGAAAGGAGAACAAGAGTTATGAAAAAAACAAATAAACAACACGGAGCTGTATCATTATTCGTCGTTATTTTTGCCGCGCTATTGATTACTGTTGTAACCGTCAGTTTTATTCGTATTATGATTCAAAATCAACAACAATCAACAGCCAATGATCTATCTCAAAGCGCCTATGACTCGGCTCAGGCCGGTGTAGAGGATGGCAAACGTGCATTACTTTTATTGCAAAACTTGTGCAACTCAAGCGACCCTAATGATGTGCCTAAATGCACTGCTGCAAAAGCTGAAACATGCAATGCAGCAGTCGAGCAGTTGTCAGATGTTCAAACAAACAAGACAACCGATGGAACAGAAGAGGTCAAGGTTAAAACTACAACTGGCAGTGAAAACCTCAACCAAGCATATACTTGTGTAAAAATTATAACTAATACTACTGATGTAAAAGAATATATATCTGCTGATGCCAGCAAAATAATACCACTAGTAGGCGTCACTTCATTTGATAGCGTAAAAATTGAATGGTTCTCTTCAAGTGATAGCGCAACGGCATTTGCGCCTACTTTACCGTCTACTCCACTGCCGATGAAGGCTAGTTGGATATCCAACCTCGCACCCGTTGCGCGCGCTCAATTAATAGAAATCGCACCTTCATTTACTATGACTGATATAAATACGGACTCAGACACCCCTAGCGGGACAAACAACACACTATTTCTTTATCCTTCTAGTATAGGTATAGATTCAGATTCACATCCAGGTAACTTCTCAGTTAACGTACATCCAACGTCTGGCCCAACTGGGATAAAGGGCTCTCCCGCTACACCAAGCAATGTTATATGTAAAAAAATAGATACTTCAGTTACATATTCTTGTTCAGCAACAATAAAGTTACCAAAGGCCGTAGATCCTGGAGGTAATAAAGCCTATCTTAACCTAAAATCTCTTTACGGGCCTGCTCACTATAGGATTACTTTATTGAATTCTGCAGATTTGACAAATCCAACAAATCCAATTTCATTTAATAACGTACAACCAATCATCGATTCGACAGGCAGGGCGAACAATCTGTTTAGGCGAGTTGAAGCCAATGTTGAATATACGAACATAAGTTTTCCATACCCACAAGGCGAGATAAACATTAAGGGCAATCTCTGTAAGGACTTTACGATTACGAATGACCCTGCTCAATATGTAAGTAATCAGCTTACTTGTGACCCGGCAAATTAAATAACTATTTATTCGCTTTTATCACTGTGAAACTTGTCATAGACTTCATGTAAGTGTTGATCTGTTACGTGTGTATATACTTGAGTTGTACTGATACTGCTATGACCCAACATTGCCTGAACACTGCGTATATCGGCTCCGTTCATTAGTAAGTCAGTAGCAAAACTGTGTCTCATTGTATGCGGGCTGACGTGTTTTGTAATACCTGCCAGGCGGGTGTATTTATTAATAATTCGCTGTATACTTCTGGCACCCAGGCGTCTGTAATCACCGCTATTGCTGGTTTCATTATTCCTACTGTAACTAAGAAACAAAGGCGGTAGTGAATCGGTGCGTGTCTTTAGATAGTTATTGATGTGAAAGCTGGCATTTTCACTAATAAACACCGGTCGATCCTTTTGACCTTTCCCCCTGACAGTAAATTCCTGCCTTTTTGTGTTTATGTGGTCACGATTCAGATTGACTAGTTCGGATATGCGCAAACCGCTGGAAAATAGTAGTTCAACAATCGCACGATCACGCAGCCCGGTGGTATTATCTGTTTTTATCTGTGCTAATATTTGTTCAACTTCTTCAAAACTAAGGAACGTAACTTGTCGTCGTGATACTTTTGGAAGTTCAATTTTTTCTGGTGACAGACTTTGAATGTCGCGTTTAGATAGGTAATTTAAAAACCCACGAAGCGCAATCAAGTGGTAGCTTTGGGTAATTGTTGATAATTCATCGCCGTTGTTGTTTTTATAGCGGTTCAGCCATAGTCTATATTTGCGAATAATTTCAGATGTTATTTTATCAACAATGATATCATTAGTGAATTCGATAAAACGCTCTAAATACAATGTGTAATTTTCTGCGGTATGAGCTGAACGTCCACCTTCGACCTCAAGGTGTTCTATGTAATCAAGGATTAGTTCTGACATATACATACCTAAATCATATCGCAAAAACGATTTATTTGCTGTATCGAGGGCAATATTAGAATAATTTGTTACAATATATATCAGTAAACAAAGGAGTAATATGGTATCACAAAAACAGATTGAACAAACATTAGTAATATTTAAACCCGATGCCGTCCAGCGTGGGGTGGTAGGAGAAATTCTAACACGCTTTGAACGTGTTGGTCTTAAAATCGTTGGATTAAAGATGATTTCACCAACTAGGGACCAATACTATCAACATTATGAAGAAATTGGAAAAATGATATCGCGCCGGGGTCAAAAAGCTTTCGACGTAACGGTTGACTTTATGTTGCAGGGGCCGGTTATAGCTATGGTTCTAGAGGGCATCGAGGCGATTGAGTTGGTTAGAAAAATGGCTGGTACAACCGAACCAAAAACTGCACCAGTTGGTACTATCAGGGGTGACTATTCTCATATAAGTTTTAGTTATGCCGATATTAACAATAAATCAACACCAAATCTAATTCATGCCAGCGGTGACGCTAATGATGCCAAAAAAGAGATAAAGCACTGGTTTTCTGACTCAGAACTTAACGAATATAGTGCAGTGCACGAGAAATTTACTCGATAAATCTGTTACAATACCAATGAGAGCCTCGGTAGCTCAACTGGATAGAGCAGATCCGTCCTAAGGATAAGGTTGTAGGTTCAACTCCTGCCCGGGGTACCAAAACATTAACCATATCATTTTTTGATATGGTTAATGTTTTGGTAGACTCGTGTAACGAGTCAGAACCGTAAGGTTCATGAAGCGACAAAAGTCAAAAATTAGCTTGCTCATTTTTGCGACAGAGCGGAAATAGGGAGCGTAGCGACCGCTAGACTGCCCTGTGTAATCATGTGCGGAACGTGACCAACTCCTGCCCGGGGAATTCGCGTAGTGGACGCTAGACTGCCCGAACCGTAGTATAATATCAGTATGTCAAAAAAAGAATCTGATCAACAATCACAACTAAGTTTTGATGGTCAGCGTGAAAACGAAAATCTGTTATTTATTTTTCGACGTCATATGATAGCAATGCGAAAAGGTTTTTACCTTTTAGTCATTCCCTTGGCGGTATTAGCGATTCCACCGTTAATTTGGCAAGATAATTTATACTTGTTCTTACTACCACTAATTGGTTTGGTTGTCGGTTTGATATTATTTTCATACCATTTCATTTTGTGGTATTTTTCTATTTATATTGTGACCGACCAAAGGATTAGACAGGTTACCCAAAATGGTTTTTTCAAAAAGGACGTGATTGACCTTAGGCTATCCAAGATTCAGAGCATAAGCTATAATATACCAGGGTTCAGTGGTGATATTTTTCATTTTGGGACCCTAGTCATCCATACAAAAGTGGGTGATTTAGTTATTCATCATGTCGAACATCCGGTCAAGATTTACAACAAATTGCAAAAAGCTGTCGACGATGTACTCGACAAGCAAGGAGATTATGAAGAAACTGATTACTAAATTTCGAAAAAAAAATAAAACTCCTTTACCGACTCGTATTACTAGCGAAACAATTGAGCAACATCGTGAGCATATCCTTGCAGGTGGTCGTAAGTTTAAGTATCCAATTCAATATGCGCGCCATAAATTAGTAATAAACGCCATTCTAATCAGTGTCGCCGCAGTAATTATTGCCCTTGTGGTTGGTTGGTGGCAATTATACCCAGAGCAAAACACCAGTGAATTTATGTATCATGTCACTAAAGTAATCCCAGTCCCTATTGCATATATCGACGGACAACCCGTTCTTTACAGCGACTATTTAATGAAGTATCTCAGCTCGATTCATTATCTGGAACGAAAAGAACAGTTAAATATCAAAACCGACGATGGCAAAAGGCAAGTCGAATATGTAAAACAAAAGTCAATGGAATACGTTCTCGAGAACGCCTATGCCTCTAAATTAGCTAGCACCTACAATGTATCGGTCAGCACTTCAGAATTGAATGCATATTTAACTAGTCTTCGGCAATCCAGCGCTGGTGAGATATCTGAACAGACATGGAACGCCGTTATCTTGGACTATTACGGCTGGTCTCCGGATGAATATCACTATATGGTCGGTAAAGAGTTGCTTCGTCAAAAAGTTTCTTATGCGATGGATCAAGATGCGCAAAAGGCGGCAAATAGTGTTAAATCGGACTTAACAAAATCTCCTGAATCCATATTTAATACACTTGCTAACTCAATTTCAAAATCATCGGGAATAAAAATAGTATCCGGCCAATCTGGCTTGGTTCCGAAATCAAACCAAGACGGCGGATTAGCCTTAGAGGCATCAAAACTCAAGAAGTCTGAAATATCACCTGTAATAAAATCAACTACCGGCGAAGGTTATTTTATTATTAGGTTATTAGACATTAACAGCAGTCAAGTAAACTACGAATTCATAAAGGTTCCATTAAACGCTTTTACAAAATCTCTCCAGTCTATTGAAAAAAACGGTAAGATTACAAAATTCATTTCAATTCCAACTGACAATTCGCCATAGAACTCAATGAAAATCTCTGACTATAATTACAATCTGCCCAAGTCATTAATTGCTGATTACCCGCCAAAAAAACGTGGTTCCTCGCGATTATTGGTTCTGAACAGGGACAGTGAAGCAATTATTGATAGTAAATATTCGAATATATCTGATTATCTAGATAAGGGGGATGTCTTAGTATTAAATGACACAAAAGTCATTAAGGCCAGACTGTATGCTACAGATAAAAATGGTGAAACGCGCGAGATTTTAATACTTGAAAAACACAGTTTCGACAATGACTGGCACCATCATAGCGTTCTTTATCGTCGAAAATTGCGGGTAAATGATGTATTAATAATCGGCAATTATAAGGTAATTGTCGATGAAATTATAGGCGATGGCGTAGCGATAATCAAATGTGACCATAATCTGCTGGACGTTGCCGAAAAGTACGGTAGTGTGCCGTTGCCGCCATATATGAAGCGGCAAGCAGACAAGAATGATATTTTGCGCTATCAAACAGTTTGGGCAAAAGAAAATGGATCGGTTGCGGCGCCAACAGCCAGCCTGAATATGACTGATGAAATATTAACAACGTTACGCACAAGAGGTGTTATTATTGTATATTTAACGCTTCATGTCGGGTTAGGTACTTTTTTACCGATAAGATCCGAAAACGTTGAGGATCATCAGATGCATCAAGAATTCTTTAAAATTGCAAAAAATACAACGATAGCAATTAATCAAGCTAAATTGTCTGGAAAAAAAGTAATAGCGCTAGGTACAACAGTTGCTAGAACTCTTGAATATGCGTATGAATTAATTCAAAACACCACGTCAGATATTTCCGGTGAAGCAAATATTTTTATTTATCCCGGATACAAATTCCGCGTTATTGATGGTTTATTAACTAACTTTCATGCGCCAAAAAGCACTGTTTTGATGTTAACTGCAGCCTTTGCCGGCTGGAATAAACTCTTGCCCGCATATAATCATGCGGTTCTAGAAAAATATAAATTTTTTAGTTATGGTGATTCAATGCTGATATTATAAGTAGGATGGAAAAACCACTTATATTTTCAATTACAAACAAACTAAATGGTTCACTTGCGCGTACCGGAGTAATTACTACGGTACATGGTGATATCCAAACACCGGCGTTTATTGTTGGTGGAACTCAGGCAACTGTAAAAACTTTAACACCTGAACAAGTGTCGATTTTAGGTGGCCAGTCGGTATTGGTGAATGCTTACCATTTAATGTTAAGGCCTGGTACGGATGTAATTGTAAAAGCTGGTGGTATTCATAAATTTATGAATTGGAACAGCCCATTGTTCTCTGATAGTGGCGGTTTTCAGGTTTTTTCATTGGGAATGGCCTATAAAAAGGGTATTGACGCTATCAGTCATAGTATAAAAGGAGATGCTTTTCAGGCAGTACACACAAAAAACCAACTAACAAAAGTTACCGACGAGGGAGTGTATTTTCGTTCACATCTGGATGGAAGTAAGTTATTTATGACTCCTGAAAAATCAATGGACATTCAACATTCGATCGGTGCTGATATACATATGTGCTTTGACGAGTTGACTTCACCTCTTGCTGGTCTTGAGTATGTTAAATCTGCAATGGACAGGACTCACAAATGGGCCGAGCGTTGTTTAGTACGCCATAACTCGCTCAATAACTTGCATATCGAAAAAGAAGAACATTTGCAGGCCTTGTATGGGGTAGTTCAGGGAGCTCGAGATGAAGAATTGCGTAAAGAAAGTGCAAATTTTTTTGCAATTCGTGATTTTGACGGATACGGTATAGGTGGGGTGTTTGAGCCCGAAGAAATTCCAAAAACAGTAAAATGGATATGTGATATTTTGCCAGAAAATAAACCTCGTCATTTATTGGGAATGGGCGCACAGCCAGCCGACTTATTTTTAGGTGTAGAAAATGGAATTGACACCTTTGATTGCGTTGCACCAACCAGGCAAGCTCGAAACGGTGCATTATATACATACGACGGTCGGTTGAATATAAAAAATAGTGAATTTCAAAATGATTTTGGACCAATCGACAAAGAATGCGATTGTTATACTTGTAAAAATTACAGCAGAGCATATCTCCACCACCTGATGAAAGCAAATGAAGTATTTGGACTAACATTGGCAAGTATTCATAATGAGCGGTTTGTGGTAAGAACAGTTGATAATATTAGAGTAAGCATTATTAATCGTAGCTTTTTTAACTACAAAAAATCGTTTTTAGAGCGATATTATGGTAAAAATGAAGCAAGGAGATATATTTAATATGGGTAACCAAATGTCATTAATTAATGTTTTGGATGAAAACGGAAACCCGACTGGAGAAGTAAAAACAAAGCGTGAAATTCACGAACTTGGGCTTTGGCATAATGCCGCACATGTTTGGATTTATAATTCACACAGTGAAATCTTGATGCAACTTCGATCAAAGGACAAGGATAGTTATCCCGGTCTATGGGATATTTCGGTTGCCGGACATACAGATTCGGGCGAAACTCCTATTCAGTCTGCTGTTAGAGAGATGAAAGAGGAAATAGGATTAAATCCGGAATTTGGAAAATTAGAACCTGATGGAAAATATATAATCTCTCAGCCAATAGAGGGCACTCTTTGGCAGGATAACGAAATTGGGTACGTATATTTTTATAAATATAAAGGAAGCATTGATGATCTATCTATGCCGGATGGTGAGGTTGAAAAACTAATGTTTATTCCAATTGATGTGCTTGAAAAAGAGGTGAACGACCCTGTTTTAAGGAAAAAATACGTTCCTTATCAACCACTCGGCGAATACTATTCGTGGGTTGCGCAGAAGGTTAGGGAGAAATTGAATAAATAGCATTCCTTTATCCAATAAATGGAATTACGATTGTTCATTGAAGTCGGAGTTTTTAGACTTCAAATCGTAATATATCGTTTGGCTAACTATAGTACTGTTCAGTAGGATAGCAATTGCATTCCATCCAATAAGTGCAGTCGAGTGAATAAGTATTCCATATATTAACCAAAGTATCCCGCCGACTATAATGGATAGAAACATGAGAATAGATATGTCTCTAGCCTCTTTAATTCTATGCATCTTGATAATTTGAGGTAGAGTTGCGAAAGTAGTGAATACCCCCGCAGTAATTCCGATAATTTCTGGATTCATGGCTGTATTATAGATCATCAAAAGATTTATGGGCGATGTTTTTAAGTCTAAATAGATTGACCTGATTTTTTATTAGGGTCGAATTCAGAACGAATCTAGTCTAGAATTATAAAACCACCACAAGACCAATTTTTTAATTTGGCGGGACATTGAGTCGGACTTATGAGCTATTGTTGTTTAGTATTATTTAAGATTAGTATATCTTTTTTGAATATTGTCTTGAATTGAATCCCAGCTATCTATGCTAATAATTGTTTTATCATCAGATTTTTCATGATTGCCGCCTCCTGTGAATAGGATTCGATAACTCACGATGTCTCGCATTGCATCAAGCACTTCGACTCTGTCATCAATAAAGTAAGTTAGTCCTAGTTGTTTTGCGATTTTTGCCTTGTCTGTACGTTCTCGACAAAAATGAACATTCGAACGAATAAAACCAATATCAGTAAAAAAATTCTGATCATCTAGCCATGTTTTTATTACTTTCTCGGCATACATAGGGCATTTTGAAATTATGAAAGTATTTTCGGCACCGCAAAGTTCAATTATATTCTTTATTACCTCAATTGCATTTTTAAGTGGAGAGGTGGCAAGGTATTCTTTAACAGGTTTAGATTCGCTATATTTGCTTCGTATTACACCACCAATGTCCATGCCGACCCGAATTATTTGTTTATCCATGTGTATATGATAACAAAAATACCTCTAATTTTGAGGTATTTAAGTAATATACAATCGTTTTGGCGGGACATTGAGTCGGATTTCCGAACAATTATTTAGTTAAAGAATTAATAAGTTGGTCAGTTGTTTCCTGGGGGCTTTGATTGTCCGTAAATATAGTCGAGTTCTTATTTCTTGAAATTGTGAAATGTTTCATTTTATCCCAGTATTTTAAGACTCTACTGATGTCTAGCGAGGTATTCGGCACTCTTGTTCTTTGCTTATGTCTTTTAATCAACTCATCTTTATTAGTTACCCATAGAAAATATTCATTTATATTTGCATTATGTTTAATACCCGAATCAATATATTTATCGAGCATTTTTTCATCAGTATGGAGCTGCACGACAATCACCGTCATATCTTCGTTTAAAAGAACATCAAGCATACTTAATACAATTTTATTACGTAAATTTCTACCTTCTCTTGGCATATCGTGGTAATCATTAATACTTCGACGTATTTCATCTCCAGATAATAAAAAGGAGGGCTTAATTTGTTGATGCAAAAGATTACCAACAGTCGATTTACCAACACCAGCGGGTCCGTTAATTATAATTAATCGTTTCATAATGACTATCATAACAAAAACAGAGGCAAAATACCTCTGTTTTTTTTGCATATGCTTGGCGGGACATCGAGTCAGATTTTAGAACCATTAATTTGAGTTATACAATCAAAACTTGTAGTAAAAATGGATGCACTCTTTAGAAAACTTACTAGGTTCGTTATTTGAATAGATATATAGTTCAGCACCCGAGAACACAAAACCAGAAATTAAGAGTAGCTTGCTAGCAGAGTACTTATCTGTTGCCATTTCTGCTTGTATGCCATAATAATTTGAGTCTTTACTCCCAATGTTTTTTAGCTCTTCAACTAAAGCTTTACCTAATCCACATCCTGTATATTTGCTAGCTACAAGAACACCAAACAATATTATTACTCTACCAAGGGGACTAATACTACTAAAAGCCATTAAATAACCTGCTAGTTCGTTATCTAATCGTGCGACCAGGGGGATAACCCCATCACGAGTTAGCATCTGCATCATAACGTCTTTGATTTCATTTTGGTAACCATCTGATTTATTTTCTAAAGGTTGTTCAAGTTCTTCTTCTGATAATTTGATTTCATATTCAGTTTTAGATAAACTAAAAACTTTATTTTCAGTGTTTTCGTAATTAAGATTAGCAAGTTGCTCAAAGTCAGCAACATTACCAATTTTAATTTTTATATTATTTTGCATGTTTTAATTGTATCAAAAATAGAGGTAAAATACCTCTATTCCACACTGCTTATGCTTGGCGGGACATCGAGTCGGATTTTCGAACGATTCTTTTTGTAACTGAACAGTAAATTACACAAGATACTACATTTTAACAACATCTATCTGTTCACTTATTTGCTCTCTCATGTATTTTTGTACACCAGCCTGTAAATCCTTGAAATTACTAATCTTTTTGTTGCATAAATTTATATATTTCCATGTAAATCGTGGGTGACCGTTATCCCATTCTTTTAATGGTAGGTTCAATAAAGTAGTCATAACTTGTTTATCATTAAGTTCTGACATGACAGGTTCTAATACGTTCTTAGTTGGTATCACGAAATCAACATAAGGAAGAATGTACGAAATAGCATTCCAAACCTTATCAACTTTGGGTTGTGGTATTCGAAAATCTATTTTCCACCCAGGTACGGATTGAGGCTCAAAGTCTTCATTCTCAGCTATAAATGTTACGACTGGTCTATCGGTTGTTACTTCCGCTAGGGCACTAAGAAATCCTCTTATAGTGTTACCCTCTCCAACCTCATCATCTACGAACAGTACATTTGTGAGTTTCTTGTCTATAACAGACTTATTTATTTGCGATTTAAGGATACGATTGTCAAATATAATAGTCTCTGCCTCGTCGGAATGTCGATATGTCGGTAGAGTTATTTTTTTAGGAACAGCTAGTCTTAATTCTTGATAAATTACTTCCGTAATCCAAGCCATTATATTTCCAGAATCACCACCAGCTAGGATTAAATCGTATTCATTATCATTTATCGCTTTATATACTGTTGCGACAAATTTGTTGAGTGAATTATGCGCTAGTTTGTTATAGTCAAAATCTGTCATTAACATATCATATCAAAAAAAGAGGCAAATACCTCTATTTTATAATGCTTATGCTTGGCGGGCTCGACCGGATTTGAACCGGCGATCTCCTCCGTGACAGGGAGGCGTGATAACCCCTTCACTACGAGCCCGTACCGTGGAATTAACTCTAGTATGATACCAGTTTTTACTCTGTAGCGCAACAGATTAGTATCGTTTATTTTGTGACTCCGGGATGCTATAATAATCTACGATCAACTGAGTGCCGCTGTAGCTCAGCTGGTAGAGCGGCGCTTTCGTAAAGCGTAGGTCTCCGGTTCAAATCCGGACAGCGGCTCCACATATATCAATATTGGGTAGAAGCATTATGAAAAAAACTATCAAAAAATATTTAAAACAACTTGTTGCGGACAGGTATCTTTTAGCGATGGTGGCTTTAATGATTCTACTAGCTGTTGTCGCGTCGTTGATCATTGGACTGACGATTCATTCGAGCGAGAGGCAACTGGTGTCACATTATTCTGCATTTGGAATTACTCATTTCTATTTTGATAAGTGGTATTATGCTTATGTTTTTATAGCTTTCGAGCTGATTGTCGCGACATTACACTCAATTATATCTGTAAAATTGTTGTTAACAAAAGGTCGCCCAATGGCTATAATGTTTGCCTGGTTTGGTGTCGCAATAATATTGGTAGGTTATGCGACAGCTTCAACAATTTTGGGTCTTCAAACATTATTATAAAAACATGACTGACTTAGAAATTCCTATTGGCAAAAGAACATTGCAGTATCGTCTATTCGAGATGCTACCGGCAGTTTTAAGTTACGGCGCGCTTATATTAATCGTTATCTTATCCTTAATCAATCCCACACTAGCTTCGATTTATTTGCTTTTCATTATTTCTACGATGTTAGTTAAAGCCGTTGGAATTGCTTTTCGTACGATACAAGGCCGAAATAGACTAGAGTCGGCTCAAAAAGTAGATTGGAGTAGTCGTCTAGCCGATTTGGAAAACCCAAAGGAATCATACGAAATAATGAACACTAGCAGATCAAAAATGTTCGAAATATCCACTCATATCGAGAATTTATATCAAATAGCGACCAGTTCAGAATCTTTTCCAAAACCATCACAGATTTTTAATGCGGTGATTGTAGCAACCTACAACGAATCATATGACATACTTGCTCCGACAATACATGCCATTTTGAACGGTACCTATGACAACAAACACATAATACTTACCTTAGCTTACGAGGCAAAGGGTGGAGTGTCTACAAAAGAGAACGCCATCAGATTGCAAAAAGAATTTCGTGATAAGTTTTATGCTTTTAACATTGTCGAACACCCCGACAATATACCTAATGAAGTTGTAGGAAAGGGTCCGAATATAACTTATGCCGGTTTTTATTTAAAAAAATGGCTAAAAAAAGAGGGGATTGAGTACAAAAATGTTATCGTTACAACTCTTGACGCTGATAATCGTCCGTTTACGTCATATTTCGATTATGTAACTTATGAATATATTGTCCACGAAGAGCGAAAACAACTGTCGTATCAGCCTGCCTGTTTGTTTTTTAATAATATTTGGGATGCACCAGCGCCGATGAGGGTTATCGCTACGGGCAACTCGTTTTGGAACATTATCAGTTCAATGCGACCACATACTTTGCGGAACTTTGCCTCGCATTCGCAACCTATGGACGCTTTGGTAGAAATGGATTTCTGGAGCACCAGATCAATCGTCGAGGACGGACATCAATATTGGCGAAGTTATTTCTATTTTAAAGGTAACTACAGTGTATTGCCGATATATGTACCTATTTATCAAGACGCCGTACTTAGTGATACCTTTTTGAAAACATTGAAAGCCCAATTCTTTCAATTGCGCCGATGGGCTTATGGGGCTTCTGATGTCCCGTACGTTGCAGTAAGGATTTTTTCGAGTAATCGTGATGTTCCGCTGATAGGAGGCGTTGCAAGGTTCCTACGGCTGCTTGACGGGCATGTTACGCTAGCCTGCGTATCAATCTTGGTTGCAGTCGGCGGTTGGGTACCATTATTTCTTAATGGCGAGGCGGCACGTAGTGTTGCAGCCCATCAATTGCCGGATATGGTAAGCACTATTCAACAAATAGCTTTGGTTGGGCTTTTTATCACTATCTTTTTAACATTCAAAATGCTTCCACCTCGTCCAGAGCGCTATAAACGTACTCGAACCTTTTGGATGTTGGCTCAATGGGTATTAATGCCCGTAACCGCGATCGTGTACAGCTCGCTTGCGGCGCTTGATTCACAGGGTCGGATATTTTTAGGACGTTACCTAGAGGTATTCGATGTTACAGACAAAGCGACATACCAGACAGTTGCCAGCGCTAAAAAGCATTCAAAAAAGCGATTATTCAGGCATAAAAAATAGGTAAGTTTTAACTATTTAAAAGACCGCCACTGGGTTGTAGGCGGTCTATTTAGGATAATAAACGGTAAAAAGGCTATTCGAGTGTTCGAATACGAACCTCACGTTTTAATTGCTGTAAGGTCTTATCATACTCAAACCCAATAACAAACCGCTCTAGTTTGGATGCGGTGTGGTTGTTGTGTATCTGTTGTTTTTGTTCCATATTTGTATACTAGCATAAACACAATAAAAAGTCAATGGAACATTAACAACTGCATTATACTGGTTATGATATATGTTTGTGATATTTATACAAATATGTATGGTGGAAAACTTGTGAAAAACGTGGGTAAGTACAAAAAATCATCACAATGGGTGATGATTTATAAATTTACTGGTGGGTCCTGGAGGATTCGAACCTCCCACCTCCACAACGTCAATGTGGCGCTCTAGCCAAATGAGCTAAGGACCCGTTGCTTTTAGGATATCAAAATAGGGGTAGTGACGCAAGAATATGTTATTATTATTGGATGAATGACGAGCAATTACACTTAATGCGACACAGTCTAGCGCATATTACCGCTGCTGCAGTTCAAAAATTATGGCCAGATGCTAAATTTGGGGTTGGCCCGGTTGTCGATAATGGATTTTATTATGATATTGATTTGGGCGATACCAAGATATCTGATGCAAATTTTCCTAAAATTGAAAAAGAAATGCGTCGGATTATTGAATTTGGTGATACTTTTGATAAAACTGAGGTACCGATTGACGAAGCTATCTCTTGGGCAAAGCAAAACGGGCAGCCATATAAAGAAGAATTACTTAATGATTTAAAGCGTTCTGGCACTACCGTTGCCAAAGATTTGGATATGAACGAAATCGGGCTGGCAANTGATGGCAAGTCTGCAGTCGAAAGTGTTACTTTCTATAAAATCGGTAATTTTATGGATTTATGTCGGGGTCCTCACCTGACAACTGCTAAAGAAATGACAGGTGTTTTCAAGCTGATGCGAATTGCTGGCGCCTATTGGCGTGGCAAGGAAAAAAACCCACAAATGCAAAGACTCTATGGTGTTGCTTTTGCATCTCAAAAAGAACTGGAAGATTATTTAGAGCGTATGGAACAGGCGAAACTTCGCGATCACCGTCGTTTAGGTAAAGAGTTAGATATATATACTACTTCGCCACTTGTCGGTACAGGATTGCCACTATTTACACCTCGTGGGACGGTTCTTCGCGATGTTGTGGCGCAATACTCGAACCAAATACGAATTGGATATGGTTTTGAAAAGGTTTGGACACCGCATATAACAAAAATTGATTTATACAAAAAATCAGGTCATTGGGATAAGTTTGGTGAAGAATTATTCCTAGTAACCAGCCAAGAAACAGACGACAAAATGGCCCTAAAACCAATGAATTGTCCGCATCATGCTCAGATTTATGCCAGTCGTCCTCGTAGCTACAAGGATTTACCGGTTCGTTATTTGGAAACCACAACTGATTATCGTGACGAAAAAACAGGTGAGCTGGGGGGTCTTGATAGGGTTCGTTCACTTACCCAAGATGATAGCCATGTTTTTTGTATGCAGGAACAAGTCGAGGGTGAGATAAGCAATCTGCTTGCGACCGCACGGGAATTATACGCGACCATTTCGATGAAACTCCGTGTACGTTTATCATATCGTGACGATAGCGATGCGTATTTGGGCGAAAAGTCGTGGTGGGAACAGGCACAAGCACAATTAAAAGCTGCAGTCATTGCTAATAAACTGGAATATTTTGAAGAAGACGGCGAAGCTGCATTTTATGGACCAAAGATTGATTTTATGGCAACCGATGCAATCGGTCGCGAACACCAGGTAGCGACGGTTCAATTAGATTTTGTCCAACCCCAGCGTTTTGGGCTTCAATATACTGATAAGGACGGAAATATTCAAATGCCATTGATGATTCATTGCGCAATATTAGGTTCAATTGAGCGATTTTTAAGTGTATTTATTGAACATACGGGTGGATGGTTCCCATTCTGGACTGCACCCGAACAAATTCGTATTTTGACAATAAATGATACGGTTTTGGATTATGTTAATGAAATTAAGTCGATTCTTGACGGTATAGTTCTGATGAAACCGGTTAAATACAACGAAATTCGCTACAAGGTTGACGATCGTAATGAATCACTTGGTAAAAAGATTCGCGAAGCATCTAACTGGAAAATACCAGTTCAACTGATTGTTGGACCAAAAGATAAGGATGCCCGGGAAGTTAGTGTCCGAACCCAATCCAAAGAAGAAAAGATAAAAATCGATAAATTAGCCGATTATTTAAAGCAGTTGTAGGTATGGTCGACAATTTGTTCCGCGATACTATATATAAGTTGATTGCCGAGGTTCCGTCAGGGAAAGTAACAACTTATGGAGATTTGGCAGCGTTAGCCGGACATGCTAGTGCACCCAGAGCTGTCGGTGGAATTGCTCATTTTGGCGAAACCAATTTGCCTTGGCATAGATTAGTTAATCGTTTTGGTGGCTTAGCGTCTGGTTTTTATGGTGGTAGAGAGGTCCAAGCACTATTACTTGCGAGCGAAGGGGTGACTTGTAATAATTTTATCGTTAATAATTTTGAGGACATACGATGGCATCCGTAAACTCATATTCCCATCAGTCATCTTCTAAATACCAACTACCACTAATCGTAATCGTTGGCCCGACAGCAAGCGGAAAAACATCTTTAGCGATTAGTATTGCAAAACAATACAACGGTGAAATTATTTGTGCCGACTCCAGGTCAATCTATAAGGGTGCCGATATTGGAACTGCAAAACCTACAAAGTCCGAACAATCTGGAATTGTACACTGGGGATTAAACCTGGTTGAACCGGGAGAATATTATACAGTTTCAGATTTTAAACAAAATGCGGACAAAAAAATTATTGAAATCCGTTCACGTGGTAAACTGCCAATAATAGTTGGTGGTACAGGACTGTATGTTGATTCAGTTCTATTTAACTATCATTTTAACAAGAAACCAAATCAAAAATTGAAGACTAAACTACAACAATATACTATTGAAGAACTTCAAGAATTTTGTAAAAAGAAAGACATAGAGCTACCTAAAAACTACAAAAATAAACGTCATCTAATCAATGAAATAGAGAGGTGTGGGATTAAACCGGAAAAATCAGACATACCTATACAAAATAGTATTATTGTAGGAATAACAACGGAAAAACATATTCTTATGTCTAGGATTGAACATAGAACAAAACAAATGATTGCTAGTGGCGTTATCAACGAAGCGATTTTATTAGGTCGCAAATATGGATGGCATAATGAGGCAATGAGTTCGAATATTTACCCATTAATCCATAAATATTTAGATTCGGAGATTAATTTGGATGAAGTTATCGCTAAGTCAATTACTCTAGATTGGCGATTGGCAAAACGTCAGTTAACATGGTTTCGTCGTAACAGTTTTATTCACTGGTTAGAGCTAAATGATGCGCAAAAGTATTTGGACTCTGAACTCGCCATTCGCATCTAACCGTGATATTATTAGGGTACCAAAGTTATTCGGAGTGAGCATATGATTGATGCATTATTTGGTTCAAAAACGCGTGTTAAATTGTTACATCTTTTCCTGAACAACCCAGGACAGTCTTTTTTTGTGCGTGAAATAACCAGAAAAATTGACGAACAGATTAATTCAGTCAGACGCGAATTATCTAATATGCTCGAAGTTGGAATAATCACTAGTGATAGTGCCGACAACAAACTTTACTATCAAGTTAATCAACGATACGACTATTACGTACCGCTAAGAGCGATTTTTAGTGATGGTGACACTAATATGAAAGTTGTTTCTGTTGATCCGGTTGATTCTTCATTCGAAAAATATGGTTCAGAAATTCGTGATATTTCCGGTCTACGTTTGGCAATTTTTTCTGGGGTTTTGGTCAAAGGCTCCAGTACGGCAGTAGACGTTCTGTTGGTTGGTAATATTGCCCCGGCAAAAACTAAGGCTTTAATTGCCGGAATTGAGAAATCTGAAGGTCGAGATATAAATTATAGTGTTTTGCCATATGACGAATTTTACTATCGCCTAAGTGTTCGCGACAGGTTTATCACTGAAATAATTAACGGAAAACATAAAGTAATAGTCGATGTTGACAATGTAATAACCGAAAAATAAAAGTTAAGGAGAAATATGTTCGAAATTGAATACAAAGGTGCTAATTGTGTGGTTATCAGTACTAAAAAAGCAAAAATTATTGTCGATCCAAAACTTTCAATTGTTGGGCTGAAGGACGTCCCAATCAAAGAGGCTGTAGAGTTAATAACCGAACATCGATTTGCAGTTAATAATCCCGATTCTAGGCTGTTGATTGATGGTCCCGGTGAGTACGGGGTTGCGGATTTTGATATTGTTGGTATCCCGGCACGTCGACATATTGATTCTGAGAATGAAGGTTTACTATCCACGATGTACAGGGTAGAGATTGATGGAACACGCATCGGTATTATAGGTAATATCGATGGGAAACTAACAGATGAGCAACTTGAAGGTTTGGGTGTTATTGATATACTAATTCTTCCAGTCGGTGGCAATGGCTATACACTTGATGCAACATCTGCATCCAGTCTCGTCAAGATGATTAGTCCTAAATTAGTTATCCCAATACACTATGCGGACAAGAATTTGAAGTACGAAGTCCCTCAGGCTGAAATTGACCCATTTATTGCTGAACTTGAGGCTCCAGCTGAGGAAACTGTAAAATATAAATACAAACAACAAGCAGCTATCCAGACACCCCTAACTGTTATCAAAATTACTCGCAGCTAGGACAAATATCTTTTTTAAAATAAAACCCCTCATTTTTGAGGGGTTTTCAAAAAAGCCGGTCTATTAGGTGAGTATTCCTTTTTTTCTAAGGGTTCGAATTGCTTGGGTCGAAAGAACCATAGTAATCTTTTGTCCATCAATTTCAAATGTTTTCTTTTGAAGATTTGGTTTAAAGACACGATTAGTACGGCGCATCGAAAAACTGACATTATGTCCGAATTGTTTACCTTTTCCTGTTAGTTCGCAGCGTGCTACCATAATATATTTCCACTTATTTTTAACAATCTTTATCAGTATAGTGTTTCTTACCTCATACGTCAAGAGAGGAAAGCCAGACCGATAACTGTTATACTGGATAGTATGAATATCGATTTTGTATATTTAATCGTTGTTTTAGGGGTCGTTTTAATATCTATGACTCTTCATGAGGCAATGCATGCCTATGCCGGCTATTGGCTGGGAGATGACACCGCAAAATTAAGTGGTCGATTGTCGCTAAATCCGATAAAACACATAGATCCTTTTTTAACCATTCTTTTACCGCTATTGCTTGCTATCTCGGGAGCTCCAATTTTCGGTGCTGCAAAACCAGTACCGTTTAATCCTAATAATATTCGCTGGGATGAGTGGGGAGCGGCATTACTGGCTTTGGCTGGTCCTTTGACGAACTTATTGTTGGCGTTTCTAATTTTCGGGCTATCGGTGATATTAGGTAATCCCGTAACTATGACTGGGTCGGCAAGTGGCATAGATGGACTTGTCTTGACTGTTGGGGTAATGGTCAATCTTGGATTTTTTATTTTCAATTTAATACCAATTCCTCCACTTGATGGTTCGAGGGTTTTATATGCATTAGCACCGGATTTTGTAAGACGGGGTATGGAATCGATGGAAAGATATGGAATTATCGTTGTTTTTGCACTGATTTTGATAGGTGGGTCAGCATTTAGTACTTTTTTGATTGGCTCAATTTCTTTTTTCATTCAACTGTTCGCGCATATCTTCGGGGTTTGAGGTGGTATAATAGATAGTGTCCCAGGGTGAACCTAGGCGTATATGATTTTCCTGAATATCATATAGATAGGGAGCTTTAATGATTCATCTCTGTTGAGTTGATTTGCGAGCACCCACCTTGCCTTTACGGTAGGGAATATCTTGCGTCGATAGTAAGCCCTGGGATATTTTGGTATAATTCTATAGGCAGCTTATTAGATGATCGCCCCATGCTTTTTAAGAAAGTTTGGAGAGGAAAGTCCGGGCAGTACAGAGCAGAACAGTCGTTAACGGCGACCGGGGGTAACCCTAGGGAAAGTGCCACAGAAACAAAACTACCTAATTTATTAGGAAAAGGTGAAACGAGTGGGGTAAAAGCCCACAGCACGTCATGGTGACATGATGTGAAGGTAAACCCTGTTTGCTGCAAGGAGATCTGCGTAAAGAGTGACTCGCTTGCAGGTCGATATCCGCTTGATATGGTAGGCAACTACTAGACTAGATAGATGATCATCCACGACAGAACCCGGCTTATCGATAAACTGCCAACTAAAAACAACCAGTTTCAATTTGAAAATGGTTGTTTTTAGTATGTTATTTATTATTTTGCTTGTTTGACTATTTCGGCAAATGCTTTTGGTTCGCTAACCGCTAGTTCGGATAAAACTTTTCTATCAATTTCAATATTTGCTGTTTTCAAATTGGCCATTAATTTGCCATAAGTGGTTCCAAGCTCGCGGGAAGCTGCATTAATCCTGGTAATCCATAGACCCCTTAGGTCCCGCTTTTTATTGCGCCTATCACGATAAGCATAAGACAAAGCTTTGATGACTGCCTGCTTTGCAAGACGATAAGACCTAGTCCGGTCATGTTGCATGCCCTTGGCTAGTTTAATGGTTTTTTTGTGCTTTGCACTCGCTGTAACACCTCGTTTTACTCGCATATCTATTCTCCTTTTAGACGCCTAGCGCTCTTTTAACATTTTTTGCAGTTGAACCAGTGACGGTTGCGGTAGTATTGATAGCTCGTTTGCGGCTTTTACTCTTTTTAGCAAGCATATGATTACCAAAAGCCCGGCGACGGGTTAATTTGCCTGTGCTTGTAATCTTGATTCTTTTAGCTGTACCCTTATGGGTTTTCATTTTTGGCATTATTTGCTCCTTATTACTATGCTTAAATTGCGACCTGCCATCTGAGGTGATTGTTCTACAATCGCATCTTCTTCTAGTTGGGCTATTATTCTTTTTATCATTTCATAACCTAGTTCTTGGTGGGCCATTTCACGTCCTCTAAAAAATATTAAAATTTTTACCTTATGGCCACCACATAAAAATTCACGGATTTTGCGAAGTTTTATGTCTAGGTCGTTCGATCCTATTTTGAGTCCCATTCGCATTTGCTTAAGCTCTGCAGCCTTTGCGTGTTTGCGGTTTTTCTGCTGCTCCTTCATTTTTTGGTACTGGTATTTGCCCCAATCAACTACTTTTGCAACCGGAGGATTTGAATTTGGAGAGATTTCTATTAAATCTACTCCGGCTTCCTCGGCGATTTTAAGTGCCTCGGACAAGTTCATTACTCCTAATTGGCCACCATCCGCACCAATGACACGTAATTCATCAGCTTTAATCTCTTGATTAATTCGAATTGATTTACTGATCTTTTATCTCCTTGGTTTTTGTGATGACAATTTACATATTGACTCGATAGTTATTCTATCAGATATGTAACAGTAGTTCAAGTATATTAACCTCGATACTGCAGAGCTTCACTAATATGTTCGAATTTGATATCATCCTCACCGGTAAGGTCGGCAATAGTTCGTGCAATTTTTACAATTTTAAAATACCCACGCGAACTAAGTTTTAATCGGTTTGCTGCTAATAATAATGATTTTCTTACGTCATCAGAAAGTCCAGCATACTTTTTTATCTCACGGTTAGACAGTGAAGAGTTGTATAAAGTACTACTACCATATCGTTTATTCTGAATAATATTTGCTTGTTTAATACTTTCTGAAGCTGTTAGATGTTGCAGATTACTCAACGAATCTGAATTGATTAACGATTCATTTGGTACCTGTGAAACATTCACAAACATGTCAATTCTATCCAAAAGTGGTCCCGAAAGTCTTTTTTGATATAACAGAATCTGTGAACTTGTGCATGAACATTCCTTTGTTTTACTGCCAAAATAGCCACAGGGACATGGGTTCATTGTGGCGATTAACATAAAATCAGCTGGGTAAGTTACATGTCCGTTTGCCCGACTGACTTCGATTTTTTTGTCTTCAAGCGGTTGTCGTAACGATTCCAGAATTGATCGAGGATATTCTGGAAACTCGTCAAGAAATAACACGCCTGTATGGGCAAGGCTAATTTCGCCAGGTTTTGGTCGATTCCCGCCACCAATTATTGATACGACACTAGCCGTGTGGTGTGGAGACCGAAACGGGCGTTTGGTTATTATTTCACCTGTTATTTTTCCAGCAACACTATGAATTTTTGTTGCTGCAATTTGTTCTTCCCTTGAAAGTTCGGGTAATAGGTTTGACAATGCCTTTGCCAGCATAGTCTTACCAGCTCCTGGGGTTCCAGAAAGAAGGATGTTGTGATGACCAGCTGCTGCTATCACCAATGCACGTTTGGCTTGCTCCTGGCCCTTTACATCGTCTAGTAATGGGGGATTAGGGTGTGTATTATCATTAGTTTGGTTAGTCGATTGGATACAGGGATTGACTAATACCTCGTTTTTCAGGTGAAGAAATAGTTGTTTTATGGATTTTATTCCATAAATATCGATACCCTCAATTAATCTGGCTTGCTCAACATTTTGCAAGGGCAAATAAATTTTCTTATATCCAGATTTTTTCGCCATCTGGGTAATATTTATGGCACCCTTTATGGGTCGTAGGCTTCCATCAAGTGCAAGTTCACCAGCAAACACAGACCCATCAAGTTCGGATTGAAGTATTTGACCACTGACACACAAAATCGCTAAAGATATAGGCAGATCATAGTGTGCCCCATCTTTGGGTAACTCAGCAGGGGCAAGGTTTATGGTTATTCGTTTTTTTGGAAATTCTAATAGCGAGTTAGTAATTGCGCTACGAACTCGTTCTTTAGCTTCGTCAATAGCCTTATTGCCCAAACCAACAATCTGCAAGGATGGTAATGATTTTGAGGCGTCAGCCTCGACTTCGACAATATATCCACCAAAACCAACAGGAGCAACGGTTATTATTCTGGAAACCATAAGTTTAATTTAAGCACGACTAGTTCTTCAGTGCAATATATGCTATAATTAACAGGTTACGTTGGGGCTGACATTAGCTTTCGACGAATGGATTTTAACAGGTTATTTGCAAGTCGAATGTACTCGTTACGTACACAAATAATTGCAACATTTATTGCAAAAGCAAAAAACTATGTAGCTGAGACAGTTTCTGGCATTGCCAGTACTTTCCAGTCACCAGTTCTAGCAACAGCTCGAATTTAATTCGGGCCATCATATCATCCAGTCGACATAGAGACGGTGTGGTGTTATATGTATGTCGATTACCAATTTAGTGGGGAGCAACGTTATTTTGGGAAAATTTATTGCGCGACAATCACTGCATTTTTCGTTTGATTTTTAGCTGTGAAAGTCGTAAAAAAGTAAGTCAAACTATACTTGTAGAATAATAATCGGTTACCGTTCGGACCGGGGTGCGATTCCCCGCAGCTCCACCATTTTGACATAAAAAAACAACCGCCTGCGAGGAACGGTTGTTTTTTATTGTGGAGTTTTTTCTATGTGTTTGTTTTGGGCTTCTGTATAATTTTTTTATTCAGAAGCTAACCCTATAATAGGACTACAAAGCGCTTGTGTCAATAACTTTTATTAAAATTGTCTAGTAAAAAATACTACGCCATACAAACAATAAATTAAACGGATAAAAGATTAAATTTTCAAAGATGCAATTATTAGAATGAAATCTGAGAAAACAGATGATGATTAATCAAACTAAAACAACTTTTTTTGTATTATAATTATCAAAAGATAGTGTGTTCATTAACCGACTATTAATATAAATCTATAAAAACAGTATTACAAAAATATCTAAATAATATAGCGTCATAATTAAATTGGATGTAAAAAACACCCTATAGCAAATAATTAGAAATATTGCATATGTTAGTAGAATAGATCCTTAAAATATTTATGAATTAATCAAAAAAATTTATCAAAAAATTAAATTAAGCACACAACTAAATAGTTAGAATATTAATTTGGACACGTATTTAAAGTCTTTATAAATACAATAGGAAATTATTATAATTGACATTGAAAAATGGAAAAAATTATTTTCCGAACGAAACGTAAAAAAAGAAAAGCAAAATATATCTTGATTGAAAAAAACAATTACCAAAAAAGTGCGATTCCAATTGGTGAAAATTATCTAGAAAAGCACACACTCAACAATCGGGCGTATAATAATATGAACAATAGTAGTATATATTACAACTAGTCATAGTGTGCATAAATATTATCCTCATCTTATGAAATTTAAAAATATTTCAGAAATGTATTTCTAACAACGATAAATAGCCTTCGTTAGTTGACTGATTATCAAGCTTGTGCTATGGTACTATTAGGTTTTAACAAAAACAAACAAAACCATTTATACCTTAAAAATTTAATTACTGACCGTAGTCTTTGACGGAAAGTCGGTGACGACAACTGTGTTTTGTCGATTGTATTATTAAGATATGATCAAAATAAAACGTGGCGTTGCTGATGCTCCGCCAAATGGCGTGTAGCGCGTACACTAGTACCGTATGTTATGGGAAGTAGCATTTTGTTACTTAATATAGCGTACCGTGGATCGTGTACAAGAGATAAATATGCCCCGAGTTTTCTCGGAGCGGTCAGTCTATAGCCTGCAGCGGCAGGTTGCTCGTGGTTCACACGCTCAATTTATATATTATGTGGCGTTTGCTGCAATCCGAGCACTAAGACTTGTCGCTCGGGCTTATTTCATGTCTGAAATTATAAGTGTTATAGTAAAAAAGATGATAAAAACATTGGTTACGATTATTTCTTTATCAAGTGTCTGCTTGCTAGTCATATTATTTAACATAACAACACCATTAACCGCCGGGCCCTTTGGGATTTTAGTTATATTTATATTTGCCTATCTGTCGTTAATCGGTTTTTTCACATATCTTTTACGAATTACAAGTATGGTTATTGCGCGTTTTTCGGCTATTTTTGTACCAAGAAGGCCTATTGAAGAGCTGTCGTTTAGGCGTTCTTACTATTATTCAACAATAGTGGCCTTGGGGCCAATAATGTTGATTGGGTTATTGTCAGTTGGTAGTATAGGGATTTATGAGATATTATTAATAATTATTTTTATTGTCATAGGATGTTTATATGTGTCAAAAAGGATTAATTAAATGTATAAACATAAGCTCGTTGATAATAAACTAACATGATATAATTACAGATATGAAACCAGAGTCATCTTCACAAAACTCTGCCCCAGAGCAGCTAGTTGCACAAGAAAGGCGAAGTCCAGAGAAACCGCCCACTCTGGGAACCCCAGAGGTTACTATTGATAGGGGTGCAGAGTTGTTCGAAAGGAGAAGCGATGCTGATGCAATTAGGGCAGATATTGGATTAGCAACTGTATTACCGACACCCGTCGCTGGGACAGCAACTGACGACAAAACCGATAATACAACTCTTTCAAGCAATCCAGCTGTTGCAAATGATGACGATTTAATTGAAAAGGAATGGGTCGACAAGGCAAAAAAAATTGTTGCCGAAACACGTGACAACCCTCATCTGCAAGATGAAAAAGTTAATAAACTGCAAGCTGATTATTTGAAAAAACGTTTTGGGAGGGAACTAGGTGTCGCTGAATAGGTCGTTGCCTGGTCAAAAAACAACGAGATGATAAATGTAATTATCACGATATTTATTATTCTGGTTATTGGTGGGGTTGTTGCCATATTTGTTTTTTCTCAGTACCAAAAAACAATGAGAGATGCAAAAAATTACGAACGTGGTCTAAAAATGATTCCTATGCATATCCATATTCCACCATCCGGAGAAGACCTTGAGTCAAACGGTCGTGACGAAAGAGATATTACCGAAGAGGCTTTATCGCAAGCTCAGGTGATGTATAACATTATTTCCAGTACAGCGACCAAAGGATTCAAGAGTCGTATATATGGTCAAAGACATATATCATTCGAAGTGGTAGCTCACGAGGGTTTAGTGTATTATTATGCCGTAGTACCTGCGGTGTTAACAGATATAATCCGACAAGCTGTGGCAGCCGCATATCCCTCCGCAAGGCTGGAAGAGGTCGAAGAGCGAAACATTTTTAGTCAAACTGGTAAAATTAGCGGTACGATTGGTGGTGAATTTACTCTTAAGAAAAATTTTGTTTATCCCATTGTTACATATCAAGAGTCAAAACTTGATGCATCCAGAGCACTGCTAAATGCCTTGTCGACAATTACGCGCGATGACGGTGTTGTTGTACAGATGATGATAAGACCGGCATCGGAAAGTTGGACTAAAAATTCAATTTTTGCTGCTAATAAGATAAAAAAAGATAAAGGAATAAAGACTCCAGGTATTGGTGATGTGTTTAAACCCAAAAACCTTTTGGAGGCGCTGTGGAAGCCGCCAGAATCAAGTGAAACCAAACCCGAAGAAAAACAGTTATCATCACTCGAACAAGGTGTAATAGAATCAATTGAAGAAAAAACCAGGCATCCCGGCTACGAGGTGCTTATACGTGTGGTTGTATCATCAAACACTGCCGCTAGGTCGCAATCACTCCTAAAAAACATTATTGCCGCATTTTCTTTATTTGATTCGACAACCAATAACGGCTTTAAATTTACCGTATCTAAAGATATCGAGCAGCTAGTTACGGCATATATATTCAGGTTTTTCCCACAAAGCATAAATCAAAACATCTTAAATAGCGTAGAACTAGCGACTATCTTCCATTTACCCGACCAGAATAGTATTCCAACATCACAAGTCGAACGGCAAATGACTAAACAGGTAGACGGGCCTACGCAGGTTATGGATGAAGGATTTTTGTTAGGATATAACGAGTTTCGGGGGACGAAAAAACAAATCAGACTTAGTACTGACGACAGACGAAAGCATATATATTTTATTGGTGGAACCGGTAGCGGGAAAACAACTTTACTTAATAATCTAGCTTATCAAGATATGATGGATGGTCGTGGCTTTGCATTTATCGACCCAAACGGTGATGCCGCTGAAGCTCTTTTAGGAGTTATTCCAAAGGAAAGAGTCGAGGATGTAATCTATTTCTCTCCAGGTGATATGGAAAGCCCTATCGGATTGAATTTATTTGAATTCGAGACCCAAGACCAGCGAGACTTTTTGATTCAGGAAGCAATCGCCATGCTGTATAAATTATATGACCCAGGTCATACTGGGATTATTGGACCCAGATACGAGCATTGGTTTCGTAATGCAGCCTTAACAATAATGAGCGACCCAAAAGGCTCAACTTTTATTGATGTTCCGCAGGTATTTAATGATCAGGCTTTCACGGACGAAAAATTAAAATACGTGACTGACCGAACCGTACTGGATTTTTGGAATAAAGAGATGGCGCAAACCAGCGAGGCAAACAAGTCAGAGGTGTTGGGGTGGTTTGTCAGTAAATTCGGTGCCTTTTTGTCGAACGAAATGATGCGGAATATTATCGGTCAAACAAAAAGTGGCTTTAATTTACGCGAGATAATGGACAATAAAAAAATTCTCATTGTTAATTTATCCAAAGGCAAAACCGGTGAATTGAATTCTCAACTTTTAGGAATGATATTTATTATGAAATTCCAAGTTGCTGCGATGGCTCGTGACGATATCCCTGAAGACGAGCGAGTAGATTTTACGCTTTATGTTGATGAGTTCCAAAATTTTGCGACTGATTCATTTGCAACAATTCTGTCTGAGGCACGAAAGTATAGATTAAGTTTAGTTCTTGCAAATCAATTTATGACACAGTTAACGGATAACATTCGAGAATCAATACTTGGGAATGTAGGTACGATAATTAGTGGACGTCTAGGCATTACTGATGCAGAAATATTACAAAAGAAATTTATGCCAACCTTTGATGCCGAAGACTTAACAAAACTGCCGAATTTCCAAACAATAACGTCTGTACTTATAAAAGGGGTGCCGTCAGCAGCATTTAGTATGAACATGATACCACCAATGATTAAGCCAAATCAGCTGCTAATAGATGCGATTAAAAAGCTCTCTGCGGCCAAATATGGCCGACCAAGGGCACAAGTCGAGAAAGAGATTTTTGCTCGTCTGGAGGCTGGTGATGAGGCTAGAAGGCTGAAACTTGAGGCGATTAGTAAAACTCAAAACACTCAAAACTCAGGTAGACTCGCCGCACCTTCGGTAAGGCCTCTAACGCAGATTGCTAACACTGGTTCGTCATTTATGGATGAGTGGCTCGCCAAGAGAGAACAAATCGCAAAGTCTTCCAACAAACCAAATATTGTTAAACCGAATGCTGAAACTGTCGTCAATAGCATTCCAACTGCAGACGTTCCTGGGTCGGATAAACTTCAGGTTAGAGAAAATTCCGGATCTGATGACGGCGTATCAATAAGATTACGATAAGAAACGAAAATAATTGATTACTGTTTTTTGCCCGTAATTAAAATTCGAAGATAGTCGTAAGATATTCCGATAACCCAACCAATAATGAAGGCAGCGATTGTCTCAAATCCAGACAGGGGATAGCCCATAGTTTTTGCAATAGAATAGGTCAAAATTGTTAGGATGAAGGCAACAAACGCACCGGCAAACACGGCGTTCGGTCTGGCAACTGTGTTGCCTATGACGTCACTTGTCTTTTCAACGATATTGTTATGAATCACTTTACTAAAGACTCGGTTGCTTGCAGGGAGTTCTTTTTGAACCTGGACCATGGTTTGTTTGAAGCTTTTTTCACGCTGTTTTTTGTTGATTTGTCCGCGCCTTGTCGTCGGTGATTTGTTAGTTTCTTTTTCAACACTTTTCGATTCTACACTTACAGCAGTTTCAAGAGCTTCTAACCGAGCCTTTTCGGCACGTGCTTCAATGTCGCGAGGTGATAATTCAACTGAGGTTTCGGGAGTTTCAACTAACCTTTCTTTTTTATCAATAAGAGGTTTGATTACTTCGTTAGCGTTTGCCTGTTCTGATTTCAACTGTTCTTGATTATTAGCCATAATTTATCCTCGTAATTATTATAATGTTCCTGTACTTACATCTTTTCGTATTAATTGGACCTCTCGTTTAACTTGACGTGTTCTGACGTAGAAGTAGGTTGTTATAGCGAATATTACTCCTGAAAAGATTATATTTTCAGTCGGGCCGGTATGTGGGAGTTCTTTTGCAACAGTTTCGACAATTTTTGGAGTAGGGCAGTCGACATTTATGTTTGTTGAATTACCAAAAATGTTTGTCATTATACAATCAAACGACGTTGGATCGCTTGCACCGCTGGCTGTAGCTGGGATTTCATCCATTACTTTAACTACGAATGTTCTAGTTTGTTTTTCTTTTGGTGCAAGAGTCGCATCGGACCAAGAAAGAACTTTTGTAGTTTCATTGAGCGAACCGCCGCCATTGTCTATTAAGGTGGAGTATTCCAAAACATCACCCAAGTGGTCTTCAAGTTTGACGGACTTTGAATTTAAGCCAGTATTCTCGATTGAAATTGTATAGCTAATTTGGTCACCAGAATGTGCGCTTACAGTTGAAGCATCGACAAATCCCTGTGAAGTATTTGTGGCGGTTTTAGATTGGATGATATTTGGAATACAAGTTTCATCGTTAATCCAAACAGATTCATTACCTGGGCAAGGTTTACAGTTTTCATCGCTGGCTAATAATTTTGGATTTAATAGACAAGGATTAGGTGTTGGAGTCGGTGTTGGAGTTGGTGTGGGTGTAGGTGTGGGAGTCGGAGTCGGCGTCGGCGTAGGCGTAGGTGTAGGTGTTGGGGTCGGGGTAGGAGTTGGTGGTTGGCTGACGGTAATATGAGCGGTACATGCATTGCTCGATGCAGATTTTGAATCGCCGTTTACTTTGAAATTTACTGTGAGTCTGGCTGTATATTTAGCACCCTTACTTGCATAGGTATGCAACACATTATTCGGATTTGTAGATGATTTATTGGTACCATCGCCGAAGTTAAACTCATAACTTTTGACAGAAGCACCATTTTTTGCGGTTGCACTTCCGCTAAATTTATATTGATTACCACTAATCAACTTGGCTGTTAATTCATCACAACTATATTCCGGTTGGACAGGAGTTGGGAGTTTATCGGTAACTAAATTCCCGCAAGATTTCAATATTGCAAACCAACCCATTTTGGCTGAATGACCGACCCAACCGTCACTTAGCATACTTGAATTGCCCCATAATCGTAGAGGTCTTGAATAAACTGTAGTGACTCGTGTTCCGTTGTCGTTAAAAATAGCGTGTTCTCGTTCGCCCTGAGAATAACTAAACCGAGAGGCAAATCCCCAAGATAATTTATCACCGGCTTTGAAGCTTGTGTAGTTTGATGCAGCAGAAACTATTTCATGTCTTGTGATGCCTACATAATCCATAGTGTCTTGTAAATGTTTTGTGTTTGCATCATATGATTTTAAGTAATCACTAATTGATGAAACACCACCCGAAACCATATCCGTGTCACTGGAAGCGTTAGCTGATTCTGGAGGCTGGAAGACTGCGAATGATTGAACTATCAGCGTAAGAGCCAAGAAAACAAGACCAAGTCGCCTTGTTGCCTCTTCCTTTTTTAGACGCTTTGCATAGAATCCAAGTTGACCCACAAGTGCCGGGCTGAAGGGTAGATTTGATACTATTTTTTTAAACATAATTTTTTTGTTTAATTTAACCTCTTATGCTACACTTTAGCATAACAAATATGTTCAGCGCAATAGCTTGAGTGAACACAATTTATTCGCTATAATGGAGATATTGTAAATAGCAGATTAGTCCAAAACGGATAGGGGAGTTGGTAGTGGTTAAACAAAAAAGTGATAATACGTATGATGGATCACAAATACAGGTGCTCGAAGGCCTTGACCCGGTCCGAAAACGACCAGGTATGTATATTGGCAGTACTGGTTATGAAGGAATACATCATCTAATTAAAGAAATTGCAGATAACTGTGTTGATGAAGCTATTGCCGGATATGCAACCAAAATCTCTGTTATTTTACAAAAAGATGGCGGAGCACGTATTCAGGATGATGGACGCGGTATTCCAGTAGATAAACATCCCAAAACTGGAAAAAGTAGTCTCGAAACCGCTTTAACGATCTTGCATGCGGGTGGAAAATTTGGAGGTGGCGGTTATAAGGTATCATCAGGTCTTCATGGTGTCGGGTCCAGTGTCGTAAATGCGCTTTCAACAAAACTTATCGCCGAAGTATCAAGAGATGGTCAGTTATATCGAATGGAATTCGAGCAGGGTGTTATTAGGGGCCAACTTCAAAAACTTGGAAAAACAGACCGTCCTCAGGGTACGACAATAACATTTTATCCAGATCCGACCATTTTTAAAGAATCGATAGAGTTTGACTACAAGTGGGTTGTGAATTATCTGCGCCATCAAGCATATCTTACAAAAGGCGTTTACGTTTCAGTAAATGATGAACGAACCGACGAAAGACAGGCATTTTATTTTGATGGTGGTATTCAGAGTTATGTTAAACATTTGAATATTGGCAAAGATGTTCTATCAACCAACATATTCTACGTTGAAAAACTTATCGAGGATTCGATGATTGAAGTAGCTGTTCAGTACAATGATTCATTTGCTGAAATAATTAAGCCATTTGCCAACAACGTAATGACGATAGACGGTGGAACACATCTGGTTGGGTTTAGAACGGCCTTAACACGCACAATTAATGATTATGCACGTAAAAGTGGAATACTAAAAGAAAAAGAAGATAATTTGACCGGTGATGATATCCGTGAGGGTCTAACCGCTGTGATTTTAGTGAAATTACCAGACCCGCAGTTTGAAGGCCAGACCAAAAACAAACTTGGTAATCCCGAGGTTCGACGTTATGTTGACCAGGTGATGAACGAGTACTTCTCTTACTATTTAGACGAAAACCCAAATGTCGCAAAAGGAATTGTCGGCAAGGCGCTATTGGCGGCACGTGCTAGAAAAGCCGCTAGGGCAGCTAGGGATAATGTTATTAGAAAGGGCGCATTAGACGGTCTTAGTTTGCCTGGTAAACTATCCGACTGTTCCAGCAAAAGTCCTGCTGAATCGGAATTATATATCGTAGAGGGTGATTCAGCCGGCGGTTCAGCCAAATCTGGTCGTGATAGTAAAACTCAAGCTATTTTGCCACTTCGAGGTAAAGTTTTGAATGTTGAAAGGGCCAGGTTGGACAGAATGCTGGGGAATAATGAAATCGTAAGTTTGATTAAAGCTATGGGCGTCGGAATAAGTGATCAATTTGAGATTTCAGGCCTGCGTTATCACAGGGTTGTTATTATGACAGATGCAGATGTTGATGGAAGCCATATTGCAACACTACTACTTACATTCTTTTTCCGATATATGCGGGAAGTTGTTGATGGTGGGTATATATATCTAGCCAAACCGCCACTATTTTTGCTAAAAGTAGGTACAAAAAAATATTATGCCTATAGCGATGATGAACGAGATGAGATAATCGACAAACTAATTGCTGAAAAGAAAGAAAAAGGCTTTAAGGTCGATTTAGAATCTGACAGAGGCAAACAAGCCGGGGTTACTTTGCTGCAGAGGTACAAGGGTCTTGGTGAAATGGATGCCGAGCAATTGTGGGATACGACAATGAATCCTGAGAATCGTGTATTAATACAGGTTCGGGTTGAAGATGCCGAAAACGCCGACGCAATCTTTACAAAACTAATGGGCGATCAAGTTGATTTAAGAAAAAGTTTTATACAAGGTCGTGCGAAATCGCTTAGCCTAGAGGAGTTGGATATATAAATATGAATGATGATAATATTACATCGATTGATGGTGAGATAATAGAAGAAATCCCACAAACACATTCACGTGTTGTAGAAAAAGAAACAATCGAAGATGTTATGGAGGATAACTTCCTTCGATATTCGATGAGTGTAATTATTGACCGAGCTTTGCCTGACGTTCGAGATGGTCTGAAGCCGGTCCATCGTCGCATACTTTATTCAATGGGCGAACAAGGATTGCGTCCTGGCGGGAAGTTTACAAAATCTGCACGTATTGTTGGTGATGTGATGGGCAAATACCATCCGCACGGGGATACGGCAATTTATGATTCTATGGTACGTTTAGCTCAAAATTGGACAATGCGCTATACATTGGTTAATGGTCAGGGAAATTTTGGTTCTATGGATGGAGACCCGGCTGCTGCTGCTCGCTATACGGAAGCTAGACTCGATAAAGCCGGAAATGAGCTACTAACAGATCTAGACAAGGATACGGTAGATTTTCGAGATAATTATGATGGGTCTGAACAAGAACCTGTTGTCTTACCGGCAAAATTGCCAAATCTGTTACTGAATGGGCAAATTGGGATTGCCGTCGGTATGGCTACCAGTATTCCGTCACATAATCTAGGCGAGCTGGTTGACGCTACGATTCATTTGATTGATAATCCTGAAAACACAACCCTAGACGACTTGCTAAAATATGTAAAAGGCCCCGATTTTGCGACCGGCGCGATAGTTTATGGTGGGTCACCAATGCGTCAGGCATACCAAACTGGTCGTGGAAGTGTCGTTATTCGAGCAGTTGCAAATATCGAAGAGAATAAGAGAGGGCGACATCAAATAATCGTTACTGAAATTCCGTTTGCTGTAAATAAAGCAACACTTATAGAGAGGATTGCGGAATTAGTTAAGGAAAAGAAAATTGCTTCAATAAGTGATTTGCGCGACGAAAGTGCACGTGGATCAGTTCGTGTGGTGATTGAATTGAAAAAAGACGCCTATCCGAAAAAAGTATTAAACCAGCTATATAAATATACGTCATTGCAAACCAGTTTTCATTTTAATATGTTGGCGCTAATCGATGGCATCCAGCCCAGAATTTTGGGTATTCATGAAATTTTGGCTGAATTTATAAAGCATCGCCAAGTTGTTGTACGCCGTCGAACGGAATTTGAACTTAAAAAGGCCCAAGAACGTGCACATATCTTGGAAGGGTACAAAATTGCACTCGATCATATTGAAGAAGTCATAAAAACCATACGAGCTAGTCGTACTACCGAAGACGCTGAAGTAGCATTAATTCAAAAGTTTAAATTATCAGAAATCCAGGCCAAGGCAATACTGGCTATGCAGCTTCGAAGACTGACAGGATTAGAACGGGAAGCTATCGAGAATGAGTTAAAAGAACTTACGGATTTGATAACAAAATTGGAAGCCATATTGGCAGATGAACACGAGATTCTGAAGATAATAAAAACCGAACTACTTGAAATGAAAGAAAAATACGGTGACGAACGTCGAAGCCAGATGATTAATTACGAGTTGGGTAAGTTTAGCGACGAAGAGTTGATTCCCGAAGAAGAAAGCGTTATTTTACTTACTGCAGAAAATTACATAAAGCGAACACTGGTTAGTGAATATCGACGTCAAAATAGAGGTGGAAAAGGAAAGCGGGGGATGACAATAAAAACTGAGGATATCATCGATCAGTTAGTTCCCGCCAGTACTCATGACTTTTTACTATTCTTTACGAACCGTGGTCGGATATTTAGGCTAAAAGCATATGAAGTGCCGGCTGCCAGCTTGGCAACACGCGGTGTGGCTGCTGTTAACTTATTACAACTCCAACCAGAAGAGAAAATCACTTCGATTATTAGTCATGCAAAAGGTGCCAATGATGATGGTTATCTATTTATGACAACTACAAAAGGCACAATAAAAAAGACTCCACTAAAAGATTATGCAAATATCCGCACGAACGGATTAATTGCAATAAAACTGGATGAGGGTGATGAGCTGAAGTGGATCAAAAAGACAGGTGGTGATAATGATGTGATTATATCAACATCTGCCGGTCAAGCCATACGGTTTAACGAAAAAGACGCACGTCCAATGGGACGTTCCGCAAGAGGTGTTAGGGGTGTCAGACTTCGTCCTCACGATCAAGTTGTTGGTATGGATATTGTTGATGACGATCGTAAACTACTGGTTATTAGTGAAAATGGTTACGGAAAAGCAACAAAGGTTTCAAACTTCCCATCACACAAACGTGGGGGAGTTGGCATTAAGGCTGCGGTTGTTACAGCAAAAACCGGACCGATTATTGCTGTTCACACTCTTGAGCCTGATGCATTCGAGGTGCTATTAATTTCTACTGGCGGACAAGCGATACGAGTTGGACTAAAAGACATCCCAACACTTGGAAGAACGACACAAGGTGTGCGGATAATGAGAATGCGCGAAGGTGACAAGGTTGCATCACTAGGTTTAATGCCTGAACAAGAAAAACCTAACGAATTAGCCGAGGAGGCATAATAATGGGCGTTATCCAAATATCTCCATATTTGATAACGATTCTATTGGCTTGGGTTTCGGCTCATATAATTAAATTTGTAATTAGCTACATTAATAAAGAAAAGCGATCACTTCGTGCATATCTGTTTATTTCCGGAGGGATGCCAAGTGCACACAGCGCAGCAGTAACTGCAATGGTAACAATTATTGGTCTGAAAGATGGAATTAACACTGGACTGTTTGGATTGGCACTGCTTTTCGCGGTTATAGTAATGTATGATGCGGTTAAAGTTCGTCGTTCAGCAGGCGAGCAGGGTGTGGCAATCCATAAATTAATCAAAGCAACTGGCAGCAAAGTTAGTCTACCAAGGGTCGCAAAGGGCCATACTCCAACAGAGGTAGCGCTGGGTGCTGTGCTGGGGGCGGCAATTGGTATTGTTGTATTCATAGCAACACTATAAGATATAAGCATTTTACACTTGACTGTTGTATTACTAATGAGGTATGATTGATAACAATCTGGTTGCGCTGTTTTGGTGCAAGTCAATGTGGAGTCGTAACAGATTAAAAGTCCTTTGACAATTTGGTTGTGCAAATCATCGTCAGTTTATATTGAGTTATAGATTACATCGATTTATCGGTGATAATCATTTTATGGAGAGTTTGATCCTGGCTCAGGATGAATGCTGGCGGCGTGCCTAACACATGCAAGTCGAGCGGCAGCGCAGTCTTCGGACTGGCGGCGAGCGGCGGACGGCTGAGTAACGCGTGGGAACGTACCCCAAAGTGAGGAATAACCGCCCGAAAGGGTGGCTAATGCCGCATATGATCTTCGGATTAAAGGATTTATCCGCTTTGGGAACGGCCTGCGTACGATTAGATAGTTGGTGAGGTAAAGGCTCACCAAGTCGACGATCGTTAACTGGTCTGAGAGGATGATCAGTCAGACTGGAACTGAGATACGGTCCAGACTCCTACGGGAGGCAGCAGTGAGGAATCTTCCACAATGGGCGAAAGCCTGATGGAGCAACGCCGCGTGCAGGATGAAGGCCCTCGGGTCGTAAACTGCTTTTATAAGTGAAGAATATGACGGTAACTTATGAATAAGCACCGGCTAACTACGTGCCAGCAGCCGCGGTCATACGTAGGGTGCAAGCATTATCCGGAGTGACTGGGCGTAAAGAGTTGCGTAGGTGGTTTGTTAAGTGAATAGTGAAACCTGGTGGCTCAACCACACAGACTATTATTCAAACTGGCAAACTCGAGAGTAGCAGAGGTAACTGGAATTTCTAGTGTAGGAGTGAAATCCGTAGATATTAGAAGGAACACCAATGGCGTAGGCAGGTTACTAGGCTATTTCTGACACTGAGGCACGAAAGCGTGGGGAGCGAACCGGATTAGATACCCGGGTAGTCCACGCCGTAAACGATGGATACTAGCTGTTGGAGGTATCGACCCCTTCAGTAGCGAAGCTAACGCGTTAAGTATCCCGCCTGTGGAGTACGGTCGCAAGACTAAAACATAAAGGAATTGACGGGGACCCGCACAAGCGGTGGAGCGTGTTCTTTAATTCGAAGCTAAACGAAGAACCTTACCAGGGTTTGACATCCTTGGAATTTCTGTGAAAGCAGAAAGTGCCTTTGGGAACCAAGTGACAGGTGATGCATGGCCGTCGTCAGCTCGTGTCGTGAGATGTTTGGTTAAGTCCATCAACGAGCGCAACCCTTGTGAATAGTTGTATTTTTCTATTCAAACTGCCTCGGTAACGGGGAGGAAGGAGGGGACGACGTCTGGTCAGTATTTCCCTTACACCCTGGGCTAGAAACGCGCTACAATGGCTGGTACAATGCGCAGCGAAGTCGCGAGATGGAGCAAATCGCATCAAAACCAGTCCCAGTTCGGATTGCAGGCTGAAACTCGCCTGCATGAAGTTGGAATCGCTAGTAATCGCAGATCAGCATGCTGCGGTGAATACGTTCCCGGGTCTTGTACACACCGCCCGTCAAACCATGAAAGTCACCAACACCCGAAGTCCGATTCGTCGGCCTAAGGTGGGGGGGATGATTGGGGTTAAGTCGTAACAAGGTATCCGTACCGGAAGGTGCGGATGGATTACCTCCTTTCTAGGGAGTGTTATGCCAGCAATACGAGAAATCTATTGCTGAAGCTAGGTCGGTCTTGTTGTTATGTTGAGCTTACATAATAACGCAGCTCTTGATTTATCAAGGGCAAGACGAAGTTCGAAAAAATCTCGACTTATCTTGACGATGATTGCACAACCAAGTTGTTAATATGAAATACCTCTGACGAAAATCAGAGGTATTTTTGTTTTTAGGATTTTATCTATGATCGGTGGAATAGAGATGATAACAGATTACCCAGAATGAATACGTGCAAATTCATCATAACAATAAAGCCGACGACAACTGTTATTAAAGCCCAAAGCTTGAATCTATCGTAACTTGATATTCCTGAACCCAAATTATCGGCGATAACCCGATGCCAAAGCATAAATGCAGCGCCGATGGCGACAATAATAAAACCAATAAAAAATGATGTGAAACTGAATTCATATGCCATATACTAACCACTATACACTTGCGGCGATGATTCATCTACGGTAAAATGTATTAAGTTCACGGCCTGTGGGGCATTAGCTCAGTTGGTTTAGAGCACCTGCTTTGCAAGCAGGGGGTCGTCGGTTCGAATCCGACATGCTCCACCACATGGGGTAGAGAAGGTGTAAACCTTATCTACTCCACCAAGAACTTCACATCGGTATTTTCTGATGGGGCTATAGCTCAGCTGGTTAGACCTGCCCGTCCTGTCGGCCAGACAGGCGGGGCGCGTCACTGATAATGCCGGCTGAGATTTATCGAAGCAAATTAAAAATTTATTGAATTATAACTTGGGGGCGATTAGCTCAGCTGGTTAGAGCGCGTCACTGATAATGACGAGGTCGGAGGTTCAAGTCCCTCATCGCCCACCAGTTAGAATTCAATAGGTAACTCATTAATCCCAAAGCGAAGCGACGGATATAATGACGAGGTCGGAGGTTCAAGTCCCTCATCGCCCACCAGATGAAAAAGGTAAACAAAATAGTGATATATTTAGTATTAGGTACTAGAAGGAAATTTTTGAATTATGAACATAGAAAAAGGTGCGACATCCCTGGATGTAATTAAGGAAATCATTTCTGAACATTCGGAAATAGCTTCTTTGACCTTGATTTTGCATGGTGTTTCGATAAATTGGAGACAAAGGTATGGCACGGACCACCAAAAGGTAAGCCATGTCGAGGAATCATTAGTCCAAAAAACGCCAATTAAGTCTAAAACAATCAGCAGACAAGATTTCTTGAACCTTGACGAAAAAACACTTGATACTAATTCGAAACATCAAGTTTGGTCACTAACCTCGAAAGTGACGACTGGTGATGGGCGAATTATGCATTTGCCAATGATGAATTTTCATCCAACAGACGATATTACCACCGATGATATCGTAGAGTTTATAAAAATTGTTGTTCCAGACAAAGACGGTTTTGTATTACATTCCGGCAGATATTTTCACTATTATGGCTGCTATTTATTGACTGAAGATGAATGGATTAAATTTAATGCGAAATTCTTGATGCCATGTGTTTTTGTCAGCCCGCGATATGTCGGCCACGTACTTCAAGACGGTTATTCATCGCTGCGATTTACTAATGACGATAAATACAAACCAACAATCCCAAGGGTAATTCATCGTATTGACAATCAAACTAGCTAATGGGAAAAATCTGGAATATAATATTCTTAAACTAATAAGGAGAAGAATATGGCAAAAACAGATGAAATTTTGGTGGTGACGACGAATGATGTACCGGGATATGAAGTCGTCGAAGTTTATGGCGAGGTTTTCGGGCTGATTGTTCGCAGCCGGAACATTTTCAGCAACATCGGGTCCAGTTTTCGGACGGTTTTTGGTGGTGAATCTGGCGGTTTGACCAAATTATTAGTTGACAGCCGCGGAAAAGCTATGGACAGGCTGCGCGAAGAGGCTGCAAACAAAGGGGCAAACGCAATCTTGGCAATGCGCTATGACACAGGTGATATTTACAACATTATGAACGAAGTCGCAGCATACGGTACCGCGGTAAAAATTCAGAAAAAGAAATAACTTAATGACACCAAAAACCAAAAAGATAAAATAATATATTTTATATTATGCTAGAATAATCTTATCTATGGCTTTTTTCAGAAAAAAATCCTCGAAGAACATCATTCTTATTATAGTTGTTATTGTTTGCGTATGCGCTTCATCCGTTGGTGGATATTATTTTGGAAATTTACAAGGTATTGTTAAGGGGAAACAGCTACAAAGTAGTCAAGATAAAGCAGACAAAGATGAAATTTCAAACAGATTAGTTAATCAAGCTCAGAATAGTATAGATTTAACAGATAGATATAATCAATTATCAGACAAATATAATACACTTATCTCGGCGATAGCTAAATATGTGAGTACAACACAATATCAAACTGTAACTCATATTAGTTGTAGCTCTATGACATACGGTATAAACAACCAGTTTACGAACACAAATTGTTATTGATACAACGTTCTCTAGTAATGCCTATCGATTGCGTCAGGAAGTTGCCGACAAAGGAACAAATGCGAATTTGATGATGGGGTTTGATGCCGGTGATATTTACAACATTATGAACGAAGTTGCAGCGTACGGAACGGCAGTAAAGATTCAGAAAAAAAGATAGCTAAGTTATTAATACAGATTATCGGTAAGTATTTCAGGAGAGGAGTCGAACCCTATTAGTGGTTAAAAACCATTACCTATTATGGTTTCACCGCCTTCTACAAAATCATTTATAACCCTTAAACCTGTAATCGAAATCTTGTCGGTGGAGTGGTTTGGGTATACTTTGTCAGGAGTATCAGGATAAACTCGAACAGAATTATACTCTTTCCCTCTAGTAATTAAACTAATTACAACATTTTCACCAATGGTTGATCCACTATCGTTCTGTGAAGCAGTTATAATATATCTGGCTATATTTGCCATAATATTTTCATTCAGTTTGTTGCTATTAATATTAAGCAGGTGAACGATTTGTTTCATAATTGCATTACACGAAGAGTTTTTAGTGGCGCTAATTGATCCTCTTACCTCTACGCCAACCTTATTTTGTGATATATTGATTGGTCTAATATTAAATTTTACGGCATGTCTTTTATCTGTTGCTGTTATCTTATCTGCATTTGTAATGATTAAACCAATAGGGCATCTACTTTCATTTTCTTTCCAACCCAACAATAAAGCAGTTAGTTTTGGCGTAATATTATATCTATTGTATTCACCTTCAAGTTTTTTCACTAAATCTGAAACTACGTCATCAAAAGGGATGCAGCTTAACTTGAACCCCGCTAACGTATCCGTTAGCCAGTCGGTAATTAGTGCGTCATCAATATAGGCTAAGTTAGTAGTTATCGACATGACAGCCTGACCATCCTGGCAAACAAACTTCAAACTTTTTGTAACTTCATCTGAAAGTATATCTCCAGTTTCCGTGTTGGTCTGCTGGGTGTCTGTCGCCATATATGCCTGGTGTTTATTAATAGCTGCAAATATTAACGTCATTACATACAAAAGTATAAAGGATTGCTATTAAATAAACAGCAAAAAACCTTGCAAAAATAGGTCATCACGAGTACAATTAATAAAGCTAAACGAATGTTCGATTGAACCTCTGGTAATGCGCAATAAAGCGAATTATACGAGGTTCTATTTATTGCAAAAATAACAACGATTACCTCTTTACATACTGCGAGGCGGGGTGATAGGATTGAAAGGCTTGAGTTCAGACAAAATGCATCAAAATGGTGCGTCTAAATGTGAACTCAATTGCGGGAGCACACGTCATTTAACAATTAGGTTGTAAGAAAAAGTTTTTAAAATTGACGGCTAGAAAAATAGTAATAAATGGTTATTGCCAATTACTAGTTAAGTCGATGCATAAAAAGGTAAATAAGAGCACACAATGGATGCCTTGATGTATATTACCGATGAAGGACGTGGAAGACTGCGAAAAGTCTCGGGGAGCTGTCAACAAGCTTTGATCCGGGAATATCCGAATGGGGAAACCCAATACGAGTTATGTCGTATTATCTGTCTCTGAATATATAGGAGATTTGACGGGAACCGACCGAACTGAAACATCTTAGTAGGTCGAGGAAAATAGAATAAATAATGATTCCGGGAGTAGTGGCGAGCGAAACTGGATCAGCCCAAACCTTATACACTTTATCCGATTTATCGGTTAATAAGTTTTCAGACGAATGTCTATAAGGGGTTGTGAGTTAACACAAGACCATGTCAGAGAACTAAATTCGTTTAGTAATCCGACATGCGATAGCGAACTGAAAATAGCTAGTAAGGTAAGAAAATAATGCGGCTAGCGGAATAGTTTGAATGACTAACCAAAGGACGTGAAAGTCGTGTATGCGAAAGCTGCGTTGACCTTATCTGTGTTTTCTCGAGTAGGACGGGGCACGAGAAACCTTGTTTGAATCCGGCAGGACCACCTGCCAAGGCTAAATATAATATACGATCGATAGTGAACTAGTACCGTGAGGGAAAGGTGAAAAGAACCCCGGGAGGGGAGTGAAATAGAACCTGAAATTGTGTGCTTACAAAGTGTCGGAGCCCTTCGGGGTGACGGCGTGCTTTTTGTAGAACGATCCAGCGAGTTAATTTCATACGCAAGGTTAAGTCAATTGACGGAGCCACAGTGAAAGCGAGCCTGAATAGGGCGATTAAGTGTGTGGAATTAGACCCGAAACCAAGTGACCTAACCATGAGCAGGTTGAAGCTACTGTAACAGGTAGTGAAGGACCGAACCGTCGTACGCAGCAAAGTGCCCGGATGACTTGTGGTTAGAGGTGAAATGCCAATCGAACTTGGAGATAGCTGGTTCTCCTCGAAATAGCTTTAGGGCTAGCGTCATGTGGTAGCCATCAGGGGTAGAGCTCTGTAAAGGACCGAGGTCCGCAAGGATACTCTTCCTTAACAAACTACGAATACTGGTGGTGGTATCATGGCAGTTAGAACGTCGGGGCTAAGCTCGGCGCTCAAAAGGGAAACAGCCCAGACCATCGTCTAAGGTCCCTAAATGTATACTCAGTGGGAAACAAAGTGGAATTTCTTAAACAGCTAGGATGTTGGCTTAGAAGCAGCCATTCATTTAAAGAGTGCGTAACAGCTCACTAGTCAAGAGATTCTGCGTGGAAAATGTAACGGGGCTAAAGTATACTACCGAAGACATGGATGCATAGTTTACTATGCGTGGTAGAGGAGCGTTCCTATCCGCGGTGAAGTCGAACTGGAAAGTTCGGTGGAGCGTTAGGAAGTGAGAATGCTGGAATGAGTAACCATAAGACAGGTGAGAATCCTGTCGGCCGTAAGAGCAAGGTTTCCTGAGCCATGGTAATCATCTCAGGGTTAGTCGGGCCTAAGCCGAGGCGCTAAGCGTAGGCGATGGACATCAGGTTAATATTCCTGAACCGGTTATAATTTGTACACTGTTCACGGTGAAGTAGTCGAAGCGAATTCATGGTATGTATTCGTCCAACCTAGCGGGAACGCAAAGGGAGTGAAAGTTATTCTTCGGAGTGACGATTTTGATCAAAGCACTGGCTAGAAAAGCAGATGTACGCGTGATTATATCCGCCCGTACCGCAAACCAACACAGGTGCTCGAGTCGAGTAGACTCAGGCTTACGAGAGAACCTTCGCTAAGGAACTCGGCAATAAAGCGACCGTAACTTCGGGATAAGGTCTGCCCCCCACTTCATAAGGTGGGAGCCGTGTTCAACTACTTGGTGAAAGGTGGTTAAAATAGAACAAAGAAACCTTTTTAAATCACAATTTTTTACTGAGATAGAATAAATCATGAATAATGATTCTGAGCACGATTTCTCGCATCTTACGATGTGGGGGGCCGCAGCAAAAGAGTCCACGGAACTGTTTATCAAAAACACAGGTCTCTGCTAATTCGAAAGAAGATGTATAGGGGCTGACTCCTGCCCAGTGCTGGAAGGTTAAGGGGAGTGCTTTACGGTGCGAACTGAAGCCCCAGTGAACGGCGGCGGTAACTATAACCGTCCTAAGGTAGAACGCTGCTTTAGTGAGGTATGGTTGTTATTTTAACAATCGAGCCCTTATTCTCTCCCTTAAAGGAAAGGGGTTAAAGAGAAGGTAATCTGACTATATGCTGGAAACCCTGAGTATCGAGTCGTACTATGGTATAGTTATTCCATAGATGAGTAACTATATTTCAAGTGACAATCAGACTCGTGCAGACAATCAGCAGGGAAGACTAGACCCATGGTGGATTATCGGTTTCGTTGATGGTGAAGGCTGTTTTTCAATTAGTATCATAAAAAACGTAACGACAAGGATGGGATACCAAGTATTTCCAGAATTTGTCATTACGCAAGGCGCTAAGAGTCTATCTGTACTTGAGGACATTAAAGAGTCCTTTGAGTGCGGTAGAATCTATGAAAATAAGCGCCATGATAACCATAAAGAAAGCCTTTATCGCTATTGTGTCAGATCGATTAACGATATCACGTTCAAGATAATTCCTTTTTTTGAAAAACATCAGTTACAAACAGCAAAACAGTATGATTTTAATACGTTTTGTGAAATTGTAAGGATGTTAAACAATAAGGAACATCTAGGATATGATGGATTTAACAAGATTAAGATACTAGCGTCAACGATGAATCGACAAAAGACCAGGGATTAGAACCCTCAGAGACTACACGTCAGATCTCATATTGCATTACGCGAAATGGGAAAGATATAGTCCGATCTCTATGGCGACATAGAGGGTGTAAAAATACTGTTACACCAGTAATAACAAAAAGTTATTAATGAGCCTAGTTCATTAATGATTATAGAGCGAAATTCCTTGTCAGGTAAATGAACTTGCTTGCTTGGTTAGTAATAGCCAAGATGTTAAGGGAACGGTAAACAAAATCCATACAAAGTGCGTAACATAACACGACTAAATGCTGGAAACTCTGAGTATCGAGCTGTACTTGACTTATCAAGTGACAATCAGACTCGTGCAGACAATCAGCAGGGAAGACTAAATAGTAATATCTAGAACCCTCAGAGACTACACGTCGTGCTCTCAAATTTATTTGAGATGAAGATATAGTCCGATCTCCGTAGCGATACGGAGGGTATGAAAAACATAATACCGTAAAAACAAATGGATGTTTCGAATTTCTATTCGTATAGAAAGTTTGATTCTTATGAAGTTCTGACCCGCACGAATGGAGTAATCATGTGGACACTGTCTCAGCGAAGGACTCGGTGAAAGTGCATTGACGGTAAAGATGCCGTCTGTCCGTACCAGGACGAGAAGACCCCATGGAGCTTTACTACAGCTTTACATTGATCCGGGTTACAACATGTGTAGAATAGGTGGGAGCCTTTGAAGCAGATACGCTAGTATTTGTGGAGGCACCAAGTGAAATACCACCCTTGTTGTGATCTTGATCTTACCGTTGCCATTATCTGGCAACGGGACCGTGTATGGTGGGTAGTTTAACTGGGGCGGTTGCCTCCTAAAGAGTAGCGGAGGCGTTCAAAGGTTGGCTAGCTTCGTATGGAAATCGAAGTGATAGTGTATGCGCATAAGCCAGCTTGACTGTGAGGAGTACATTCCAAGCAGATACGAAAGTAGGAGCAAGTGACCCGCTGTACGTGCATTTATGCACATGAACGTGGGATCGACAGCGCACACGGATAAAAGTTACCCTGGGGATAACAGGCTTATAGCGCCCAATAGTTCACATAGACGGCGCTGTTTGGCACCTCGATGTCGGCTCATCATATCCTGGAGGGGGAGTACCTTCCAAGGGTTCGGCTGTTCGCCGATTAAAATGGTACGCGAGCTGGGTTCAGAACGTCGTGAGACAGTTCGGTTTATATCCGGTACGGACGTTAGGAAATTTGAGAAGATCTACCCTTAGTACGAGAGGACCGGGGCGGACAAACCTCTGGTGTATCGATTGTGGCCACCTGCTGCATTGTCGAGTAGCTACGTTTGGAATGGATAAGCGCTGAAAGCATATTAAGCACGAAGCCAACTTCAAGATAAGATTTCCCTATGAGGACACTGAAAGATTATCAGTTTGATAGGCGCAAGGTAGAAGCATGGCAACATGTGTAGCTGAAGCGTACTAATAGTCCCATCGCCTTTTTATGTCCTTATTACCAATGTTAATGCTTGCATTAACAGCGGTGATTAGGTAGACTTAACTAGTATTTGGTGTTAATCACCGAATAAAGTGTCAATTTTAGAACTTTTACATTCGCCGTACGGCGAAACCGTGCCTACCAAGGATATCGAAGTAAGGTTTAGACCCACTGATGAATGAATATCAGCAACAAAAGCGTCCTAAACCTGACTTCGGTGCCCATGGCGCTGGGGAAATACCTGTTCTCATCCCGAACACAGAAGTCAAGCCCAGCAGCGGCGATTATACTGCCGAAAGCGGGAAACTAGCACGGTGCCGAATTATAAAAAGACCATCCGAATAGGGTGGTCTTTTTCTCTGAAAAGAAATAAATTTTTCGACATTAGCTATAAGATACAAAAAACGACCAATATCGCAGATTTGGTCGTTTAACTTTGAATCAAAATATTTGGATTCAAACAGGTGCTTATTTATAATATAGCACCTACAGAATAATTGCAACAGTACAAATACAATAAAAAACGATTATGTATATATTGACAATTAACATAAGCTATGTTAGTATAAAAACATCCACATATCATGTGTGAGGTAGTAAAGAGGGTTTCCAGGTTAGAAATGACCGGGGAATCTTTTTAATTCGCTATAAAGCGAAAAAGGAGAACGAAATCATGGCAGGAACAAAAACTGGCGGCCAAAAGGCTGCAGCAAAGAACCTAGCAAAAGACCCATTCTTTTACGCAAAGATTGGTGCAAAAGGTGGCCAAAATGGTCATACCGGCGGCTTTGCAGCTAACCCTGATCTAGCACGTATTGCTGGAGCAAAAGGTGGCCGAATCAGCCGACGTAAAAAAGCCGTTGTTACAACTGAAGCTTAATTAATTAATCATTTCAGTCAAAAAACACACCAATTGGTGTGTTTTTTGTTATGTTTTAACGCTATAACGGCGTAAAGCGCAAGTTCTGGCTTCGTTGACGTGCCATTTGTGACCACAAGCCAGACAGTTATAGTTTTGTTTACTGGTTTGCATCCCGTTGGCGCTACAGTTAGGGCAAGTGCTGCGTTCGTGCATCCAGTCCCTATAGGTGTCCAGATTGTCTTGAATATAGTCGTCGTCAATCATTATTTCGTAACTTGCTGCGATTTCCTTAGCTTGATCCCAAGCTTGACGCTCCATAGCAATCAACTCGATATCGCGTCCATAATCGGCGTGGTTTAATAGGGCATGCGCAAGTTCGTGGAATAAGAACCGAAAATCGTCTTTTTTGTCGGTGTAATATATCGTATTATCGCTATGCGACCACAAAAAACTGGATGATTTTTTAAATAAAAACTGAGGAAAATCGGATTTAAGATTTTTTATCAGTGATATTGTCGAGGGCATAATAATAACATCCATAAATTACTGCTAGTTCCGGGTATCTGGCTTTTTTAAATATTGGACAAGGTGAAATGGCTGGTAGTTTTTCGGTCAAAAGACCGACTAGTTTTTCACCGAACTTGTCAAAATAGGTGCCGATACTACCACCAATTATTACAACGTCCGGCTGTAAGATTGGGATTATCGCCAAAAAACCATGGCTGATACGATCGGCTATCTGATTCCAAGTCCGTTTACTGGTAATTTCATGGGCATATTTACCGTATGTTTCGTAGATTGCCTTACCAGAGGCAAAAGATTCCCATTCTCGACTAATGCCATCGTATCCAATTAAAGCGTGACCAGCCTCGCTGTTGCGCAGTGCTTGGTTGATATGACCATCGGTGATTATGCCGGAACCAATGCCGGTACTAATAGTTACATAAAGTGATTGGGCCGGAATTTCAGGTAAAAATCTGGTCTCGGCAAGGCCAGCTAGTTTTGCATCATTTTCGATATATACTGGCACTTTTCCTAATACTCCAGCAAGGGCAGAGGCAACATCAAACTTATTCCACGGCAGATTACCACATTCAATAACGACTCCTTTTTTGATTACACCGGGGATAGCGACAACTATAGCCTCGACTGTTTTATCAGCATATTGGTCTTTAATTGTTGTCTTTAAATCTTTGATATATTCATCTTGGTTTTGGGGTGTGGCAAATTTAATTTGACTACCTAATATCCCATCTTGATTAAAGCTGGCAACTAGTGTTTTCGTACCCCCCGTATCGACTGCGACTAACATGATTCTAGTGTATCATAATTTGGCAGGTTGATTATTTCATAAAATGGATGCATAATAAGTACATATAAACAGAGGTTAAACTAATGAAACGACGAACAAGTCAGGGTGGTTCGGTCGCAAGTTTTGTAGTCATCGGTGTTATTTTGGTTGCCGGTTTGTTATCCGCAATTTATTTTATGAACCAACGCGGCCAGCAAGCCCGTAAGGAGCAGGCAATCAGTGCGACAAGTACTGAACAGCCATCTAAACCATCAAACACGACAACTAAAACATCGGTCACAACGCCGGCAAAAACAACTACTCAAACCCAAACTCAGAAGTCAAATCTTCCGGCAACAGGTATTGAAACACCAATTGCAAGCATTCTTAGCGTCTTCTTTTTATCTGCATCCATTGTGGCCTATGTAATGTCTCGTCGGGTACAAGAACACTCTCTTTGACTTGTACTTCTATATGGGGTACAATGTTACTAGTCTTGAGGTGTTGTTTTTAATATGCAACTCAGAAATATTAATTTTAAGGAAGGAGTCTGAAAAGACTTATGGCAAAAGCCACAACAATGGATGATTTGCTCGCTGCCGAAGGTGACAGTGTAAAGCAATTGACACAAGGCGATTCAATCGTCGGAACAGTATTAACAATTAGAAAACATGAAGTATTGGTTGATTTGGGGGCACACGGTATCGGTTTAGTCCCTCGACGAGAAGTCGGTTTTTATCGAAACCTTAATATTGGTGACGAAATTGCTGCCAGTATTGTTGATACAGAACTTGATAACGGCTATTCATTATTATCGCTGCGTAAAGCAGCCAAAGACCGTGGATGGGACGAGGTTATCGCCAAGATGGAAACAGGCGATATTATCGAAGTATCACCATACGACGCCAATCGAGGCGGATTATTGGTTGAATACGACGGAGTACGCGGTTTCTTGCCAGTTTCACAATTATCAGCCGAACACTACCCAAGAGTTGGTGGCAGTGACAAAGACGAAATATTGCAACGGCTGAACGTACTAATCGGTAAAAATCTAACAGTTCGAATTTTGGATTGTGATCGCAAAGCTAACAAATTGATTTTCAGTGAAAAAGAAGCAATCAAAGATGGCTTGGCTGCAAGATTTGAAAAACTTACAGTTGGCGACACCGTTAAGGGGGTCGTTACTGGAGTTGTTGATTACGGCGTATTCGTCAATGTTGAAGGAATCGAAGGATTGGTCCATATTAGCGAAATTAGCTGGGAACGTGTAAATAACCCCAGTGACTACGTAAAAGTTGGTCAAACTATCGATGCAAAAATAATTGCAATTGACAAAGATCGTCTTAGCCTAAGTATTAAGCAACTTTCGGAAGATCCATGGATGACTGAAGTTGATCAGTTTAAATCTGGTGATAAGGTTGAGGGTACTATAACTCGGATTACTCCTTTTGGTGCCTTTGTCCAAATCAGCCCGGCTGTTGAAGCTCTGGTTCACGTTAGCGAGCTTGGAGAAGGTGATGACATTGACCCAGAAAAAGTCTTTACGCTTAATGAGCGCAAAGAATTTGTAGTTTTAGACGTTGAAAAAGAAAGCCGAAAAATTTCCCTAAGTTTGGTTAACAAGGCTAAGCCTAGTGCAAAGCCGAAAGCCAAAAAGTAACAATAAAAATTGCCCTTGATGGGCGGAAGGGAGCCTAAGGGACATGGCAGAAAAAGTTATTACGATTGCCGATTCCATTACTGTAGGCGAACTTGCTGAAAAACTAAATTTGCCAGTTACAAATTTGATTGGCGAACTATTCAAAAATGGTATTGTTTCGACGATTAACCAACATATTGATTTTGAAACAGCTACGATAATCATCGAAGAGTTGGGGATTCTTGATGTAACCCTTGAAAAGAAAGACATAGCAAATCAAAGCGTTAGAAAAGTTCACGAACTTACTGATTCTGCAGTACCAAGGCCACCAATTGTTGCGGTTATGGGCCACGTCGATCACGGCAAGACTAGTCTGCTTGATGCGATTTTAAAGACGAAAGTTGCGGATGGTGAAGCTGGTGGTATTACGCAGTATATCAGCGCTTATCAAACAACCCACTCTGGACGATTGATAACCCTATTGGATACGCCGGGCCATGAAGCATTTGCAGCGCTTCGCCAACACGGGGCAGAACTTACTGATGTAGTTGTTATTGTGGTAGCTGCTGATGATGGCGTGAAACCGCAGACAGTTGAAGCAATTCGGTTCGCAAAGATGGCCAATGCAAAAATTGTTGTTGCGATAAATAAAATCGATAGGGAAGGTGCCGACCAAGATAGGGTCAAGGCGCAACTAGCGACTGAACATGGCTTGAACCCTGAAGAATGGGGCGGAGACACTGTTATGGTGGCTGTAAGTGCCAAAACCGGTGAAAACATCGATAAATTGCTTGATATGGTCCTTTTGGTTGCAGATTTAGAAGATTTACGGGCTGATATAGACACTCCAGCCGAAGGATTGGTCATTGAGTCGCATATGGAGGTTGGTCGTGGTCCAGTGGTTGGCCTATTGGTTATGCAAGGTGTTTTGAAACCCAGTCATTTTTTGGTTGCAGGGACAACCTACGGAAAAGTCAGGACGCTTTTGGACTTTACTGGAAAAACAATAAAAGAAGCCAGACCATCTACGCCGGCAACAGTGACAGGGTTCAAAGAGCTTCCGCAGTTTGGTGATAATTTCGTAATTGTTAAGAATGAAAAAATTGCCAGACAGCTAGTCGCGACAAGTCGTATTGAGTCAGAGAAAAACGCAGCCAGTACGAACATAACCGGGGCAGACCTATTAAAAATGATGAACCAGCAGCATGAATCACAAGACCTAAAGGTTATTGTAAAAGCTGATGTTCAAGGGTCTTTAACGTCTGTAGTGAACAGTCTAAAGATAATAGATACTCAGGGAGAAATCTCGCTTCGAATAATTGGCAGTGGCGTTGGGAATATTTCTGAAAACGATATACGACTTGCTGCCGACGAGCAAACAATTGTATATGGATTCAATGTTCAAATTTCATCAGCGGTAAAAAGGCTTGCAGCCAGGGACCACGTACAAGTCCGATTATTTGATGTTATTTATAAATTACTGGACGATGCCCGCGAATCAATGGAAGAATTGCTAGCTCCTGATGTTGTCGAAACCAAAGTGGGCAATTTAACGATAAAAGGTATATTCCGAACCTTAAAGGATGAAATTATCGTTGGTGGTGAAGTTACTAGCGGAAAAGTTATCTCCGGTGTGCTTGCGAAGGTACAACACGGCAAGGAACAAATCGCCGAGGTTGAGGTTGTAGGTGTTAAAAGACAGCAACAGGAGGCCAAAGAGGTTTTTGAGGGTGAAATGTGCGGTCTGAATTTAAAGACAAATAAAAAAATACAAATTGAAGAAGGTGACAAGCTTGAACTATTTACCCGAGAGTTAGTAAAGCGTAAACTGAAGTAAAAGGTATTTGATTACGTTAGGAGGAGATCACGATGTTTCAACTGGATGAAAAATTTTTGGAAGAAATTGGTTTAAATGAACTTCCCGAAGAACAGAAAAAGCCATTTTTACAACACATTTATGATGAACTTGAGCTTCGAGTTGGAACAAAACTATCCGACGGAATGAGTGATGCCCAACTGACGGAATTCGAATCGATTATTGATCGAAAAGATGACGTTGTAAGTGAATGGTTAGAAAAATTTGCACCCAGCTATAAAAGTGATAGCGGATTTGCGCAACTGCAGAAAAGTACGGGACTTAACGAAAATGATCCAGGACTTCGTGCAGAATATGCTGCGACAAAATGGCTGGAAGTAAATAGACCCGACTATCGAACCGTTGTTTCAGAAGTGCTGGAGGGTCTAAAAAAAGAAGTTATTGCCAGTCGTGATGTAATTTTGAATAAACCAACTAGCTAAGAATAGCCGTTGATATATTCTCGAGCAGTAATCTTATTTCCGCTTGGGGCAATTAATTCGTCGATTGAGAGGAAATTGCCGTCCGAGAATTTGATATCCAGCGATGATTTTTGTTCGTTCGATATGTGTGTTTTTGTGACAACGACAGTGTGTCCAAGTACTTCGATTTTTGATTTTGGAAATTCCAAAAATGCACGAACCTGACGCTCGGCCTCAATGGCAGTTAGTATGTCGGGATTTAATAGCGAATCGTTTTTACTAAGCATTTTACAATAACTAGCATTACTGTCGTTTTGAGCTATGGGTTGAATCGAACCATTTAGAATATCCGGCAAAAGCGTGACTAATGTCATTGTACCGGCGTCTGCAAGCGCTTTTCGGAGACTGACACGATTTTCGCTGCCGGATAATTGATGCACGATTTGACCATAAACCGGACCATCGTCCATTCCAGGTGATAGTTTCATAACGGAAACTCCGGTAATTTTATCACCATTTAGAATGGCCGATTCAATCGGTGTAGGTCCCCGATATTTTGGTAGCAACGACGGATGGACATTGATAATTCCGGGTTTAAATAAATCTATTGTAGTGGAGGGAATAATTTTTCCGAAACTAACCAGTACACCAGCAACATCAGAACCTATTTTTATAATTTTTTCATCAATTTCCGATACTTTTTCCGGTTGCCAAACTTCGATATTGTTATTCAGGGCGTATTCTTTGACGGCAGGCATTTCAAGCTGTTGCCCGCGCCCGCTTTTACTGTCGGGTTTGGTAACAACTGCTAAAATATTGTAACCAGAACCAACCAAGTTTTTTAATGTAATTAAACTGAAATCATCAGTCCCAAAGAATATTATTGCTTTTGATGTATTTGTCATAATCAAGAGGTTGTAATTCGCCTTTCTCGTCGAGTTTATAAAAAGCGTCTTTTACTTCGCGGATATGATCAATAAAGACAATCCCATTAACATGGTCGATTTCGTGTTGAATTATCCGGGATAAAAACCCATCAGCTTTAAACCGAACCTCTTTGCCATTAATATCAAGGGCTTTAACTCGAATTTTATCGTAGCGTGGAACTTTTCCATACACATCCGGTACACTAAGGCAGCCTTCGAAATCTGAGATTATTTCTCCATCGAACTTAACAATTTTTGGATTAATAAGGGCAGTAAAGTCACGAATTTTTTTATCGTCGAAATCACTGCGAATAATTGCTACTTTTTCAAGTTGGTCAATTTGGACTGCAGAAATTGCGGCGCTGATTTCGTGAGGCCTTGAACTTTCCCAGTCTAATGCAACCTGCGTCATTTCATCAACTATTTTTACAATTTCAGGCGTGACAAAGCTAACCTTTTTAGATTTTTGTCGTAAGTGGGGGTTGGGAAGTGTAATGATTTTTTCTTTTTTCATTAAAACTTATTATACCAGGGGTATCTATAGTAGGCTAGTCGGGTCTAACTCGAATTGCCAAAAGTTTAAAGGAACGTATTTGAGTATATCTATCAGATATTCACGTTTTGGACTTTTTAACACCAGTTGCCAACGAAATGTGCCGTTTTGTCTTTCGTAAAAAGCTGGTGTTGGTCCCAGTATTTGGACGTCGGAATTTGATTTTACTCGGAGTTCATTTGCTAATTTTTGAGCATTTTTTATTGCCGAGTTTTCAGTTTTATAAACGCAAGTTAATTTTAATAAAAAAGTATACGGTGGGAATAGACCTTTTTTCCTATCTTTTAAAGCTTCCGCATAAAAACCATCGTAATCTTGAGTCAAACCGTGGATTATGCTTGAGTGCTTTGGTTGATATGTCTGAACAATCACTTGAGTTTTTTTGCTGTTACGGCCAACTCGTCCGATTACTTGCGATAAAAGCTGGAAAGTACGCTCGTTCGTATTAAAATCAGGTAACGATAGACCTGTATCTGCCTGGATAACACCAACGGTCCTCAGTAATGGCAAATCCAAACCCTTTGCAATGATTTGTGTTCCGATAGCAATATCAATTTCCCCGCTGTATAAATCCTCGTACCTATTATTGATAGTTTCGTCAGAAGTGTTATCGGCGTCGAAACGAGCAATATTAGCATCTGGAAATAATTTTTTCAGTTCGGATTCAATTAGTTTTGTTCCAAGTCCCTTGTGAATAATATCGACGCCACCGCAGATGGGACAGGACGTTGGAACTGATTTATTGTATCCACAAATATGACACAGCAATTGGTGTTTATCAGAGTGAAGCGAAAGAGGGATAAAGCATTTTTCGCATTCAGCGGTCCAACCACAATTAGCGCATAGCGTTATATTTGAGCTACCTCGTCGGTTATGAAAGATCAGGACTTGCTTTTTTTGTTGCAAAGTTTTAGATATTTCGTTAACCAATTGCTTTGAGAAAAATCGGTGTCCACTATGTAAATTCGATTGATTTTTCATATCCACTAAGGTTATTGTCGGGGGAACGCTTCCGATTCTGGCTACAGAATTTAATTTAAGGATAGGAAGAGGTGACTTTTCCGCAAGAAAGCGGTCAGTAATACTGGGCGTAGCGCTGCCTAGTAATACCTTTGCGTCGTGAAACCTGCCCAGCATCGTTGCGGCTCTAATGGCAGAGTATTTTGGTGTCTGCTCTTGTTTATAGCTTGGTTCATGAGCTTCATCGACAATAATTGTTCCGATTTTTTTGAGAGGGACGAAAAGTGCTGATCGTGGACCAATAACAATTCGCGGTATCGGGCTAGTCAAGGCTTCACTCCAAATCGCATGACGCTGTGATTCAGTCATTTTCGAATGTGTTATCAGTATATTTTCAAAATGGTTTGAAAATTCTGATATTAATTGTGAAGTTAGGGCAATCTCGGGAACAAGAATGATGGCAGACTTACCTTCGGAAATCGACTTTTTCGCCAAGTTAATATACAACTCGGTCTTGCCTGATCCGGTAACACCTTGGAGTAAAAATGTTCCAGAATTAGTTTTATTTAGTATTTCTAAAGCGGCTGACTGCTCTTCATTGAACACAATATTTGTTCGGATTCGTTTTACAATCTTTGCCTGCTGGACCTTGTTTGTTCGACGTTTTTTTTGAATTCCCTTCGGTATTATTAGACGCAGAACAATTGCGAGCGGTGTTGAGTAGTATTTTGAAAGCCAGACGGAAAGTTCAATTAATTCTTTTGGCAGGGGCGTCTGCACAATTACTGATAAAATCGACTTCGTCGGGTATAATGGTTTAATAGTTTTATGTAGAGTGATGCCAATAATATGTTTTTTACCAACTTCAATTAACACAATTTGACCAATAGCTAAACTGTCTTTTGACGAATATGTAAAAGTCTCGCTGTCTGTCCGAATAATTTGGATCGGTGCCACCTCGTAGTAGTGCATATGTACTAGTATACTGCTAAAATAGTGCTGTATGTATTTTGAGAATCGCGAACAAGCTGGGCAATTGTTGGCAGCTGAACTAGTAGATAAATATCGTTACAAGGATTGTACCGTAGTGGCGCTTAGTGATGGTTCCGTTGTTGTCGGTGAACAAATTGCCAATGCCCTTCACTGTTTACTGACAATGTTACTAGTTGAGGATATCCAGGTACCTGGCGAGGGTATTAGTTTTGGTAGTGTTTCTCAAGATGGCGGATTCACTTTTAATAATACGTTTTCGGTTGGAGAAATTGATGAATACAACAGCGAGTATCATGGTTATCTCGAAGAGCAAAAGCGTCAGGCATTTCAAAGTATTAACAGATTGCTTGGTGACGGAGGCTACATTGACGAAAAGATGCTTTACAATCGGAATATAATTTTAGTTGCAGATGGTTTTGATCTTGGGTCGTCATTGGATGCCAGTCTGGACTTTTTAAAACATATTCGTATAAAACGATTAATCGTGGCGACGCCGGTGTCTACCGTACAGGCAGTTGACCGTTTGCATGTGGCTGCCGACGAAATTCATATTCTTGACGTTAAACAAAACTTTATGGGTATTAATCATTATTACGAAAAAAATAACATACCTTCTCACCAAGAAACAATCTCCAAAATTAATAGCATTGTACATAATTGGAAATAATTTATCGTTGCATAACGTTGTAAGATTGTGTTACGATAGGTTAAAGCAAGTAAGAAACTTAAGCGCAAGGGAGATTATGTTAGACGTTTTTATTACATCTAGAGTCAGGCGTAAAATTGTTGTTGTTTATGCAAAATACCCGGATTTTCACACTCACGTGCGTGGGCTAGCCAAGCTAATCAAAGAGGATCCAGGTAATATCCAACGCGAACTAAAAAGATTGGAAAAGGTCGGTTTTTTAACGAGTGAAAAGCAAGGAAATACAAAAATCTATTCGACGAACAAGCAGTTTCCAATTTTTAAAGAACTGCAGGGCATCGTAATAAAATCACAGCAACAGGCTGGCCGAAATAAACGTCCATCTACTGACATTTAGAAATGACATTATTTGATAGAATTCTTGCCGCCAGAGGTCTAAGCGCCGAATCAAAGGCGGCTTTTTTATATCCAAAATATGAACTTACATACGACCCATTTTTACTAAATGATATGGCTAAGGCGGTCGATAGGCTAGTCATAGCTCATAAAAAACGAGAGAAAATTGTAATTTATGGTGATTATGATATTGACGGTTTAACTGCGACTAGCTTGCTGTTTGATGCTTTCAGTCGATTCGGTTTTAAAAACGTAGAATTTTTTATCCCAAACCGATTCGATGAAGGTTATGGATTGACAACGGATGCTATCGATAATTTTGCCAGGTCTGGTAGTAAATTAGTGGTTACTGTCGATTGTGGCAGTACAAGTGAAAAAGAAATTAATCACGCCAACGATCTTGGATTGGATATAATTGTTACCGACCATCATGACTGCATGGGAAAACATGTTCCGGCTATTGCTGTTATAAATCCAAAATATGATGGAAACAAATACCCATTCGTAGATTTATCTGGGGTTGGGGTGGCCTTTAAGCTAGTTCAAGCTCTTCAAACAAAACTAAAAGGCATCCCAGATGGTCATGAAAAATGGCTGTTGGATTTAGTAGCTCTTGGAACGGTTTGCGACGTGGTTCAGCTGAAGGATGAAAACCGAATCTTTGTGTATTTTGGCTTACAAGTTCTTGCAAAAACAAAACGACTAGGACTTAGGGCCTTGATGGCCGTTTCTGGAGTCGAGTCGGAAAAAATCGATACACGTTCACTAGGTTATAGGTTGGGCCCTCGGATGAATGCAGCTGGGCGTCTGGAAACCGCCAAGCACACAATGGATATGTTATTAAGCAATGACCCAATGGTTGCGTTAAAAAAAGCTGAGTATCTGGATGATTTGAATCGGTCCAGGCGTCTTGAACAGGATAAAATATTCAAACAAGCTGCAATCCAAGCCGAACGCTACGGCGATGACCCCGTATTAGTGGTTAGTGGAGCTGATTGGAACCACGGTATTGTCGGTATCGTTGCTTCGAAACTATTAGAAAAATATAAAAAACCAACATTTGTGTTGCAAGAGATTGGTGATGAATCAAAAGGATCTGCCAGAAGTTATGGCGACTTCAGTGTCATCAAGGCTATTAATTCAGCAAAAAATCTAATTACCAAGGGCGGCGGTCATAAAATGGCGGTTGGGATTACTTTACCAACCAAGAATATTGATAAATTTAGAAAAAAAGTCAACGATTTTTACAGAAAACAAAATTATAAAAATCAGCACCTATTATTGTTGCCCAATGCCGACGCGACAGCAGGCTTGGACGAGATAACCGAAGATTTGTTAAAGCAAATTTCAAAACTTGAACCGTTTGGTATTGGTAACCCGCAACCGATTATTAGATGCGATGATTTGGAGGTTTTAAAAATAAAAAAAATGGGAGCTGATTCACAACATGTCAAATTAGATCTAGCCGACAAGAGTGGTCGGACAATGCAATTTTTATCATTTAATGCGCCGGACTCATGCTTTGTTGAAATTGGCTCAATAGTTAGCGTCTGGTTTTATCCGAATATAAACGAATGGCGTGGTATACGTTCAGTCGAGGGACAGATACTACACATTGAGTCAAAAGCGTAGTTGCAACTATTATGTATCTCTGTTACAATACCTAGCAATATGGTACAAGTTACACGAAAAGACGAACGAGAGGCTAACGAGAATATTATCCGTCGATTTAACCGAAAGGTTTTACAAAGCGGAGTTCTGGCAGAGGCAAAAACTGCTATGCGGTTTGCAAAACCAATTTCTAAACCTGAACGCCGTAAGAAAGCGATTATTCGCAAAGCTCGTAAAGCCGAAAAATTTGATAAAACCCGATTAGGGCTGTAGAAGTGGTGCTTAAAGATAAAATAAACGGCGATTTAAAGTCAGCTCTTCTTAGTGGTAATCATTTCAGGGCAGAAACTTTGCGTGGAATAAAAGCCGTCATTTTGAACGAAGAAGTTGCACAGGGAAAACGTGATGACGGAATTGACGATACTGTAATCGAGCAGTTGATAGCTCGTGAAGTAAAAAAACGGAATGAAAGCGCTTTGATTTATGATGAGGCACAGCGTCCGGAGCTTTCTGAAAAAGAACGTGCCGAGGCAAAAATTATTAGCGAATACTTGCCGGCACAACTTTCTGAGGATGACATAAAATCAGCAGTTGAACGCATAATAAAAGACATGGGCGTTTCCGAACCAAGCGCAATGGGACAAGTTATTGGAACTGTAAAAAAAGAACTCGGTAATACCGCCGATGGCGCCGTAATCGCAAAAATTGTTAAAAACGAATTAATTAAATAATAAGGGGTAATATATGCTAATATTTTTCGGACCAGCCGGTTCAGGTAAAAGCTTACAGGGTCAAATTTTGGCAGCTCGTCAGGGCTGGCAGTGGCTGTCATCCGGTCAAATTCTACGCGAATCAAACGACGAGGAATTACATAAAATCATGCAGACCGGTAAACTTGTCTCCAATGAGAAAATGGAGGAAGTTATCGGTGATGCTCTTAATAAAGCAGATGATAAAGATAAATTAATTCTTGACGGTTTTCCTCGGCAAATAGACCAAGCGAAGTGGATGATTGGCAATGGCTTTATTAATGGAGATTCAACAGATGCAATTGTTATTGTAGAAGTACCCGAAAGTGAGCTTGTAAAAAGGTTTGCGGGACGTGGACGGGCCGACGATACGCCGGAAAGTATTGAACAACGCCTAAAGATATATAATGAAGAGTCTTCACGCATTTTTGATTACCTTGCAAGCCAAAATGTCAAAACTATCCGTATTAACGGTTCGGGCAAAGTCGGTCAGATTCACGACAACCTGATGGAGGAACTAAGCGCGTGCAAACTCGTTTAGGTCAGACTCAGCCGCCAAAGACACCAACTCAAATTGATGCTATGAGAAAATGCGGCAAAATTCTTGCTACGATTTTTGATGGTCTAAAAAAACACATTGCTGTCGGTATGAGCGAGATTGAAGCCGATGCCTGGGTTGAAAAACAAATTAAACAACACGGTGCAATTGCGACATATAAAACCGACGAAGTGAATTTTCCTGGTGTCATTTGCATTTCTGTTAATGAAGAAATCGTCCATAGCTTTCCAACATCTTATAGATTTGAAAAAGGTGATGTCGTCAAGTTCGATCTGGTGATAACGTACAAAGGTATGAAAACCGACAGTGCTTTTACGATGGTAGTTGGTGAAGAACCAACAGGAATCAAAAAACACTTGTTAAACTACACAGAGCGCAGTTTATACGCCGGGATTGATGCCATAAAAGGACAAACGCACACAGGGGATATTGGTTCAGCAGTCGAGACGGTTTTAAACGCAGGAAAACTAGGAGTTATCAGGGATCTGGTTGGACATGGTATCGGCCAGAAAATGCAACAGGCACCCGAAGTCCCCAACTACGGTAAAAAAGGTAGCGGAACCTTACTTAAACCTGGCGATACGATTGCGATTGAACCGATGGCGACTTTGGGTGGCGAATCGATAAAAACCGAAGACGATGGCTGGACCATCAGCACACGCGATGGCAGTTTGTCTGCTCATTTTGAACACACTGTCTTAATCACCGAAAATGGAGCAGAAATTTTAACCAAATTATAAGCGCTATCTCTAGGCAAAAAGTTCTATAAGCGATATACTTTAGTGTATGCAAGAAGTTTCAAACAAATACGCCGTAGGTATTGATATCGGTACGACGACAGTACGTTGTGTGGTTGGACACATTGATGGTACGACTGGAGTACCAACAATTGTTGGGGTTGGCGTAGCCTCGAATAGTGGTATGCGCAAAGGCAATGTTGTTAATCTGGCCGGACCAGCCCAAGCGATTGACGATGCGCTTGGTGAAGCTGAGCGTATGAGTGGTTATCAGGTAGATGCTGCAACTATCAGCATAAACGGGTCGCATATTCTCAGTACCCATGCAGACGGTATGATTGCCGTCGGCAGTGCAAACCATGAAATTGTTGAAGAAGATATCATGCGAATCGAAGAAGTAGCGACACTTGGAAAAGTTCCTGCTAATCGAGAAATCCTGGATGTAATACCACACGCATATAAACTTGATGGTCAAGATAGTATCAAAAATCCGGTCGGAATGACTGGTACACGGCTGGAAATAGATGCTCACGTGGTGTCGGTTTTAACGCCAAATTTAATGAATTTACAAAAATCACTTGAATCAGCTAAGGTAGTTTCACATTCAATTATTGTTGCCGGTGTTGCAGCGGCCCGCGCTGTATTGAGTGAAAATCAAGTCGAAAACGGTGTTGTTTTGATTGATATTGGCGGTGCCACAACAAATGTTGCGATTTATGAAGAGGGCGACCTACAATTTACAGCAGTTATACCGGTTGGTGGCATAAATATTACAAACGACTTAGCAATTGGACTCAAGATTGATCAAGAGATTGCCGAAAAATTGAAAATTGAGCAAGCTTCGGCTGTATCCAGAGGGGAATCATCAGGAGTAAGTCTCGAGCATGGTGGCGAAATACTTAGTTTTTCAACTTCCGATATTGACGAAATTGTTGAGGCTCGACTAGAAGAGTTATTCGAATCAATAAACAAAGAACTTGTAAAGGCTGGTCGAGCCGGAAAACTTCCTAGTGGGGTTGTGTTGACCGGCGGTTCCGCCAGACTAAAGGGTATTTCCGAATATGCCAAAGAGTCTTTGGGTCTGGCTGCCAGAGTGGGCAAGGCGACGGGTTTTGGTGGCGTCGCTGACGATATTGACAAGCCGCAATTTGCGACCGCAGTCGGACTAATGCTCATTGATTCAGAGACTACGAATAACCCAACGAGCACCAAGAAATTTAGTGGAAAAAACGCAATTGCCGGTGGAGCAAACGTGATGACGAAAATTTTTAATCGTTTTCGCCCCTAGCGTTTTTTTGTTCAAGTGTTATACTAGATATCAAATAAGAAGATGGAGTGAACAGATATAATGCCTGAATTAAAACCAAGCGATATACAAACATTTGCCAGCATAAAAGTAGTTGGAGTTGGCGGAGCGGGTGGTTCAGCAGTTAATAGAATGAAGGATGCCGGTTTAGCGGGTGTGCAATTTATTGCAATGAACACCGATGCTCAAGCTCTACATAACAGCAAGGCGGACATAAAATTACATCTGGGCGGAACTACAACCAGTGGACTTGGTGCGGGCGCTGACCCTTCAATTGGTGAGGCAGCTGCTAACGAATCGCGCGATGATATCCGTGATGCCCTAACAGGTGCTGATATGGCGTTTGTAACGATTGGTGCGGGTGGCGGAACTGGCAGTGGTGCTGGATATATTGTTGCTGAAATCGCACGTGAACTAGGCGTTTTAGTTGTTGGCGTCGCCACAAAACCGTTCAGTTTTGAGGGCGAAAAACGTCGTCAAAATGCCGAATGGGCAATTACTCAACTAGGGAAACATGTTGATACATTAATCACAATTCCTAACGACAGATTACTTCAAACGATTGACCGTCGTACGCCATTACTCGAGACTTTTAAAATCGCCGATGACGTCCTTCGCCAGGGTGTCCAAGGAATTTCGGAATTAATTACCGAACACGGATTAATTAATCTGGATTTTGCTGATGTCAGGGCAATTATGAGCAACGCCGGATCCGCTCTTATGGGCATTGGGCGTGCCAGTGGCGATAATCGCGCTGTTCAGGCCGCTCAACAAGCCATTGAATCTCCATTAATCGAAGTTTCAATCGACGGCGCCAAGGGTGTTCTATTTAACGTTACTGGCGGTTACGATATGAGTATGAGCGAAATTCAAGAAGCAGCTGAAATTATTACCAGCGCTGTTTCGCCTGATGCAAATATTATTTTTGGAGCAACTCTTAAGGCCGAAATGGAAGACGAGTTGATTATTACAGTAATCGCAACAGGATTTGATTCGGCATACTTCCATGCAAAAACGGCAAGTCTTGGTGAAACCACAGGAAACGACGAAGATAAACCACGACTATCTGATGAGACAGTAGGAAATATTGATTTGAATCTTGATCACACCGAATCAGCGACCATTTTTGCCGACGAAAATTCAGACGATATTTGGAATCAACCAAATGACGAAGACGACGAATCAGATACACCGGCATTTTTACGAAGACGTAAAAAGAACAAAAAATCGCACGACAAGGAGTAAACCCTTATGCCCAAGTACAATATTGGCGACAGTCGAGTAATTGAGTCACGCGAGGTAAGCGACGGAGTAACTATCCGTCGGCGTCGAGAATCTCCCGATGGAAAGCGCTTTACGACCTATGAAAGAATCGAACGACCAAATTTGGCAGTTATCAAAAAAAGTGGCGTTAGGGAGTTATTTGATCGTGATAAACTATCAGTCGCAATAAAACGGTCAGTCGGAAAGTTTTTCGTATCTGAAGTTGAAATAGAAGAAATGATTGCAGAAATCGAAGACGAACTTTACGCAATTGGTGAAAACGAAATTACTTCGAAACAAATCGGCGACATTGTTTTGGACGAACTCTTAAAACGCAACGAGGTGGCGTATGTTCGCTTTTCGAGCGTTTATCACAAATTCAAAACTTTGGATGACTTTGTTAAAATCCTTGAACAACGCACAAACAAAAAAATTCACACCGGTGATAACTAATGCGTGTCGTTGTTCTTTATCGTGAACAAACTGACTACGCACGTCCAGTAATCGATTTTCTTCATGACTTTAAACAGCAAACTGGACATGATTTAGAGATTCTTGATCCGGATTCTTCCGAAGGTATGCTATTTTGTGACACATACGGAATTGTGGACTATCCAACAATTATTGCAACCAGTGATGACGGCGTTATGCAAAATACTTGGAATGGCTTGCCACTGCCTACCATCAGTGAAGTCAGCTATTACGTTCAATAACCAATATTAGTTGTCATTATCTTTATAAACAGATATAATGTCTATCTAGAACGTCCTTATTTATAGGTGAGCGGCTATCAACCGCGAAGGTTTTTCGGAAGAAATCCATATAGGAGACTAGAACCGAACGGAAATCGACTCGAAAGTGCGAAAAAATAAGTGCTAAAAAGAATCTCTTTTTGGAAACTGGATGGTACCGTCCCGTCGAATGACAGGATTCCAGTAACTAAACAGGGATTTTTTATTAGAAAGGTAATAATATGAAATTCAAATCAGGAACCAGACGCCGAGCAGTCGAATACGAAAAAGACTTGGTGACGAAATGGAAGAAAAACAAAACTTTTGAAAAGTCGGTTGATTTTCGTCCTTCAGAAAATTCGTATGTTTTTTACGATGGGCCTCCCTTTATTAGTGGTTCGCCACATTACGGAACGTTATTACCGAGCATAGTCAAAGACGCCATTCCAAGGTATCAGACAATGAAGGGTAAACGTGTCGAGCGTGTTTGGGGTTGGGATTGTCATGGTTTGCCAGCAGAAAACTTCGTCGAAAAGAAACTTGGAATCAAAGACCGGCATGAAATCGGCACAAAAATCAGTTTAGCAGATTATATTACTACGATTCGCGAAAGCTTGATTCAAACCAGCAACGAATGGGAAGATACAGTTGATAGAATCGGTCGATGGGTTGATTTTGAAGGTGGTTACAAAACCATGGACAAAGACTACATGGAGTCTGTTTGGTGGGCCTTCAAAGAATTATACGAAAAAGGCAAGATTTATGAAGGCGAAAAAGTGTTGATGTACGATACGCAGTGGGCAACACCGCTCTCAAAAGCCGAGGTTACGATGGATACCGGTGCCTATATCGAGGTTACTGATCCAAGTATTTACGTTAACTTTAAACTTATTGACGAGGATTCGACTTTACTTGTTTGGACAACTACGCCATGGACATTACCGGCAAATACGGCAATAGCGATAAATAAAGATATGAATTATGTCGAAGTTGAACTCGATGACGGAAACAGTTTTATCCTATCTGATACCTCTCTCGACACAGTATTATCGGATGAAAAGCACAATAAATTGAATTACAAGGTACTGCGAAAAATAAAAGGCAGTGAATTAGTCGGTAAATCATACAAACCTTTATTTGGTGACCGTGGCAAAAATGCCCAAAAAATTTGGTCAGCTGATTTTGTAACAACTGATTCAGGAACCGGTATCGTCCATATTGCCCCGGCTTATGGTGAAGACGACTTTAATTTGGGTCAGCAAAATAAAATTCCCGTAGTCCACGTTTTAGACGAATATGGTAAATTTACAGAGACAGAGTGGAAGGGTGAAGATGTTTGGGAGATTAATAAAACAATCGCTCGGACACTTTATGATCAGGGGATAGTTTGGAAAATTGAATATATTCGTCACGAATATCCGCATAATCCACGAACTGGTAATCGTTTAATGTACCGGGCACATCCGAGTTGGTTTTACGATATTGAGGGTCAACGAACACAAATGCTAGTCGAAAATACTGAACATATCAACTGGTTCCCAGAACATATAAAACACGGACGTTTTGAAAAAACTATCGAGACTGCACCCGATTGGAATCTATCGCGCGATCGTTTCTGGGCGACGGCTATGCCTGTTTGGAAAGGTGTCGATTCAAAAGGTAAAGAGCACGTCAAAGTTGTTGGTAGTTACGCAGAATTGAAAAAGCTAAGTGGTGTTGAGCTTGACGATTACCATCGTCCTTGGGTTGATGATATCAAATTTGAAATTGATGGCGTAAAATACACTCGTATCGACAAAGTTATGGACTGCTGGTTTGAAAGTGGTAGTATGCCCTTTGCTCAGTTCCACTATCCTTTCGAAAATGTTGAAAAGTTCGAACAGAATTTTCCTGGTGATTTCATTGTTGAATATGTTGGTCAGGTTCGTGCCTGGTTCTATTATGTCCACGCCGTCAGTGTTGGTCTATTTGGCCATAACGCCTATAAAAACGTCATCGTTACAGGGACGATTGCAGGTAATGATGGACGAAAAATGAGTAAAAGCTACGGTAATTTCACAGACCCTAATGAGTTAATGGACCAATTTAGTGCAGACAGCCTAAGATTTTTATTGCTATCAAGTACCCTGTTAAACGGCGAAGATTATAGTCTCCAAAACAAAGATGTTGGGGATGTTGCCAGAAAACTAAGTATGATATGGAATATGTATGATTTCTTTACGATGTATGCTGAGGTTGATAAATGGGAGTATGATGGTAAGCTAGTCGATCCAACCGAACATCTAACAGCTCCGCTTGACCAATGGATAATCAGCCGAACTCATCAACTGATACAAGAAGTTGAAAAGCATATGGATGTTTACGACATTCCAAACGCAATGAAGCCAATTTTGCCATTTATCGAAGATGCCAGCAATTGGTATGTCAGGCGAAGTCGTCGCCGTTTTTGGAAGGCGGGGGATGATGATGATAAAAATAACGCTTACTGCACACTTCACTACGTATTAGTGCATCTCAGCATGGTTCTGGCGCCATTTACGCCATTTCTAGCCGAAGAACTATTTCATAAACTAACCGATGGTGAAAGTGTCCACTTATTAGATTGGCCTAAGGTTGGCCATATTAACGAACTGCTTGTGGACGAGATGGAAAAGGTTCGCGATTATGTCAATCAAGGTCTGAGTATTCGGGCAAAAGAACACCAAAAAGTACGACAGCCGCTTGCTTGCGTAACCGTACCTTCGTTAGGGCAATTTGTTGATTTTGAAGATATTTTGCGTGAAGAGCTGAACGTAAAAACTGTTAAATCAGGCGATGAATTCAAGCTAGACTTAGTAATCACTCCCGCATTGAAAAGTGAAGGGGTTGCCAGGGAAGTAATTCGCCATATTCAAAGCGCCCGCAAAAATGCCGGGCTAAATATTGAAGACCGTATTGAGCTTTCATTAATTACATCCGACAGCCAACTAGTAAATGATATCAAAGCGCATCTAAAAATAATTACCGACGAAACGCTGGCAACAAAATTCTCGGAATCAGAACAAAAAGGCTATCAAGTGGATGTCAAGATTGAAGATGCAATTTTGACAGTTTCTCTTCAAAAAGCATAAATAATACACAACAACAGCGACATAAGACGTATAAAACTCAGGACCTTTGCAACATCTGACTAGGTGTTTTACACTTCAAGGATAAGTGTACTCTAGTATTATTGTAGTAGTCCAGGTACCTGTCTAAGTCGGTCTGGATTTGCTTTGTTGTTCT
>TBL_comb47_HYPODRAFT_10000200_pt1 | contig 76166 bp, 92 predicted proteins | sample TroBogypolimnion_40_FD_10682 | JGI IMG/M metagenome (IMG submission 10682) | reverse complement strand
GAAGTGCGAAGGGATTGTGTGTCTTGTGGGTAAGTCGTAGTCATGCTTTTGTTTTTCGCTTTTAAAGCCTCTAAGTTTGAGTGGCGCGATCTTATCCACAAGTCCACATTCCCCTTTAGTCCTGCTCTGCGATCCATCAAGATCGCAATGAGAGCAGGATGAGCACCACTTATCCACAGGAAGCGAAGCGTTGCCCCCAACTAGCGAGCGTAGCGACAGCGAAGAAAAGCGCAGTTGAGATTCGGGCGCTTTTGCCCGAATAAAGGGCTGTCCTGTGGGTAAGTGAAGTGCGAAGGGATTGTGTGTCTTGTGGGTAAGTCGTAGTCATGCTTTTGTTTTTCGCTTTTAAAGCCTCTAAGTTTGAGTGGCGCGATCTTATCCACAAGTCCACATTCCCCTTTAGTCCTGCTCAAGCAACTGAGCAGGACTAAAGGGTTTTTTGAGAATTTGTTTTGGTTTTGTTTTAAAAAGCTTGTCCCGCTTTTTCAAACTAAGGACAAGCTTGCCGCGCCCCTCTGAGAGCGAACGTAGGAGAGCGATCAGGGGCTTGGTTCAGTCAAGCGCTGTAGCGTAGCGAAAGTCGCTATGACGAGAACCAAGTGGCTTGTCATGAGCGAGGCGGTTTTTTGGTTTGCTTTGGGTGTTGGTCTTTTTGGATTTTGACTTATGTTTTTAGTTGAATTGGGTCGTATTGAACTTAGGCAGCTTTTAGCAAAGGACGGAGCGTTGGTTTTTAACGCGATAGACCTGCTAGCGAAAAGCTGCCTAAGTTCAAACTCTTTAAGTCGGTGGTCAATTTTTGAAGCAAGACGGATTAAGCCGTTTTAATCCGGTGTCGCGCCCAAAAATAGAACGCTGACGTAAGAGAAAAGACCCAAGGCAATGCCGTGGTTGTTGCGCTTTTCTTGGGCCAGAGTTTGTTTGGTGCTGGTGCCGTCTCGCGCAATGGTTTTGTATTGTGCGAGGGCGCTAGGGAGCGCCTGGCATTTCGCTTTAGCGAAAGCGCCATGAGGCATTGCTTTTGAATTGGCTTTGCCTTCTTTGGCTTGGCGCTTTGTTCCATGGCAAAGAAGAAGATTTGGCTTTGAATGGGCAACCGCCCCGAGAAAAAGAAGGATGCAATCCGTATCGTGTACACGCACTTAGTACACGATGTGTTCGCAGCTTCATGCGAACCTTTTGCGAAGTCACCGAGAGGTGAGCGAAGCGAATGCTTGATGAGTTCACGCTAGGGCTTGGACAAAAGAGTGCAATTGCGCGTAGCAAAATTGGGCTATGCCAGAGAAGGTCTAGCGTGAACGATTGTTTGGGGGCAATAGAGCTGTTCGCTCTATTGCCTTGCAGCTAGCGCAAGGGATGATTGGCGTTTTTCAGGCCAATCATCCCAGCGTGCCTTGTGAGGCAATGAACGGTTTTGGGTTCATTGACGATTGCCCTGCCCTCAACGGGCTAAGCCCTGCCTGCTGGGGTAAGCCTTTTGAGCGCGCCCGATGATCAGGGCGAAGTTTTATCTCGCCCATGATTCATCGCAGCAAGCCAAGTGAGAACAAAGGTATTTTCTTTGTATCGAGCGAGGGTAAGAGGGGCTAAGCGAGCTAGACTCGCGCCCTGAGCCATGCGCTTTATCCATGGCAAGAAAAAGACTGGCCTTTGCGGTTTGGGCACCCGCCCCGAATTGGATAGTGCGAGCCGAATGAGCGAGTGCTGTTCAATTCGTCACTGAACCCGAAGGGCAAGACGCTTTAGCGGCTATTGCCCCTCGTGGTGAACGCAGCGAAGCGAAGGAGATAGAGAGCGTGTACACGCTCTCTTATTTAAAGACACGATTCAGTTGGGGGGTATGGCAAGGCTCGGGCGGCTGCAAGCCAGCCCGATGCTAGCTTGCTTGAGTGCGAACGCTTTTTTCGCAATCGAGCAATGGAGCATTAGCCGTGGAAAGCTCCGACGGGGAGCTTTCCTGCCGTAACCAAGCCAGGACATTTCCCCCGAAGTTGGAGCGTAGCGCAAACTGAGTGGGCGTCAGACATAATGACCAATTACACGGTGAAGCGAACGTAGCAACTCCGTAGCGCAATGCAATGAAGCGTAAGGATTGCGTAGAGAGACGGAACGAACGGGGGAGGCTTTATCTCCCCTGCGTGTAATTCGTCATTATGTGAAGTGGCAGGGCGATCAACTGAATGCTTCGTGTCATTTTGGCTTTGTGGGAGCGCATAGCGTGAACCATGCCTTTGACTTAAAGAGCGTGTACACGCTCTAATCTAAAGCACGATGCTAAGAGTGCATTTCTTGATTTTGATTTTAGGAAGGTAGGCGCACGTTTTATGCGCCCTTCTGCTTTTGACTTTAAGAGTATTTACCTTCGCACTTTAGCCATGCGCTTTATCCATGGCAAAGAAGAAGATTGGGTAAGCGCAAAGTGCGAAACCACAATCTAAGCCCAAACGAGCCGAGCCTGAGCGTAAGCGAGAGCAAGGGCTAAGTTTGGGCTGGTCAAGCGACCAATGACAAAAAGGGTGTGCCAATAGAAAGGCACGCCCTTTGAAGAGCGAAAGCCAAAAGTCGAGCGTACCGAAAGGTAAAGCTAAGACTTTTGGGTGAAGCGGTCATTTCACTGAGCGTAGGACAGTGGACAGTGCGAGCCGATAGAGCGAGTGCTGTTCGATGTCCGTGGTGAGCGAACCTTCCATGTGAGCCGACAGAGCGAATATGGATGGGAGCGATTGCAGGGTGATTGAGCGTTGCCAAGGAGCCGAATGAGGCGAGTTGGCATAAGCGAATGAATGCTGGGTCGGAAGCGATGAGAGTTTTATCCTCACTCGCAACGATGAGCGACGAATATTCGGGGCATCGCCCCCGAAAATGAGGAGTGGTGAGCGCACACCCGTTTCTAGCGCGGCTTCATGCGCTTGAAAAATCAATGACCGTCAGGGAATTGATCGAACACACTCAGAGCAAAGCGAAGAGTGAGTGAGGCGGGGGAAGCGATTTGGCGAGCTTCATGACGCAAGGAATGAAGGGAGCCTAACCGTTGAGCCTTGCGAAAAATGGCAACATTTTGAGTGCGCTTTTTATCGTCAGCTATTCCCTAATGCTTCAGTCGGTTTTATCGTCAAGCTATCCCCTAGTATTAAATCGCCTTCTAAGCCTGATGATGGGGTAGCGTTTTATGGGATGCTATCCCCTAGAGCTATTGTCATTTGGGGTGTGGGTGATGCCCTAGTGGGTTTGCTTTTGATCTAAATATGGCTAGGGCTCTATGGCCAGCCTATTGGTAATTTCATCTTCTTCAATGCACTGGACCACTTAAATCGATTGGCAATAAGAATGCTCCCCCCCTTATTGCTAGACCTCCCATCTAATGCGCTGCTTGCCCGCTAGACCCCTAGCGGATTAAATATAGATTGACTAAATAAGCCAACAAAAAACACTTCTCTCAGCGCAATCCCAATAAGTATTTGTTAATTTATTGCTTATTTTATTGTTTACTTTATTTATTTAAAATATTTTAAGCCTTTTGTTTGTTGGCTTTAATGGCTATTTTCATCTTTTTGCTTTATTGCCTACTTTATTGCTTGGTTTATTCATTGGTTTATTTATTTAGCAGCCTTTTGCTTCTCTGATACAATTTTTTCAACAAATAAATTTAATACGAAAAAAGGTAAGTATGAACAAAGCAAAAACAATTATTGGCTTAGATGTTGGACACTCAAGAGTGAAGGTCGTAGTTGCCAATACACACTCCCCTACCGACAGAAACCACTTTAGTTTCCCAACATTAGTGTCTAACTGGACTCGATTGAGTGATGACGCTTCTGCTGCACAAGCAGAAAAGGACACTGTTGAAGTGGATGGTCGCCGCTTTTTTGTTGGTCAAACTGTCTTGCTCCAAGAAAATCCACAAGCATTCATGGGCGTTCACTTTGACTGGTTTGAGAAACTTTCCCCGCAATATGGAGCGCTAACTAAGGCTGCTTTTCAAAAGGCCCGCCGTTATATTCCCCCTTCAGGTGGAGAGATTTTGGTGATTGCTGGCCTTCCCTCCGAGGCAACAAAAGAGAACCGTGCCTTTGTTAGATCACTCACGATGCGCCTCTTGACCCCGCTGATGCAAATTGGTGAGACGTTAAAAGTATCAGTTGTGTCCCAAGCTAGCGCACCTATTTTTCATGTTCTGTTTGGTGATGATGGTGCATATAACCCGAATTTTCGCCAAGATGCTGCCACGGTAACTAGCGAGATTAACGGTGAAGTTGTCGAAAAGGATGTTCCGGCAACGACTTATGGCGTAATTGAAGTGGGCCACTTAACTACTGATTACACGGTTTTAGCTGGTTTATATGGAATTGAAAATGCTTCAGTGAGTACGCCAGGGGTTTACAAAACCTTTGAGAAATTACAAGCTGAACTTCGTCATGGCGGCTTTTATGACGATCTTAATTCAGTTACGAACGCCTTAATTGAGCGTACGGTTGATGGTCAGGATGTGGCGGGCATCGTAAAAAGTGCTTCACAAAACTTAATTGATGACACGGTATCGACCGCAAAAGAAGCATTTAGCAATCGCCGCTTAGATGGAATTTTGGTTGCTGGAGGTGGCGCAAGCTTAGTTTTTGGTGCTGTGAAGGCGCTTTTCCCAAAAGCTGAAATGATTAAAAACTCACGCCTTGCCGTTGCAGAAGGCTATGTTCGCCTCGGCCTTGCTAAAACAATGGAACAAGTTTCATGAAAAAAGTAGCTGGCAGACCAAGGCGCTCTGCTGCCTGGGCCAATCTTCGCAAATACACAGTTGCCGTGGAATACACCAAACTTCCTGCTGCCCGTACCTTTTTTGAGCTATATGGAGCGCAAGCGGCAATTGAAGAGTTAAACCGATTGCTAGTGGTGATGGGTCATGCTGTCTCGCTTCCGCAAACACAACAGGAATTGATTTTTGGGAAAGCGGTTGATATTCAAGGTGAGCAGAAGCCCCCTGTCCCGCTTATCCGAGAATCAGCGCAAGAAGTAGATCCCGCACTAGTTACTCCAAATATTACTGAAGTCGTTGAAATAATTTCTACTCCTGCGCCAACTATTATTCAGGAGGTTTCAGTAAACACTAATCCCTCTCCTTCCGGTCGCCGTTCGATTTTGGATTTAGACGAATGAGTACAAAGGCGGTTCATGCTTTGACGGGATTACTAGCTGGTATTGCACTAGCTTATAGTGCAAAAGCCAGCCTTCCCGTTGGCGCTTGCATTGTTCTTGGGGCCATTGCGGGTTCATCTGCCCCCGATTGGATGGAAATAGCAAGATGGGAGGAGAAGCGTCATTGGTTTAGCAAGAACGAACATACTCGTAGGAGTCTTATTCCTCATCGCACCATTACCCATACATTAAGTGTTTGGATTTTGCTCTGCATCTTTAGTGTTTACTGGCTAATGACAACTAGCTACAACATCTTTAACTATTGCTTTGTTGGATTCTTAGCTTCAGCCTTAGTTCATCTTCTATTAGACAGCCGCACACCGATGGGAATACCTTTGCTCCCATTTGGTAAGCGTTATCGCTTAGTTGGTTTGAAGTTAGAAGCGGCCCATAGTGTTGAAAAACCAAGGGGTTGGTTATGAGTGGGCGTAATAGTTTTAGCCAAGTGAAAGAGGATTTTCCGATTGGATATTTTTTCCAGCACTATTTAGATGACGAAGGCTCGCCTAATGGCACTCGATACTCGGCCTGCCCTGCTTGCGGTAGCAGTACTGATAACAACAAGGTATCAGTGCGTCAGAATCAATTTAAGTGCTTCAAGTGTGGCGCTCGTGGCGACGTAATCGAAGCGTGTGCCCTATTTTTTTCTTGCTCTAAGCATGAGGCCGTTTTGAAATTGACGGGTAATGACCGCCCCACCTTTACCCCTAAAATTGTGGCAACCCCTAAAGTTGATCGCCCTGCTCTACTTTGCGTTATTCAAGCCGTTCTAAAAGTGGCTTTACCTATTTGCTCTGAGGTTCAGGAGTATTTACTTGGCAGGGGAATTTCATTGGAAGTTCAGCAGCGTGCCGTTGATCAAGGTTTACTCAGGTCCCTGCCAAGCACCAATGCCACTGATAACTTTCAGTTTCTAAAGGGGTTATGTGGGGTGGACCAATTGGAGGCGGCAGGGCTTTTAACTGGTGAAAAGCGTTTTGCGCCCGCCAGTTACCGCCCGTTGATATTTGTTTCTAAAGACGGGCAAGCAATGGAATTTAGACTTGTTCGTGAAAAGACTTCAGCAGAAAGCAAAGTAATTCGTTACGGGCTTATGTCTCCCTTTTGGTTTAAATCCAGTCAGACTCGCCTTTTGATTGTTGAGGGGGCAATGGATTTGCTTTCAGCCTTAGAGTTGAATGGTACTTCTTCAATAATTGGCTTGCCAGGCGCAAGTTCGTGGTCAATCGATTGGTTTGAGTCTTGGGCTGGTAAAAAAGTGGTTCTTGCTTTGGATAACGATAAGGCTGGTCAAGATGCTATTCATGGCTATGCTGACCCGAACGGTAAACATGTCTTAGGAATTAAAGAGCAATTAGAGGCTGCTGGTTGCTCAGCCTCAATTTACTCATTACCATCTGGCATTAAAGATTTAAACGAGCAATTACTTGCATCAAGCCACCAATAACATGGCTGGAACCATTACTTCCCAGCAATAAACGAAATTTCCACTAGCGCATCCTTTGGCAGGCCACTTACCTCGACAGTCGCCCTTGCTGGTGGCTTTTCTTTAAATGATTCGCCATAGATAGCATTAACCTTTGGGAAGTCGGCCATACGCTTCAAATAGACGGTAGAACTTAAAACATTTTCCATCGTCATATTGTTAGCGGCCAGCACTGCTTTGAGGTTGCCAAGAACAATACGGGTTTGCGTCTCCACATCACCAGTGGACATTTCATTGGTTGCTGGGTCTAAAGCGATTTGACCAGATAGAAATAATTGATTCCCAAAGCGAACGGCTTGTGAATATGGGCCGATTGCTTTTGGTGCATCAGTGGTTGAGATAACTTCTTTGTCCATTGCGTAGGCTTTCGTAAATAAGAGAAAAAATAGAATAACAATTAATTTAGGATTTTTGAGCATTATTTTTGTTCGTAAAAGCGACTAAGTATATCTACCGAAAAGACTGCGACTGTGATCCTTCAGTCCGCACATCCCTAATGTATGGGATTGTATAAATACCAGTTACGCGGTATAAAAATTCCCATTAAAAACAAAAAAAGGCTCGCGCAATGGACAAACTGAAGCAATTAATCAAACCCTTTCTCGCAGTCTTACTGCCAGTAATCATTATTTTAGGAAGTTTTTTTTACTTCTTTTCAAATTCTGCCGGCCATGATCGCTACGCAACCCTCACAGGACAACCCCTTGCTGCGAAGGAGGCAATTTATCCAGTGGCATTTAATTCCGACGGGAAAATGTTTTTAGATAAAGATCGCTTTGGTTTAGCAATTGAGTATTTAACAAACAACCCATCACAACAAAAAGCTGCATCAGATTTAGTGTATTTAGGTCAATCAAATCAAATAGAGTTAAGTCTTAATGACGAACAAAAAAAGAAATACCATGATCTAGTTGGGAAAGGTTTTTTTACTGAATTTCAGGATGCCGACAAGCAAAAGGATCAACTACTGCAAAACTACAGGCAAATCGTCGAGGGTGTGGGCAAGACCTTTGCGGGCGCTAATGTAGAGGTTGTCCTACATGACACAAGAGATCCGCTTCATTCTGTAAGCGCCATTCAAAACCCCATTAGTGGTCGTAAGCTGGGGGATAACAACTCCAACTTTGGTGTTGGGCTTATTAAGCTTTACTCTGCGCCAAATGCAATGCCAACTAATTTTGTGAGTTATCCATTAAGGCTCAAGGATGGGAGGGATGTAAAATCTACGACCATTCCGCTATTTAACCCGAAATTGGGATTAATTGGATTTATCTGTATTAACATCGACATATCTAAATTAGATGGTAGCAAGGCCCATGCAAGAGAGAGCCAGACGATTATTGATAACTTTAAATTAACCCAGCAAAATGCAGACATTCAAGAAGTTATTGAAATTATTAGAAAGAAATAAATGCAAGAACAAAACTTGAGATTTGAATTAGCAAGGCCCCTTTTGATTATGGGCGCTGCTAAAGGATTTTTGGCTTGTGGCTACATCAATGTAGAGACCACAAATAAAACGGGTGAGGCTTGTGCGATTGTTACTGGTGTTAATTCATACGATGACATGTTAGCGGCCAAAGTTAGCGCTGTTTCAACTGCTGCACAAGAGCTGGGGGTTGCAATAGGCGACTCCGGTGCAGAGGCGCTGGCTAAACTTGGATAGCAGCTCGGTTCATATTGCTATAACGGTAGCTACGGCTACCGTTTTGCTATGCTTTTTTTCATACCTTTTCTTTTTTAGTTATAAAAACAAAGGGCCCGCGAAAATAATTCTATGGTCTTGGACCATCATCATAGTAGCGTCCCTCTATTGGACTTTTAGGCGCTCTACCGAAATCTATATTGATGACTTCTCTTTAGTTGTCATTTCTTGCCTCTCCATCACCTCAACTATATTGCTTAGATATGCTTTCCGTACTAAGCGCAACTTCAATGAAGGGTTGCCATCAGTCGATGGGGTGTTGAATATCGCCGATGAGCATTTGGAGAAAGAAAGGCAGATGCTAGCGAACATTTTGCATGATGAGGTTAATCCAAATCTCATTCTCTCTCGCCTAAGCCTTGAGCGCATGGGAAAGATGTTGGATCGCTTAGAGGATTCTGAGCTCAAGAGCGCATTACAAAAAACCGTTGATCAAATTGCCGAGTCCAACAGCACTGTTTATAAAAAACTACGTGAAATTATTACTAACTCACGACACGAGATTTTATATAGCATGGGGCTTACCACCGCACTTGAATCCCTTGTTTCTCACTATCAAGCGATGGTAGATAAACCCATTTTTAGGTTTGATCATAAGTTGCCTGCCAAGCCCCCTATTTCTAATGAAAGCGCCAAAGTCTCTTATATGGTGGTGCAGGAGGCTTTATTAAACATCATTAAACATGCTCATGCTAGTGAAGTCACTGTGTCAGCATTGATTAAAGGGAAAGCCTTAAACATAAGTGTTATTGATGATGGAGTTGGCATTCCGAAGCTCATCAGTAACGAAAGCTATGGCGTTCTTGATATGCGCCGCCGATTAGCTAAAATTAATGTGCCTTTAGTTATTCGGCAAATCCCATCGGGCGGCACCGCCGTAGAATTTTCAGTACCTATACAAGACTAATCAAACCAAATTTAATGGCAACCTTAGTGAAGTCAGAGTAAGTCCTTAACCCTAACTTGCTTTTTATTGCATTGGTAGATGTAATAAAGGTTTTGTAGCTTATCCCAGCGAGGTCCTGAGCCTCTTGTGGCGTAGCCCCATTAGCAAGGCTCACGAATAGCACAAGTTCTCTCTCACTAAGGGCTTTTGATGGGTTGTCTGCCAGCAATGAGCCCCAAACAACTCCCCTAGCTACTGCGCTTGAGAGGTATCGCTCTCCTTTATAAACGACACTAATTGCTTCGGATAGAATTTCCATAGGTTCATCTTTTGATAAAAAGCCAAGCGCCCCAATCTGAAATGCCTTCTCAACTACGAATGAGTCGTTAAATTGAGTCAAGATAATGATCTTGGCATCCTTGCGCTCGGCCAAAATATCCTTAGCCACTTCCAAGCCATCAATTTCTTGGTTAAAGCGAATGTCGCAAACAAGCACATCAGCCCCAGAAGCAATAAACAAATCTTTTACCTTGCGGCCATCCGTAGTTGAGCCGGCTATTTCAAAACCCAAGTCTTGAATGGCTAGTGCAAACCCATCTATTAGCATTTGGTGATCATCCGCCAGAAACACTTTTATGGTCAATTTAATTCCTTTGTTCTAGCGAGAATTGTAGCTTATCTGGTTTAACTGGCATATAAAACTCCTATAACTCTCTTAGAAAGTAATTATTTTGGAAATTTTTTTGATTAAAAAGAGGTTATATAACTATAAAGTTCTTTTTAATGGATAATAACCAGATCAAAATAAGGCTACCTTCAATGTCATTAAGCTTCAAGAATCATTACCAAAACCTCAGTAATCAATCCGTTTCAATCGCCCTACTTACTAGTAATGACGCTTTTTGGAGCGCTCATGAAGTAGCCCTTTTTCTTAGGCAGAGCGAATCTTGGGTTAAAAAAGAGAAATCCCAACGTGGATTCCCAAAAGAGATGCTAGCTAAGCCTTTGGAGTTAGGGTGGCGCTGCAACCCTGCATATATCAAAAACTCATTGATGAGTGGCTGGCTGGCCAAAGATATTAAGAATTGGGCATCATCTAAGGGTGCGGTTACTGCCAATTCTAGGCATTCATTATTAGCATTTAGTAGTTAATTGCTGATAAAAACCCAATGAAAACAAATATTATTTCCGGGACTAGAGGCCTTGCTATTCCCGTCCCTCAAGTTGCTAGTGATTTCTCTCCATCTTTTTCTCTTGATTTAGATGCCAAGACTAGCCTACCTCCAAAAAGCATGAAAAATCCTTTTTTACGGCCTTTCCCGATCCCTGTAAAGTAGTTTATTGCTGATAAAACATAGTTTTCTAGTGATGCTCTATAGTTTTTTCCTGATAAGACATAGTTTATTGCTGATTTGTCGTAGTTTATTGCTGATTCTTATCACTAAAAAACTACGCATTTCTTTATATGCAGCATGGGTTCTTCAAAGTTATCCACAACCCGCTAGTATTGTTTTTAGAAGTACTTAGTATATTTATAGAGAGCTTTTTGATATAAAGTCTTTTTGAAAAACTAAAAATCTTAACTAGCATCAGAGATTTGTCCATACAAAGCACCCTTTTGAACACTTAGCAGGTCATCTTTAGATATATTAAAGCTTAAAAAGAACTGTAATTCTTGTAAATTGGCCATTTCCTCTTTTAAGACATACTTGAACTGGCTTTTTGTGTAGTTGGTCGCCCCACTTAATTCTTGGATGGTTTCCACCTTAATTGGATAAGGTTTACTGTGGGTGCTGTAGTAAGACTGAAGCCATTTGCCGAGTGAGGATAGTTTTTTCCTGATATTTTTATCTACCTTCGTATAGAGTCCTGGTCTTATTTGGGCGGCAATATCGGTGTTGATAATTACTCCCCAATCAACTGTGTCCTCAGTCCCCGAGGTAAATTCACCATCCACGATTCCTGCCATGCGCTCCAAGAGCCCGCTATAACCATAAACTCTCTCAAACCCATCTTCCTTCTTAGACACTAGGATATTGCAGGCAATCAACCTAGAAATGATGCTCTGTAGCTCTTTAAGACTTTCATTATTTTTGGTCCAACCAAGCTCCTTAACCAAACTTCGAGCATTAAATTTCGTCCAAGGTGACTCCGAGGTAATGTGCTGCCCTCTGGCCAATGTTAGGATTTCTAAATACACATCAAAATCACGTTGCCTTAGCTCTTCACCCCTATATCTAATGGTCAAATGGCTAAGGCTGGGGATAACTTCATCAGCAAAATACTTTCTTTTCCCGCGAGATTTCGCTGTAAAAAGAGCCGATCTAGCCAAATCAAATTGAACTGCAAAGGTAGAGTTATCCCACAAGGGGATTTGAATGGGTTTAATCGACCTACGCTGCAATACAGGCGTTTCCATATCCTGCTTTTTATTGGCAGAAACCCTTGCTTGGATGCGCTTTCCAATATCTAATGCAGATTCGTTGGTCATATTGATTGAATTAGTTAAAAGTTCTTATTAGTGTTATATTGCGTAATCGTACAACAGAACACAAAATAGCGCAAAATAATACAAAGCTAATCAAATGACAAACATGACAAGTTACACAATCGACGACATTGTTAAACAGGCAAATCGTGCGATAAATATGAACGAACGGGTGCGGAATACTTCATTTAGTCCACACCTAAGCAAAGCACCCCCTATTTATAACGGCAATCAGATCACTGCGCTATGCAAAATAGAGCGCAATACATTCAATAGACGCTTAATAAAAGGTGATCTACCAAAAGGACAGATAACCGATAATGGGCGACGAGAGTTTACTTTAGCTGAGGCTAGAGTTTGGGCTAGAGCCTACGGTCGGGCCCATGAACGTGCTCCAGGGCAAGAAGGTATTGCAATAACCGTTGCCAACTCTAAAGGTGGCGTGGGTAAGACAACGACAACAATGTGCTTGGCCCAAGGTTTAAGCGCCCTCTCCTACAAGGTTTTGGTGGTTGATATGGACCCACAGGGTAGTTTATCTAGCCTTGCTGGTTACCTACCGGACACGCAAGTAGAGGAATGGCAAACGGTTCTCCCCTTCTGCTCAGGCAGCTACAACTTTACAGATGACGATGAAGCTGAGCCAACTCCAGTATTGGATTTGGATTATGCAATCCGCCCTACCTATTGGGATGGTTTGGATGTAATTACATCAGCACCTTCAGCTTTTGGTGCGGAATTCGCAATCCCTACTCGCGCATTACAAGAAGAGGGTTTTAGGTTTTACGATGTAATCAAAAACGGCTTAAATACAATCAAACAGAATTACGACATCATTTTGTTTGATTGCCCGCCTACCCTTTCCTATCTGACCATTGGCGCTGCTTGGGCCTCGGATGGATTGATTATTCCGATCCCGCCACGGGGAATGGATTTTTCTGCTACCGCACAATTCTGGTCTTTGTTCACCACGATTGCTAATGCGATTTCAGAAAGTAAGGCAGCTAAAGAGGAAAAGCCAAAAGAATGGCCTTTTATAAATGTGCTTCTTTCAATGGTAGACAGTTCTGATGAGCGCACCGGATTCATGCAAAGATTGATAAATGACACTTATGGCTCAATGGTGGTTCCCGTTGAGATTCCAAAAACACAAGTGTCATCAAGCTCTGCCGCAGACTATAAAACAGTCTATGACCTCCCAAAATATCAAGGCTCAGCTAAACCAGCGTATGACAGGGTGGTTGATTTACTTGAACAACAAATTCGCTCATGCTGGAAAGGGATTTAATTATGGCAATTTCTAAAAAACAGGCTGAATTGGATGCTCGTTATGCGGCAATCCAAGGGGAAACAAAAGTAACAGAGAGCCCAAAACCAAGAGTAGGCATGAGTTCTTTGATGGACTACACGGGCAATCTGCGTGACGCTAAAGAAAAGCTAGGGGTGGCTACGGCCAAGCTAGAGATTCTTGAAAAGGGCAAGGTTCAAATTGCTGACTTACATGAGGTTGATGGTCGTAAGCGCACATTAAAGGCTGAAGCTTTTGAGGAGTTAAAGGCAAACTTAGCCAATAATCCACTGGCTAATTCAATCGTTGTTCGGACAAGGAAAGAGGGTGGTTATGAAATTATTTCTGGCCATAACCGTGTTCAAGCCTATCGAGAGTTGGGTAGGGTGGAGATTGAGGCTGACATTAGGGAGTTTGATGACGAACAGGTTTTCGAGGCTGCATTTTATTCAAACTTAATTAACTCCCAGCTTTCTGATTATGAGAAGTATTTGGGCTTTAAGCAGATTGTTTCTAAGACAGGCGAATCCCAAAAAGACTTAGCGAGTAGGGCGGGGGTCGTTGAGTCAACGATTACTAACGTCATGTCGTTTGATAAATTAACACCTAAATCTATCAATGAGATCGCTAAAAATCCTCACCTAGTCTCAGCAAAATTTGTTTACGGACTTGCTAAATTAGACCCCAGTAAAGCAGAGGAAGCGATTGCTAAAAGGGTCGTAAATAGCGAAGCAACTGATCAGCAAATAATGGGTGAGGTTATAGGATTAAGAGAAGGTAGCCAAACCAAAAAGAACGACGAAATCTTAATCATGAATAGTAATAAGATATTTGCCAGAATTGATCAAGCGATTGGTAAAAAGGAGAATAAGGTTGTTATTACATTCCCCCATAAATATTTAAACGAAGATTTCATTAGGGAGCTAAAAGAGCTATTGGGAAAGCACAAATAAGCATCTTTTCTTAGAAAAGTCTATATAAAACAGATAGATACGATTTTAGAAGAACAAAACCCGCTTTTTAGCGGGTTTTGTGTTTGCGGTATCGAAAGGATTACTTTTCACATTCCACTGGCCTGACGACCCTTGGTGTTTTGGAGTAAATACTCTCAGCCGTTCTGCTTAAACACCATCTGCATTTCCAGCGAGTCCTCGTGGCTCGGTCCGAACAACGATAGCTAATAATTTGCCCGCCCTCTATATTTCGCGTACTTGAACAACTAGAGCAAAACTTTGTGGTCATTTGCTTCTTCCCGAAAAATACTTTGCTGCTTCTTGCATAGTTCTTTGTTTCTTGGATTGGACATAAATACTGGTTGTGGTCATAGAAGCGTGGCCAAGAATGCTCTGCATCACATCAATAGGCATCCCGCTAGCTACGCCTAAAGTGGCGCAAGTATGCCTAAAGTCGTGGGCCGACAAAGAGGTGAGGGCAGTCTTTTCCTCGTCCGTCCAATAGTTCTTCCGTTTTAGGAGGGTTTTAATAGTGCGATCTACTAGGGCATATATACCGTTTGCCGTATAAGGCTGACGTAATTTCTCTGCATCGTCGCTGTGTTTGTTTGCTGTGCGCTTCGTGGGCGGCAGCCTGAGAGGGCAGAGTAGGGGCCCAGACATTGCCTTCTCCTCATTTACCTTCTCATTGCCACACTCGTCTTTTTCCATAAACTTCCAAATCGCCTTTCGGTCCTTAAAGTGAGCCTCTAATGCGATGGCAGTTCTAGGGCTTACTGGGACGGTACGCCATTTTTTGCGCTTACCAAGCACTCGTAACTCATGAATCTTGGCGAAATTACTAGGGTTAAAGTTCATCATTTCAGCGCCAGCAACTTCTTCACGGCGTAGGCCAGAGTCGCCCATAAGCAAGATAGCCGCCCTTGCAATTCGCATTTGAGAGGCTTCTTTAACAGCGCAATCCACATCTATTGCCTCAATCAGCCTTTCCCAGACATCAGAGGAGAGCGCCTTCTCAATTTGCATCAAGTGTTCCGCTTGTTCAGTTTCGGGGTATTTAACGGCCTCCCAGGGGTTGCCTGCTAAGTAGCGAACTTTCACTAGCCAATCAAAAGCCATCTTAATGATCAGCATTGCATATTTTTGGCTTTTTGCCGATAAAGAGGAGGACGTAAAGGGTTTCCATGCCTTTGAAAATCTTGGCATCACCTTGCCAGAAAACTCAGGCGAGGGTGCTTTTAAGAAATCCTTGTAAGCCTCGCAATCATCTGCTAAAAGGGAGGAAAGTGCTTTGCCACGCACAATCACACTCCATAGCAAGAAGCGCTCTAACTCCTTTTTATAGCTGCGAAGAGTTTTTGGGTTGCCCTTGTGTCTCAATAAATAGGCTTTCACCGCCTCTAAATCGTTATCAGCCTCAATGTAGGGCTTGGCAATCGCCCGATTCTCGCCTGTAGCGCCATCGTAAGGGCAGGGGAGGGTGATGTTCTCTAGTGGGGCTAAAACGCGGTTCTGAGGGCTAATTTCATTAAAGAAACTTACTTTTGCGATAGCAGAAGGGGCTTGCACCTCCTCGCTAAAGGGAAACCCTTGATTCCTGAGCCAATCTAGCACGACTTTAGCCCGCTTCCCGCCTAATTTGGGGATGGGTTTATGCCAGCCGTAGCCACGCAGATTGATCATATCTACCAAATCACCCAAGGTCTTAATGTGCTGGGTAAAGAGGAGGGCGGCCGTCTTAGGTCTAAACCACTGAGCGATTGGGTCCTCGAATCGGGGTTTGCCCACTTTACTTGTAGAGAGAATCTGTATTTGGCGCAGAGCATCATTAAGGTATTTCCCACCAAAACCCGCTCGTGACATGGCTTGATAAAAGGCGGGGTGCGTGATCACAGAGCGCTCAATCAGCTCTTGGCGCATCTCTTTTAAAAAGCGATCTAATCCATAGGCTAACTGTGGCGAGTCGGGAGAATAGTACAGGTCGGCAATTTGAGCTGTTGGGATGTGTAATAGGTGCGCGCGCAGAGCTGTGAAGTCTAGCCTGGAGTAATTCAAGCTATCAAAGACGGCGTTGAGGTTTTGGCTCATTTAGAGCCCTCTTTAATCAAAATGATCAGGTTGGGGCAGTCCTTTTTCTCAATATTTTGGTCCGCCCTTAGTAAGCACCACTCTTCGATTGCGAGGGTAGGGGAGAGCTGGCAAATTCCGTATTGACCACCTGTTTTTGAGTCTGTGGCCATATAGAGTGAGCCATTATGGTTTGCAGCGCAATTGGTCGATGCCGGATTGCCGAGCATCCATCGTTCCGTAGGTTCAGGTGCCGCAAAAGCGATTCCCATGGCAAAAGAAAGATATAAAGCAATTAAGGTAGTTTTCATGAGGGCTTGGCTTTCTTGGCAACTTTATGGGGTTTCTTACCGATTTCGGCGAGCTTTTGATTGAGAAACAAATCGTCTTTGAAGGTGGACAGCAAAGCCTCTAAAACTTGGCGCTGGGTAGCGCCATGTGCCTTGGCCAACTTTTCTAAAGATTTCATCGCTTTGGTATCTATCCAAGCATTGAGGCGGCGATTTTGCTGGCCATGTTTTTGCTTGTCTCGGTACTTGGCTTGGCGTTCCGCATTGGTGAGTTCCATAATCGTATAGTACCGTTACTGCGTAACGAATAGCAAGCTATTTAAAGGGTCTAAAGAGGTTGCCTAAAATATAGGCAACAGGAGAGCCTGATTATAGCGAAAAACGACCCAATAATCTAATGGTGCTAATAGCACTTATCACCATTGGTATAGAAAAAATTTGGTGACAGGATTTAGGTGACTGTGAAGTAATACAAGTAAATGTTGTTGTTGTTGTCGTCGTCGGCAACGCAAGTTGAGACTTTGGCAGAGCGACTTGAGATTCAACTGTTATTTTGCATAAATTGACGATATTCAGGCATCTTGGAAATTTCGTCACATATCTTAGAAGTTAATCAAAGCCAAGCCGTTGATTTATATGGGTGGCAATTCCAAACTGGGCCGACCATTAACGTCCGACTAAAAACTGGAGCCTTTCAGCTCCAGTTCACTACAACTTAGTCTTTTACCCAAAAACGGAAAACGCCACCGTTCTTGCGATAAATAACCCGCCCGTTCCGGCGAATGGATTTACTAAACACCCATTTGCCACCTTGGTCAGATTTAGTGTTGTTAAAGTCACTCATGACAATAAGCTCCTAAAAAATCAGGATTACTCTGGTTGACTTAGTTTGGGGCGCTGGTAAACTGAAATCTTAGTAACAAGTATTAACACGCTGGCACCTTCACAGAGAGGTATCGGCACCAAAGTGGCTGGAATTCCAGTTCCGGCCACTTTCCTTTTGATCCGTAAAAACACTACATCTAGTGCTTTAAACATCGATCTGCACTAAGTATAGGCAGATATTAATTATTTGGTAAGACATTTCTGATGAATATTTATAAGTATTTATGAGGGGATTTCCAAAAATATATCCCCATCTTGGTGCTAATAATTGGGTGGCTCACGGGGTATAGCTAAAAAAGTGAGAGTGCACTTACATGTTGATTAGATAATTAATGAATGGCTGGAAGATTTTTTTGTGGCTTTTGAACACAAGACCAGGGAGGCCAGCGTAAATCATGCAAATAATTTTGTAATTACGACCTCAATTCCTATAAAATCTACGCATAGACCTTCTATGAGCAAGTGAAAAAAGAGGCGCCGCCTAGTTAAATAGGTCCCACCTGGAGTGGGAATCTCGAAAGAGTAGAGAAACTTGCATGCAACGGCCACCCTGTGTGGCCGTTGGTTTTTGTGGAGAAATCACTTGCCCTGATACGCTCGTTTAATGAGATTTCTAAAAGATATTTTGTCAGCCTTCTCCTGGCGCCTCGTCCATTCAGAAGGAATGTAGGCGCTCTGTATTCTTAATAGCACTCGTCTTTTCCGCGCACGATCTTTTTCAGCAAATAGATAAACGGCATACCTCTTTAACTTAGTGGGATCGTTGCCCTCTTTTATTTCATAGGTAACAAAATTAGGTTGCTTGGTGTCCGCATAAAAAATAGTTCGATTAGGAAGGTTATGAATAATTGATCGAAGGTGTATTTTCGATAGCTCATAACGTTCTGTGTCAAGCACTCGCCTTTCAATCCCATTATCAAAAATAAGTTCTGTGGGCGGGTTTTCGCCGTCTTCAATGCTACGAGTGAAGCAATGATTTGCAAAAAGGATAATCACATCAATGTTGATTGTGCTTGAATGGTTAATATTAATGGGGACCTTTATTGCAAAGGCCTCAAGATGCGGAAATTCCCATTCAACATTACCCACCGTTATCGGCATGAAGCGGTGGTGCAGTTCAACGGCCTCTTCATGCTCGGAGATATTGCCAATAGTCACTTCAATTCTGGACATTATTTAGTGGTTCGTGGCTTAGACAATATAGACCAAGGAAATCCAAGGGAGCTACTTGGATTTCTTGCAAGGGTCATTAGAAAGCGGAGCTGAGAAACGATGTCATCAGTTAATCAGCACCCTGATTTATCGCAATACAACTCCCAGATCTTTAGGCGATCCTTATAATTCTTATCTGCCGACATAGCCCTATCAACTGGTTTTTCATCTACGCTCATTGCGCTTGGAATGGCCTGAATAAGCGCTAATTGCGCTATTTCAGGCGTTTTATTCTTTTTATATGCAATTAAAACAGTGCCCGTATTTCCGTTGGCAATTGCAACTTTAATCACATCAACACTGTGATACTGAGCATAGTTAATGATTGGCACTTGATTGAATCCATATAGAGGATTTTTTAATAGGGCCTGTAAATCTTCTTCTGGTTTGATTGGCTCAGTCGAGCTAGCCTGTGTCGTTTGAGCCCCAATATTCACGCCGATATTGGCCCCTAAAGCAGCCGCACCCCCACCAGCAATCGCCGAGCCAACAAACCCGCCAACTGACTTACCAACAGCACTGCCAATTGCAAGGCCACCTAAGCCGCCCAATAAACCATCCCCAATAGCACTCCAAATACCACCTTCGCTTACAACGGTAGAAGCAGCAATAGCTGCATTGGTTTTAAAGAACTCTATCGAGCGATATTCCCAAAGTTTATTTTGGGTAGTGGAATAATTATTAGCTTCTTGCCCTGACAGATTGATCGACGGGAAAAAGAAAAAAGTGGCTGGTTTTTCAGATTCATTAGTAAAGCCAGCGGCATTGGCGATTGATTGAACGCCAGTATGAATGGCCTCGGTTTCGGTAGGATCATTTTTACCGAGAAGTTTGAAGTTGTACTTTTGAGCCCTATTACTGCTTATGTATTTGTAGCCTGCCACAGAGTTGTTCTGGTCCCAGTTGTCTAAGGCCCTAGTAACCACGATATGAACATCGGGGGTGTCGAATTCGACTGGCTTTGCAATAGCGCAATTAGCGGCAAGGAATGAGGATATTGCGAATAGAGAAATAGATTTCATCGTGCAATACCAGTGAGGGGCAGGATAGACCTTTTGGTTTTTACTGTGGCCTTATCCACGGCAAACTGACACTGCACCAAAATGTTGATTGTGCGTGGCTTCCGATTTTCTTGGTACCAGAGAAAAACAGTGCTGTAGTCAAGCCCCAATATGGAGCTGAGTTTGCGAACTTTGGAGCCGCTAACGATACCCAGTTGCTTGTACCAGCGGTCAATAATTTCTTGCATACTCATCGCCGCAAAAGTACCGTAGATCTTCTCAAGCCTTTTGTCTAGCTTTTTAAATTCAAGCAAGAGCTTGTCGATAGGGTTTTGTTTATGGCGCGAACCCTCTATATTGCCCTGCAAGTAGCTTTGTATAGAAGCCTGACTAATTTCAACGCCTTGAAATTTAAGCTCTTCAACAAGATCGACGGCACGCAGACTGTACTTTTCTTTAATCCTACGCATTTCAATAGTGCGTGGGTCATTAACTAGCGGACCGTCGCTGGCCTTACGTTTTCTCAGTGGATATAGGCTCTCATCGAGGTTTTCAGACTGCGGTACGGTATTTATGAGGAATTTCATGTGTTGCCTATTCCCTGAATTGATTTTGGTTTTAATGCCATGATTTAATGAATTTATTATAATTGAGTTAGCGGGAAAAACGAATTTCACCGTCTGTAAAGCTGACACCAAGGCTTTTTTGCTCGGTAGCAGATAAAGCAAGTAGTTCTGCTAAAGGGATGCCGTTAAATTGCAGGGCGCTTACATCTGCTTTATGACCTCGCCCTACCTCACCAGAGGCTACCAGCTCTTTTAACAGCTTGCGCTTGGCGGGGCTGAGTGTTTTACCCCGAGTCTCGTCAGCCTTTGTTTCCATGGCGGAAGGAAGGATGGTGGTGAAGTCCTCTACATCCTCAATGGCTTGGTCTAGCAGTTTGGTTCTTGGCTCTACTGTTATTGTGGTTTTGGTTAGCTCGTCGTGTGCTGGGTCCGATTTACCTTGGATTGCTTCACCATTGATTAGACGCTCCCGATCTTCCAATAAAGACTTTTTACCATCCCCCCAAGCACAAGCCTTCCCCCTGCCCATGCTGTCCACAATCATGGCGTATTGATGCCACTCATCAGCACCAACACCTTTGAAGCGCATTTCATAAGCCTCATTCGCCCCTTCTAAGTCCACGCAGTAATAAGGCCCCTCTACATCTTTGCGGTCTTGCTGAGTTTTAAGGTAGTCACCTCGAAGTGAATTAAAGCCTCCGCTATTTAATACCAGCGCATCCCGTGGATAAAAGCGCAAGAACCATGCCCAGGTGCCGCCATAGTTACGGTTAGTAACTGCGCCGCTAACTAATAGAGGGTTATGGATAGCTGAGTTTTTAGAAAGTACGGCGGTAACGTAATTGACCTTATCAGCGTGGATAACTTCGCCTACCACTTGCTCGATTAAATCAATGACTTGACTGGCTTTAACGAATACAAGGTTCTTGCCAAATTCAATATCCGTTTGGGTAAAGCCCAAAGCGGTTTTATCGTAGGGGTCGGCCGGATTGAAGATGCTGTCATTTGAAGTGGCAATATCGCGAAAGGCATCAACTATCTGCTGTTCAAATTCTTCTGTTGATGAATCGGAGGTGGCGACTGGACCTGTTGTTGCAGCACTGCTAACTAAGGCTTCCCACTCTGCATCAGTTAATGGCTTTAATTTATCGTCCCTGCGAAGCTGTGGCGCCTTGGCTTCTAATGCCCCCGCCATAGTATCGGCAGCAATTATGATTTCTAAAATGCGGTGCATTCGATTGGAAAGACTAAAGGCATGGGTTTTCATTGCCGAATCCATGCGATGCCCTACCGTGATCTTGCTTGGAGCGTGATAGTGTCCCAGCACGTTATCCAAAATAAAGCGATCATCCCTTGAAAGTTCGCCCGATGCTAAATAAGCTGGAAGTCGAGATGTAATTTTCTGGCCTTTAATGTCATGGTCAGCGAGCGAGCGAGTGTAGGTTTTAAAGGCGGTAATCTTCCCCAAGTCATGAGCGAAAGCGCAAATCAGAATCAGTGGGTCATTGCGTAAGAACTCATCGGGAATAAACTCAATTTTCTTACGCAAAAATGATGCTTCTTGTAGAGGGTCTTTGCAGGTCTGTGCGATATAGAGCGCACAAGTAGCCACCAGTAGCGAGTGCTCCAATAAAGAGCGTTCGTCATGGTTGCGAGACGTATCAATCTCTTTTTGGCGCTGCTCTAGCAACAACTTCTTGTATTCGTCTTGTGCGTTTTCCAGCTTGAGGTCAATATCCACAAGACGGGCATTTTCTCTTGACTCAAAATAGGCGCTCACCTGATTTTCAGGGTGGACCATGGTTTTAACCATTTGCCTAAAGAGGTCTAGATATTGACCATGCAAGGTTCCGAGGCCGTATTGAACCGCGTTAAAGCCCGCTTCTGGCGGCGTACTTTTAAGTACGCTCTCTAGGTCTAGGGTCTCGCTGATCGGCTCCATTGGGGGTAATTTTTTCAGTGCGGCCATAGATTCGTAAATCAATGGGGTGTCTAAATTGCTTAACCAGTTTTTATCAATCCGGTCTTTTTGGATATTCGCATGGTGAATTTTGAGCCGCAAAAGTCCATAGCAAAGAGTGGCAGCAATTGGAAGGCCAATCCAGCCCATTGGGTTTAGTGGATTTACTTTCCCAGCCTGATAAATTAAGAGTACGACTGCGCTAAAAATAGACGTATAAGAAAACGCCCTAATAATTTCTTTATTCTTGTTTGCCACTTGGCACACCCATTTCAGCTTTTAACCAGCTAGGCGCAAATTCTTTGCGACCCGTTAGGGCGAAGTGAAGATCATGATTTGTAGCTGAACGAATGGAATTAGCCCAAATGGTTGGGGTTACACGTCCGTCGATTACTCTTGACCCATAAACTGCACGGATTGATACCAGCGATCCTACGGGGGTTGAGTCCTTCACAACGCTCACATCTTTTTGGGTGTAAAAAACAACAATATGTGAGTCCGCCTCTTCGTGCTGGCGCAAGACAACGCGAAGCCAGGCTTGTTTTGTAATGGCATCTGTAACGATTTCACGCTTAACGACTGAGCCTGCTAATTGAATGTAGTTCCAATTGCCCCGCTTGTCTGTAATAGCCTGCCTGACAGCATCAACCCTAGCAGTTTCATCAAATAGCTGATTAGGCATAAGAGCTGTTGCTTTGGTCGCTGGCGGTGGACCGAAGTAGGTGGCGATTGGCATGGCAATGCTTGAGCCATCAGAGGCATCAGTGAGGCCAAAAATTTGAGCCGCAACGGAAATAAATTCCGCTTGTTGGGGTCGGCTTTTATGGTTTGCAACAATAATCGGCAAAAGCTCCCTATGCTTGAGGTCTTGGCGGATATAAAAAAGGTTTTCCGGGTCATCGGGTAAAGTAACGACAAATCCCGTAAGATCGGCATAGTTTCTAAAGCCACCTGTATAGCCATATTTTTTAAAGCTATCTTCGTTGGATTCACGAAAACCCGTACCATTGCGAGGCAAATACTGTCTATGGTCAATGCCTTTTTCGTGGGAATGGCTTAATGTACGGACACGAGCTGAGAATTTTTGTATAGTGAACACGTTAGATTGTTTTATTGTGTGAATCGGTTGATTGTAACGATTTCATCATAAAAAGTCAATCTATATTTATATTTCGGAGAAGAGTATGAACACTGGACGCGGTAGACCAATTGCACCTAAAGGCATCCCTGTAGCAGAGCTGCAAAAAGAGCTTGTATATCGACTCAACGAGCGAATTGCAAAAGAAGGCGGAACTGCCAGACGCTTTGCTGAAAAGCACGGGCTTTCTTACACCATGTTTTATAGTGTCCTAAATAACGCACGGTGGGTAGCGCATAGCGATAAAGAAACTGTGATTAAGCCATTGGCTAGAGTTCTTGGTGTTCCACCAGTTACGGTATTGATTTACGCTGGCGCACTTGATCACATGGATTTTGCTTTAGAGGAAACTCTTGAGGACCGCCTTCAAGCAAGCTATTCAATGATGGTTGCTGACCCGCAGGTAAGTGCCTTTGTGCCACCTATTGAAGTGTTTAAGCGGTGGGATATAGAAACTAAGACCTCATTTGTGATGATGTATCAAATCATTGCGGGTAGAGCTATGTTGGATATGGCTACAGTAGAGCTGCCAACCAAAAATACTAAGACTCCTGCAAGCCGCAAGGTAGCCAAAAGAGCTGTAAAAGTAGTATCGCCCTCCAAAAAAGTAGCCGTCAAAAAAGCTGTTGTAGCTCGCAAAGCACCAGCACGCAAGGCTAAAGTAAAACGGGGTAATGTTGCCGCTGAGATTAGCAACTTCTTATCTTCATCAAAAAACAAAAAGCGGAAGTAAAAAAGCCTAGCGACTAAAAATCGCTAGGCATAGGTTTAAATTCTAATTCCCTCGTATTTGAGGAGGTTTAGTTTTTATTAAAAAGCCGCGTCTTCGTCGCTCTCTGCACCGTTTGTTGCTGGCGCTTCTCCTGCTTGTTCTGGGCGAACATAAGGGGCTTTTAAGCGCAATTTGTAAGCCAATCCCTTAGCGCCATTAAAAGCAATTACATCTACATCGGCCGCAGATTCTTTTTCGCCAACACGACGAATAGAGCCTTGAAATTTCTTATCAGGAAAAGTGGGTACGCTTGTCGGAAATACCGAAATATCGAACTTCTCTTCACCCAATGTAAGCGAGCCTTTGACGTACTCCTTACCAGTGCCAGAGGTTTTGATATCAAAATCAATTTCTGCGGTGAAAGTGTTGCCATTATCGGTTTTGCCACTGGCATTACCAAAAATGTTTTGAGTTCCTTGTACTAAATTCAGCCACAAGTCCTGCGCCCATGCTTTACCTTCAGGGCTTTTAATCGACTTCTCGAAATATTTGTTAATCATGTAATGCCTTTCAGCGTAATAGTTTTAAATCAAATTAGGTTATTCTTATTTGATGAATTAATTATATTCTAAGAAGTAAATAAAAGTCAATCATTATTTTGACACCCACCCTAGCCACTCAACCATGACCTTATATGATTGCTCATAGATTGGTAAGAAGTGGATTACAAGCTCTTTGGAAAACGGAATGATGGTGTAGTTAGTATAGGTTTTGTCGTTTATCGTCACTTCTGCAAACCGTGATGTATGAGACATGGCCAAGCTCGTTAAGCTGGCTTCCATGGCGAAAGAAAGATTGTGCTCCCTCATGGTCAATGCCACATGGGTTGTTAAGTTGTGCAACGTCTCTACGCCGCCCAAGTAACTTACAAGCGCATCAAGCTTTTCCTGTGTAAACAAGAAAATGATTTCACCAGTCGATTGGAGGCCTACAGTATGTTGTTTCTCATCCTCGGATTTGAATAGGGCGAAAAGATCAAACTCTTTATCCACGGTAGCGATGGTATTCATGCAGGGGATTCTAGCACCAGGCTAGATGTCAATTGCGATAGCGCAAATAGAAAAACTCCAAGAAAACAAAATATCGGTTAGATATTCAGTATTCAAGGAGTTTGGGCTGTGCAGTTCAGGTAAAAATTAACAAGAGGGCTGCGGAAATAATTTCAACCATAAAAGCTCCAAAAAAAAGAAGGTTAAAAAGAACTAAAAAACGGGTCTTAGAGGATTAGTCAAAGAAGCGGTTTTCAGAAAAATCAATATTCAAATCTAAATCTGAATCATCTTGTGAGTTCATAGAATCCCAAGTAGATGCAGATAAAGTAGAGCAAACAGGAGAGCCAAATAACAAAGACTTACCAGCTTGAATATTTTTAAATTCTTTTGAAGAAGTATTGGTGTGATTAGATACCATGATGAGATTTCCTTATTTGATAGGAGGTAGATAAGAGTTCCGTTAGGAAGATATAAAGCGGTATTACTGTATTGCTAAATACAAATCAATGCCAAAAAGTAATTACATTGCTGTGACTAATTAGTACATTGACCCATGTTGAGTCCTTACTTTTATCAGCACGCGAAAGATTGCCCGAAAATTTAAAATTGCTAGTTTCCTTTTTGACTGGAAATAAAGCTCCTGAATATTCTCTGCCTTCTTTGCTTACATGAACACGAAGATATAAGTTTCCAGCTTTTGAAGTTAGCAATTGAGACACGCTGATTTCAAAGCCATTTTCTTTAACCTTCAAACCTGAAGTAACATCGAACATAAAAGTCATTTTTCTAAGTTCATGGCTCCATTCAATGTCATTGGGGGTACAGTCTGAAAAAGGATGGCGACCATCTTCATCAAGTCCGTTTACCAATGTAGGTTTGCTATTTGCTGCTGATGTTGTAATCGAAGTCATAATAATAATTCCTTAAAGGATGTAAATAAGAGTTCGCAAGATGCGAGGATATGAAGCGGTAAGACTATGCGGTAACTTCTTCTGATTTCTCAAAAGTTTTACCTAATAAAAAATCAACTGCTTTTTGAGCTTGTTGTGAGGCTTTGACAATGAATTTTTCATCATTATCAAGAGCCTTAATCCAACCTTGAACATAAGAGGCCGTGTGATCCGTTTCAAATGTATCAATGCCTGCAACTGCACAAAGCATGGATGCACCTAATTCAGCTACAAGTTCTTCAAAAGCTTTTGGTTCTTCAGTTCTATCAAGAGTACGGCCAAGATGAGTAGCTGTTGAATGCATTAGCTCGTGAAAATAAACACTGTAGTAGTAATCATCGCTAATAAAAGACTCGCGTTTAGGCATGGTTACTTCGTGTGTAGAGGGGCGATAAAAAGCCTCTGTACCTACGTTCAACTTAACACCTGATCTGCTAATAATTTCATCTGCAAAGTCATTAATGATGATGTCTCTAGGCTCTGACTTAACTAGCTCAATACCTTCAATATCATTTACATTAAAAACAGGGTAGGTGCGTGTGAATGCGTACTTTGAAGTCTTGGCATCATGTGTTTCCGAATCTTTAGGTTCGGTGGATTTATCTTCACCAAAACCAAAGAAAAACACAGGATTACCAGTAGCGCCTTTTTTAACATGACCTCCCATTGCTTTAGCCTGATTAAAGGTTAAGAACTGGGAGTTGCAACCATGGAACATTGACAGCATGAGGAAGTTAATGCCTCGGTACTCTGTCTTTGAAGATGGGTTAAAAGGAACGCCTACACCACTACTTTTCCAAGGTTTAATCCAAGGTAATTTAGCACCAGACTGAAGAGCTGCAATGACACGATTAGTAACGATTGCTGCAACTGATAAAGTTGATTTTTTCATGATGAGTATTCCTAAAAAGGATGTAAATAAGGGTCTCTAAAAGAGTGATATAAAACGTACAACAAATAAATATTACTCTTTAATGCCGAATAGGTACACCTTTTTTACTCAAAAACAGTAAATAGTAATTGACTTATATTTGATTGACAGATTGTCAAATTTGCAAGGTTATCTAATTGACAAAACCCAGTATTTGCAAGGATTGGCTATAAAAAAGACTTAGCGTATCCACGCTTCCAAGGTAGCTTTACAGTATGGGAGCCAAAAGAGATCTGCGCCAATTCGAGCAGGTCTTTTTGCGTGGCCAAGTGCTCCCGCCACTCTTTCGCTAATGCAAGCATCACGCTCTGACGCTTAAAGTTGGGCTCAATCACGCTAATGACGTTATCGTTTGTTTCTTCGTTATATACGCAAAAGTATATTTTCTTGATCTGGTTATCGCTGGCTAGGTATTGCCATTGAACTTGATCGTAGTACCCGCCGTTAATTTCCCACAAAGGCTGACCGTCTAGGATTGCTTCGGACATCTTTAGATTCCCAAGAATCGGGCATTTAATCTCAAGCGCTTCATCGCCCGTCATATCAAGGCCGTCTAGGGATGCTCTAATCCAAGGGTGCTCATCGGATTGGATGCAAAACGGCACAAATAGGTTTTTGAGTTTAATTTCTGCACTCTGTCTCGCTGGTGATTCAAGCCTGCTACCACGCTCCATTGCAAAGTTTGATTCGACGGGTGGGCGTACACCCAAGAACTCCTCCATTAAAGCCTGTGCACCTTGATATTTATTTCGCCCACCAATTGAAGATGCGGCAGTAGCGGTAATGCAGGGAAAATCGGCTGTCCCAGCGCCATTGCGCCAGTTAAGCCACTCTTGAGTGCCCTGCTCTACATGGATGATCTTCATTGCTTTGCCTTAAATGTGTTTGCCAACCACAACATCACCAGACCGTATGGCCTTTTGGAGTCGCTGCTTGCTAGCGTTTAACTTCTTTTCCGAATCTTTGCCTGCCTCAGAAGGCTCGTAACTGCTGACATTCGGGGTAACAGAGCTTACTTTAGGCAATTTGCCGTAATAGTAAGAACCCTCTTCCGCCCAAAGAAGAACCACGCCTTTGCCAAATACAACTTGGAAGCGTAAGAGCGTTGCCATAGTCATCGGCATATTCACCCTGCTTCCCCGCTTTAGATTTTGGCTTTTGTCTGACAAAGCGTTATTCCTATTTAATGAACTAATTATATTTAAGAAGTCTATAAAAGTCAATCATTATTATATCGGGGGGGGGGGCACCATAAATGCCAGCTATCGCTGAAACCCCAGGCTGGCGCAAGGGCAAATAAGGGTTAGCGGGCGGACCCGCTAACATGACTCAGCGATTAAATCATTGCGGCTATGATAATTACAACACGCAAAATACTCAATCTATATTTACTATCTTCCGCGAATTCTGTCCTCGTCATCCGCTAAATCTGTCTTTAATGTGCGATAAATTTCTTTTTTATCCGTAAATAGATGTTTAAAGATAATGCAAACCTGATACCAAAGCGTTTTAAAGAAGCTGGCCATGAATAGCCAAGTTAATCGGTACTTATGCCCTAGTAGATTTTGAGCGATGGATTTTGTGAATGGAATAATCCAAAGGATTGCCAATACCACGCTAGTTGTTAAGAATACCCTTAGCCCTACTTCAAGCCATGTTAGCCCTACGTAGTTTGTCCCATAAGCAATGAGCCTGTTTAAGCTATCCATGTCCGTCCCTCAATATTCCCAGCGTAATAATCTTCACCGTCTTGTCATATAGGTTGATCCCGTTTACTCGCTTGACGCGCTTGTGATTTATTTGCATTGGCCCGAACAGGGAATATCCATTTTCAGTTACCTTCGTTTCCGGTACCTTGAGGTGGTAGACCTTATCGCCTCCATAAAGTACGACACACTCTCCAATGTCTAAGGACTTAAAGTGGTCAGGGTGAATCAGATATTCTTCTTGCTCCCTAATGCCGTCACTCTCCCCCGAACTATCGCTTATCTGCGCTTGTGGATTGACCTGTAAAGACCTAATCCCCTCCGAGTTAGAAATAGAATCCCCTTCATTCCTTATCCCCCTACGAGTCATGCCAATCAAATCGGCGCACTCTTCGCAAGTCTTTTGGGACTTGATTTTAAATATCACCATCGTCCACGTATTACCAAGTACCTGTTCTTTAAACTCATCACTTACTGCATCTAAGTTTGCAAGGGTTTGGCTTGCAGGGTAGCATGCGAAACCAGAGCTCCTGCCCTGTTCAAAAATTTTGTCCATTTTTTGTGTCGCATACGACCCAATTTCGTCAAAGAATGTAAAGAAGGCTGGCGTTGCTGGTTTCTCAATTGAGCCTTTCCAGCCTGGGCGCTGATCTTCTGGTAACGCTTGTATGCGAGCAATTGCAGTACGCAGGTCACCAATGAACATTTTTCCAAGAGCACTTGATGCTTCTGCTTTACCCATTGTTGGTAACGCTACATAAATGATCTTGTTTGCAAGTATGTCGTCGTACAGGCGTATTTCAGGGTCGTATGAATTCATTACTTCACCAAAAGACCCTGTAGCGAATTGAAATAACTCGCCTCCCAAGCCGCCAAGATTCTTCTTTAAAGCTGAAGTCATGATTTTTCGTGGTGTTGGGCTGCCGTCTTTATTAGGCTTACCAACTTCTTTGTAGTTCTCAAGCCAAAGCTGGAAAGAAGTAGCCCTTGCATCTTTACAATACGGGTATTCGGAAAGAAGTCTTGAAACTTCGGCCAAGGAAACATCACTCATTAAGAGCGTTACCAAGTCGATGAATGAGTACGCTTTACCAAGGCACTGTAATGCTGCAATGATGGTTCCAATGGCTTGGGTCGCTTGCGATCTAAAGAAGGCGGCAGGGCCATCACTCTCAGGAATGAGAGTAAGGATGCGCGAGGTTATTTCTTGGGGGTCGCCCTCAAGCACGGGGTTATAGGTATTCGATTGCGCTGGATTGCCCGGATTGATGATTAAAAAATCATCTCGCCGTCCTGCAAGACAACAAAACGCGTAAAGCTCTTCGTAAGCATTTGAGTCTAGCTTGCCATCCACAAAGATTAAGCCGCCCCCTCGCTGGATTTGCTGGTACATGAGCAGCTTGCCTAGAACCGTTTTACCTACGCCCGATTGCCCCACGATGTAGCCATGTCGCATTAAGAATTCTGCTGGAATACGCACTGGCAACATCTTATCCGAGGTATAACCAAGCAGTAGATCATTTGGGTTAGATTTGGGGGGAATGGAGGACTTAAAGCCACTCCATGATTCTGTCTGTTTTGCTCTCGGACGCTTTAAAAAAGAATCCATTAAGCCATCCCCTAATTTCCAAAAGGAATAGCCCATAGTGCAGATTGCTGTAAACGCTACAAACTCAGTGCTAACTCCAAAAGCCAATTGCGAGATAGTTGTTTGTGTTCCTGGGGTTAGTGCAATAGCAGAAAGCGCAACACCTAGCAATGCTCGTGCCTCATTCTTCCCCCCAATTTCCATTTCCTTCCAGTCTTTTTTGAACTGAGAAAAAGTGTAGAGAGATTCAACAAGCATTTTTTTGCTTTTGATTTGGCTAGGCGTTAAGCCTTCGATGTTTTGATTTATTGGCATGGTTGTTTGAGTTTGATCATCACGCCGCAATAGTGCTAATAGATAAAGCACAAAAATTAGCAGAGTGTTGTGGAGAGACTAATGAACCGTAGGCCGTCCATATCCACGTGATGTGGGCGGGTTAGTTATCCAAAAACGAAATAGGTTTTCCATGGCAGAAGAGGGTTTCAGGCTTGCAAGAAGTTAGTCGTCATTACCGCCTTGCATTCCCATAGGAATTGGTAATTGGAGTTTTCGTGGTGCAGTCTTTGGCAATAGGTTTAAGCCAGTCAAGGAGTTGATTGTGTTTAGATCAACCTCTTTGTACTCAGGCCCAGGAGCATTGTTTTCAAGATAAGCCCCTGCCGCATTTAAGCGCGGGTCATAGACTAGCTTATATATGTGTGTAGGAATGGCGATGCGGGGGTTTTGATCGCCAATCCAGCGTATCTCAGCACCGCTAAATATTGGTCCTGTAATGACGTAAATCGGCCCATTGCGCTCTGCATAAGCTCTTACTGCCTTCTCAATTCCAGCGTGAAGCTGACGGTTATTGTTGCCGTTCTGCGGGATCATGTTTGAGAGTGCAAAGGTTTCGTTTTGTATCTCTGCCGTCCATGCGTCTGCACTTGGGGTCATATGGCCCCTGTCCAGCGCATGATTTTCTCTATCTGCGCCTTCGTAGTCCATTAAGCCTTTATTAGCAGATTTAAAGTCTGCCAGTTCTGCCCTATCTTTTGCAGATAGTCTTTCATCAGGGTGAAAGCTGTTAATGCGTGGCACGCCTTTACGCTGACGCATGTGTTCAGGAGTGATGTACTCAGCGCTCCACAATGGAGTACGAGTTAATGCAGAGTACCCAACGGCAAAACCTTGAGAGCATAGCTCTTGTTCGCCTGATAGCATTTTGGTGTTTGTAATATCAGGGGCTTGACCGTTGGCGTAATTGCTCGGGCATTTGGATGTTGCCGCAAAGAGTGATGCGCTAATAGAGACAAGAACTGCTAAGGCATATACCCTTTTCATAGTTTTTTGAAAAGGGTATATAGCCCTGCAAGCAGTAAAAGAATGGGTGCAGCGTTGTCCAAAAGTTTCCCTGACTTATTGAAAATAGTTTTTGTTTTCGATTGCTCGGAAGTTTGTTTATTTAACACTGCAACATCTCATATTTTAGTTTTCCGCCTTACTTTTGCTAGATTTACGGCGGCAAGTTTCAAGCAAGCCACCTAAAGAGGCCGAACAGACTTGTTGCTGTAAATCCGATTTGAGTAACTAGCAAGCCTTTTGATTTCGCTTTAATGGCAAAGAGAATCCAGCACAAATTACTCAGCAAAAAGAAAATAAAGCCTAGACCAGAGATTTTCGTGTTTAAGGCGAGCAGTAGAGCGCCTAGTAAGCCTGCCCCGCAACCCAGCCATTCGACAGCCCTTGTTTGCATCAGTTTTTAATCCCCAGCTTCTTTTTAATCTCTACACATTTTTGCGCTTGCAAGGCAAAGGCATTGAGACGATCTTCTTTAGCATTAAGAATGTTGCGTATTTCAGCTTCACTCGCGGTTTTGTTGTCATCAAGTTGCTTAACAAGGCCTGCCACTTTGGTGCTCAGCTCAATATTCGAGTTGGTAGCCGCGCTAAGATCACCCTTTAATCGATTGCCCTCCAATGTTCTTGTAAGGGCAATGTAACTCGTAATAATTAAAGCAAACATCAAGACTCCTGCCCCCGCATATTCATAGTAGCGTTTGAATTTAGGCGTTCTTAATAACTCTTTGTTGATCCCAAAATATTGCATTTTTTGTTTCTTTCTTGAATGATGAATATATTATAATTAAATGTGATAAAAAGTCAATCAATATTTATTAAGGTTTATACCCAGCAGGATAGGCGGTACCAGCCTGGGAAGTTTGTCCTGTTCCGTTACTCATCGAGCTTGCAATTGGTTTGTACGAAGCTGCGATAGCTGAACTACTTGGAAGTCCTGCCTGTGCCTGCTCCGCCATTTTGTTTGCAAATTCACTCAGATCTATTTTCGAGAAGTTAAGGGCGGTTACCTGTGCCACACTCAAACCAGAACAGTTCCCAAAGGGCAGCCCTAGTTGAGCTTTACCTTGTTGGTTTACCAGTTTTGCCAGCACCGAATTAAATGAGCAGTATGTATCTGTGTATTCAAGACATGTTCCGATGATCGGGATTTTATTGCTACAAGTTTCGCCTGTATAAACAGATAGTGATGCGCCTTTGTGCATCCCTAATAGTTGCTCCTCTTGAGTGCATGACATTGCCTCCATAACTACCTGCATAACTACCTGTAGTGCGATAGCGATGGCAAAAGTATATGGATTAAATAACAGAACCCCTGATGCTGCGCCAGTAAGTGCAGTTGAGGTTACCGCTACTGTCTCAGTAGCGGTGGTTACAATTGCCTCTGCCGCATTCACTGCTTCAATAGTAGCCGTGCCAGCTTCGTATGCTGCTTGAGCGCTTTGGTAAGTTTGTGTTGCCTCGGCTAGTGCACTACCCGCATTTGCAAACGCAGTAGAGGCGGAGGCGAATTGTTCGCCGCCTGCCAGGGCTACGTTGGCACCACCTAGCCCGCCACCGACCACACTCGTTGAGCTACCGTAAGTTACTCCATACGCACTAATACCACTCGACCCGAAACTGGTCCCCCCTCCTGTTGCGCCTGCTGCATTAGCAAGCGGGGTCGAAGCCATTGTTATAACGGATTCGTATGACTGGGCTAAACCAGCCGCGTATTGGGCTCCTTGGTACATTGCATCGAAAACGTATGGACTTGCCGTATCTACGGCTTTTTGTCCTGCATATACAACTGCCTTCGAGCCGACAGAGAATGCCGCCCCCATCAACATTGAATTACTTTTGGCTCCCTCAGTGCTTTTACAACAATTCTTCAATCCAAAATCACCCTTCCTACAACTCTCAGAGGTTCCCGCAAAGATTAAAGAATTAAGACAGTCTCCTGCACTTCCTGCCGCACATTTGCTATAAACCTGCGTTTGCCGTGCGATTTCCATTGCCACCGCAGCCGTCGCAAAGCTATTGTTGTTATTTACTGGTGCTGCAAAACTAGAGCTAAACAAGTTGCTCCCGCATACCATCTGCTGTGAGCTTTGTGATGGTGATGCTTGGCATGTATAGGTATAGGCATAAGTAGCGCAAGCCCCTGTGGAGGGAATGGTACTAGAACAAGACACAGATGTTTGTGAGCAAGTCTTTGCATTCCACCATGTAGCAGTGGAGCAGGTGTCAACGCCCGCACTACTGCAAGAATAGTTATATGAATATTGCCAGCAAGTTTGGGTAACAGCCAAGGCTCCTGTTGCCAAAGTTGCGCCAGCTAAGCAGATTTGTTTTCCGCTTGAATCAGTTTTACAGGGCGTAGCGTCAAGACAAGTTTGCGTGTTGGGGATTGAAGTACAGGACCCTGCTGCATACGTTTGCGCTACTGCATTGATTTGATAAAACGAAAAGAAAAAGCAAACAAGTGAGATAAAGATTTTTCTCATTTGGGTTCTCCAAGCATTTTCCCTGCGCTTGTTTCGTAAGCAGTGCAGTTATCTTGCCATGCAGATGTAACGCTAAAAATGAGGCACACTCCGTTTTGAGGTGTAGAGCCATCAGCACATGAATAATTTATAAGAGCTGGTGTTGTTGTGACCGTCGTGCAAAGACTATTGGCTCCTGAGCCAGATATGGTTGATCCGCTGGGACAAGAATAGGAAACAGTTGCGGCAATGGTTGAGGACCCGATACAGGAAGTGCCGGATAGTAAATATCCGCTGGGGCAAAAATAATTAGGAGTAGCTGCACTAGTAGAGGTTGTTGTGTAAGTGCACGTTGTTGCCGACAGGACTCCACCACTATTACAAGAGTAAATTGTAGTTGCAGCGGAAGTAGTTGTTGTTACGCAATCCGATCCACTTAGCACGGCAGGCGCAGTGCATGAGTATGAATTAATTGTTGGCGGATCAATATGTTGACAAACGTACCCACCTAAAAATATTTGAGCGTCTGTTCCATTACAAGTCCAATTAGTATAGTAATAGACCTGCCCCCGCCAATTGACTGTGCAAGATCCAAAAAACGGCTGACCTATTAAGTAGGCTGGGGCGCCTGAACCCATAAAATTCTGAGTAACGGACGGGCATCCAACTAAAAATCTTGAGTAAGTCTTTTGGCACGTTGGAGGTGCCGTTGGTCCATTGCTAATATAAGTAGAGCTACTTGAGCATGAGTAACTGGGTGTTGCCGTAGAAGTAACCGTTTGAGCGCACCACCCATTATTAAAGACATAACCATCGGGGCAGGTGTATGTACTCGTAGCGGTCTTATTCTGCGTTGAAGTCTTCGTGCAAATAGAGCCAGATAGGACCTCACCTGCTGGGCAGCCGTAACTCGCTACGCTTGCTGGCGTAATGCTGCCAGAAGGATTGATGCAATTTGAGCCAATTAAAGTCAGTCCAGCGGCGCAAGAATAAATAACTGGTGTGGCCGCTGATGTTGAGGAAACACAGTAATGGCCATTGATCGCTCCACCTGAACATGAGTAAATTTCATTTGCTTGTTGTTTATCGGTTGTAATGGTGGTGACAAGGTTTTGACTACAGGTCTGCTGCGTGTAATTACTATCCTTCGTGCAATCATAAGTGGCATAGGACGCTGCCGCCGTTTCTACGGTTTGAACTGAACAAGTGCTTCCTTCTGTGCTAGAAGCTGCTGCACTTGTGATGCTCGTAGCATTTGCAGTATCGCTAGCGCTCAACGTGAATTTATTAGACACCCCTGCTCCATAACTTCCAGCGCAATTTTTACCACCCCCGCTGCTGGCCCCAGTTGAACCAATAATCTGACTCTGCCCCGCATTGGGCGTAATACAGTTATTGTTCATAAAATTAACCGCTGCGCAGTATTGGTCTTGCGCTACATCACCCGTTGGTACATAACTCGCACATTTTTCTTGCGCCGATGTGCCAAGGCTGGTTAAACCCCCCTTAATTCCCTGTACGCTCGTTAAGATTGACGCATCGGTGTTGGGAGTAGAAAAAGCGCCCATACCCGTAAGGGGTGCGGTTGGGGTCGAGGCTGGGGCCAGTGAATTTACAAATTCAGTGCCCGCAGCCATGTCGGGTGCGCTCTGTGCAAAGACATTAAATGAGAGCAGTAATGCGCCAGATAGCAGGAGCTTATTTCGCACGTTTAACCTCGGCTTCTTCTAGCTTTAGTTTTACTTGTTCTGGCGTTAATTCACCCTTTGCTACGCTATCAGCGATTGCCTTGGCAATTTCAGGGGTGTCGATTGGAGTAGATCCATCTTTGCAGGCGGCCATTGAATTAACCAAGACAAGAGGCTTGTCCCTGCACTCCCTTAGCGGAGGCTGACCATCAACGCAAATATTCATGTCCACACCTACCCCATTAAAAACCGTATTGGTAGATTCTTGATAGAAAGCCATGGTGATTCTTCCACAACGGGGCTGGCTTTTAAATCGAGTGATGCGAGTAAGGCGAATGGTGATCTCGCCATCGCTTTTAGTCTTGTCCTGCATTGCCTTAATGCCCTGTTTTGTTTGGGCGTTAATGGGTGCGGGCATGTTTCCTCGCCCTTCTGATAGCGTCTCATCAAAGATATTAGAGTAATCGGCGGCATAGGCATTGCTAAATGCACCCAGCAAAATAACTAAAGCAATTTTTCGTTTCATTTTTTATCAGCCTCGTCGGGCATTAGTGTTCTGAACGCTTCCACGTCCATTTGTTGAAAGGGTAGATACGGCACCGACCATCGGTACATGAATTTGTTGGACTCTCTAACCCGCTTGTAGGCTTGAATTTTTTGCATAACAAAAGCGGATATGAGTTTTTCCATAGCATTTTTCGCAATCATGGGGTGCGATATTGCTTTGGGTTGCATTTCGCACTTTTGCACTGCCCTCGCAATATCTACTTCACCGCCTAATAATCTCCAGCGATAGGTATTAAGTACGGCGTACTTGCAAGCAAGCAAGGCTTCATCTTGGGGTGCGTATTTAGTTAATGTCGCCAGTTCGCTAAAGCCATCGTCTGCACCAGTGGAGAGGCTTGCTTCTAAACGATTGATGCGGTCCAGTAAAAGTCCTTTAGGAGAAAGGACCGCCTCTGGAAGATCGGCTAGAGCAGATCGACAATCTCTTGCATAACTCAATGCAGAAGCCGACTTTTGTTGTCGGTAGTTAATAAAGGATGCAAGCCCACATGCCCTGCCGCTGCTCTCCTTGCCAATGTCTGCCGCCTTATCTGCTAAATCATTTGCCGTTCTGATGTTGGGTTTAACGCCCTTTCCATATAGATTGACAAGCGCTAAGTTGTAAACGGCTGGCTGATAGCCTTTTTTAGCCGCCGCCGTGTATAGAAAATTGGCTTTAGCTTGATTCTTTGGATTTTGATAAAGACCATATTCATAAATAAAGCCAAGATAGTTTTGAGCTTCAGGGTAGCCAGCGTTTGAGTAGGCGTTGATTTTGGTAAGTGCTTCATTAAGTTGTACCCCTCTTAATTTCGGCAATGCTTGAATCTGCGTGACGAGCAGCCCGCCTCCATTTGAAACAGCGATCATTTTCCCGCCGCTTTTGACCTCCTGAACCATGGCTGAAATACTCGGCAAATTCAGCTTAACCTCTTTGACTTGATCCTCTCCAACGCCCTTTTCAATATTGGCGTTAATCTGCGCCTGTTGTTTTGCAATTACTTTGACGGCATCCGAATTAACCACATCAGCAATTCCAGTAGAGCTTGAGATAGGGGTGTTATTGACTATTGCAGCGGCGCTTCTCCGCTCTCCGCTCTCCATTTGTTTGAAGACGGGCGAATAGGTGGCCCTGATCTCATCCTTGAACTGGGTAACTGGTGTGCTATCAGACTGCACCTGAGCTAAGACGGAAGCAGATAGTAAAAGAAGTGAAAAGCCGTATTTAAGCAAAATATAATTATTTCATTGTATGAATATTATTAAATACTAGTGGCTATTCGACTAATAGTCAAATAATAATAGACTTTTACACGAAATAAGACATACAATGATTTGATGAAATTATTAGAAAGTAGAAAATGCTAAAACAGCCTCTTTGGGTGGCCTGTGCGATATATGCCGCGTATATCGGGCTGGGAGACGGGGCTTGCGAAAAAGCTAATCGTGCCGTTAATCCAATTCATTGGCTGGGATTGGTTGCAAGCTCGGCAAGTAACAATCTTGATGCTGCGAACCAAACAGGAAAATTCGAGATTAGTGGGGTCGATAAAGCAGCCGGAACAATTAGAGATGGTATTTTGGTCATAACTGTAGGCAAAGCCTATTGCGCAAGCTATGAATCAAGCGTTCAGTCTCAGTCCCCACAAGTTGCGCCCACCCCTATCGTAGTAGAGCCATCTGGTAAAGATGCTGACTCTACGTCAGCAGTGCCTCTATTTAAACCATTAGCAGGCGCTACCAAGCACCTTGACGCTGGAGGTAACTCAGTACCAGCACCCAACCCATTCTCTAAATGAACAAGCTAGATCTTCCTCTATACCCAGAACTCTTTGAAAAGCTAACAGATGATGAGTCGGCAGTTCTTCTGACCATTTCCCATGGCGGAATAAAAGATATAGACCAGCTTTTATTGCGCTGCTTTGCCTATGCAGTTACTACGAAGTCATCTGATATTCATATTACGGGCGATAAATACGGTAATCACATAAAGGTGCGGATTAATATTCGTACGCCAAAAGGTATCAAATACTTAAAATACATGGGGATTTCAGAGGCAAGGCATTTTGAAAATAAGATTATGACTTTATCCAACATCCCGTTAGGTGGCATGAAGCATGAAATGGTTGCGGGTCGGTTCAGTATGGATTACCCATCTTGGTGGGCTAGTTCTCAAGATTTAAAGTACGTAGAAGATGAGCCTTATAAGACCGATATTCGGGTTCAATATCAAAAGACTGGGAACGGTGGGTTTTCAATTGTCTGTCGAATTCTTGATCAACAACGCGCACCTGCCCTACACGAACTTGGGCTGACAGCCGCTTTAGAGGCTGAGATTAAAAAAACAATTACTTTACCAAGCGGGATGGTGGTAGCTAGCGGACCAACAGGCTCAGGCAAAACCACCTTGCTTAATGCCATGCTCAAACATCTTAATGACGGTACTCGTTCAATCTTCACAATTGAAGATCCGATTGAATATCGGCAGGGCGGAAATGGCCCGATCACGCAGATACAGGTGCATGGTGAGATTACGATGGCGGTAGCCCTGAAAGCGGCGTTGCGTAGTGACCCCGATGTGATTTTGATTGGAGAGATACGAGATTCAGAGACGATGGAAATTGCATTACAAGCGGCTCAAACAGGACACATGGTACTCACAACCATTCACGCAAATGGAGCACCAGAGACCTTCGGGCGAATGATAGATTTAACGCTAGATAAAACAAAAGATGCTTTCCGTGTAGCCGACACTTTAAAAATGGTATTAGCACAAAGGCTTTTACCAAGGTATGACAAGTTACCTGTTGAGCGTGAAGTTACGAATTATGAATCTCAGTGGATGAAAGAAAACGGTGCTTTTGCAGGTGACACCATATTAGAAACTACTGCCACTGAAAAGATAGGTGTAGCAGCATTGGTCGAGTCAATCAAGGTTGATCATGCAATTAAAAAAGTATTGCGTGAGCCTATTTTCGATTCCGACAAGGTATATCAATTGGGCGCAGAACAGTTGCAGTTTGAGACTTTGACTCAATCAGGGCTTCGCTATGTTGAAAATGGTACTGCAAGAATTTCAGACTGCCAGACCACTCTTGAAACAAACCTATCAGCAGGCGCAACAGAGTCGGCGCGAACACGGTTCTGTAGAGAGTATGGCCTGACCTATCAAGAGGTTTCGACTGCAATTGACGAATATTACTTGTTACAAGAACAAAACATTCAATGCGATCTATTTGAAGTGCTGATGAAACAAAAGGAAAAAAAGAATGCGGCGTAAGTTCATATTCGGCGGCCTACTATTAGCATTAGCAGGCATTATCCATGCTGAAAATATCCCACAACCTTACCTCAAGGTTAAGCCTGTGCAAAGCGATGAGAATACCGTAAGAGTGTTCTTTAGCCCTCGCTGTAGTTATTCTAAAGACTACTTTCAGTTCTTTAAGAATCTATCTGTGACATTGCCCCCCGAAACTGTTTTTGAATACTCGCCCGTGGTTAATCGGGGTGATGGTGTTGAATATTCGCTGGCTTTCTTAGCTGTGCGACGCTTTTATCCAAGGTATGTACCAAACTTCTTACAGGCGAGCTTTATTGGTGCCCAGGATAGGATGATCAGTACATCGAGCTGGGGTGGTATTGATCGCTTAGGTAAAGCCGCAGGGGTGCCAGTTTCAATCCCTCGACTAGTAGTGGATAACCAAAAGGTCTTATCAAGCGATTTGGTAAAGTTGGTCCGGCTTCAAAGCCAACTAGAGATTACGAATACCCCAAGCGTGGCCGTTGGCGGGACTTATATTGCTACCCCTGAATTCGTGAAGGGCGATGCAGCAATGTTTAGTCAGTTAGTAAATTCGATTATCTCAATGAATAGCGGACGCTAATCTTTAATTAAGTTGCGCTGCTATTCCACTTAGCGCTTTGAATCTTTGGACGCTGATTTGGCCGCAAACTCTTTCTTTGCATCTTTGATAGAGAACCCCTGCTTCCATAGCACGACGCTTAGTGAGCGCTTTTTAACATCATACATTTCAGCAATTTCCTCAAGCGGTTTGCCTTCACGAATTAACTGCTTCCAAATCTCATAACGGTTACTCAGCACGTCTTTGGAGTTGATATTCTTTTCGGTGCGGAAAATGTAAATCGCCATTGGTTTCACGCCAACATTTCGCGCAATAGCGTAGTCCGAGAATCCTAACTCGAACCCTTTTAATATTTTATTTTGATCTTCTTCTGAGAACACGGCTTCTTTATTTATTCTTTTTCATTGAGACTTGAGTGTAACTAGCTGACCCTTAAAAGTCAATTGACATTTAGTTTTCACAAAAGCAAAAGGCTCCTATCACTTCGATAAGAGCCTTTTGTACTGCCCCTGCGTGAAGCAGAGAGGGTTTTGCTTAGTGCGTTACTTGGGACTCTGCCATCAGTACGCCTTTACTAATGGCGACTTGGCGCAAGCGAGTTTGCGATTCTAAGTCAAAGGTTTCGAGAAACTTATTAAAGCCAATAGCATCAGCAGTTGCGCCTCTTGATGCGAGAACTTCAATGCGGCTTAAAACAAGGTTTTCTGCATCTTGATTCTTGCTGGTTACTACTGGTGCTTGCGTTGCCACTTCAACCACCTTCGCTGACTCTACTTTCTTTGGCTCAATGATTTCGCCAGTTGAGCAATCAACAGCGTTGAGTGCTGGTGTTGGGATGTCCTCACCAACATAGATCGACTGCCCTACCCCGAAGTTGATTGAAATATTTTTAGCAACGCAGCGCATGATGGCGGTGTTCACGGCAAAAGCATCTGGTGAGGCGATAGCTTTATTCTTGTAATCCATTACTGGGAGCTGCATACGGCGGGTGCGTCCAAAAGCGCTTACTTCAGTAATTACCATGAGCGTTGCACCAAAAGATTGCGTATCAATGTGTTTCCAATCTGCATTAGGATCAAGCTGAGTAATGAGGTCGATTGCGTGCGCCCATGAGAGGTAGCTTAGATTATTCTTCTTTTCAATGTAAGCCGATACATCAATTGCTCGGATTGCTGCGTAGTCAAAGGAATTGGATTCGATAGTGGTAGATGTTTGCATTTTGTAGTTTCCTTATTTGATTTACTGGGAAATTTAATTATTAACCCAATGAAAACATTATATTTAAAATGGCTATAAAAGTCAATCAATATTTATAAGTACCGTGTGTCTCTGTATAAAAAGCAACAAAGGCGGGGTGAGCCGCCTTTGGTTGTGTACCTTAGAACCACCCAGATGCTAGAAATCAGTTTGCCCGTAAACATTCCCATGAGAATCAGTATCGCCAAACATCGCTGAACCATCTATGTTGCAGGCAGGCGAAAATAAATCATGGTTGCCATCGCCAAAAGAATAAGCCTCGCTTGAATGGACCATTTCTGGTGATGACCAGGAGCCATTGATGCCAGAATGATTTTCCATGGCGGAAGAGAAGCTAAGGACAGATGAAGCCCTACCGCTGTACCCGCGTCTTTGTCTTTGGCTGGCCAATGATGATGCGGCCGCAGACTGGACTAAAAACTCAAGTCCGTTTGCGAAGATAGATCCTTTGTCGCTCCTACCAAGGTAACGCAGGGCTATGCCCCTTAGTGCCACAGAGAGGTCCTTGAGATGCTTGCTTACTGATAAAACGCCGTTTGAGTCCATTTGCCTACTTTACTGCACCAGTATTGCGCCATCGCAATTTATTGGGCAGCCTTACTCCCTATTTGTCCGAATCCTCCCATAAATATTAAAATAAGTCAATTAGTATTTAGCTCTTGTCTTTTGGCTTGGGCGCTCCAATCGAAACATCGCCATAAGGTATGTCGTCTGTAACGCTCGTCAATTTGTCACTAAAACCCTTAGCGGTTCTCAAACCAGTAGTTCCGGCCGTAGCGTTGCTGGCATTAGAAACCCCGCCCTCAACCTTACTATTTAATTTAGCGCTATCCGCCTTTATTTTGGCTTCCTTCTCTTTGCGTTCGTTATCGGCAGCATCTATTTCACTCTGAATTGCTTGATCGGGCCCCTGTACTTGCGGCGCAGCATTTTTCTTGGCCACTAATGCTTCTTTTGTTGTGCCCGTCGTATTTGTTGGGGTGCTGATGGTATGCGTTTCTTTTGGAGCGCTTAAGGTCATTGGGCTATTGCCAGACGCCGCCGCAAAAGAGCCTGTAACGAAGACCTGTGCATTTGCTCTTGAAACTTCGCTTGCGTCCTTATCCCTCATCAATGCTTCCGTAGCTTTTGTATTGATGATGTTTTGCTCTGCTAGCTTTACAGCCATTGGGTCATTACCAACAATGGATTCAACCTCACCGGAATTCATTTGCGCTCTAGCCTCTTCCTGATATTTAGCAAACCTAGCGGCATCGGGACCATTCCTAATTGCATCAATGGCTTGACCTCCTCTACCCTCTTTGCTCACGTATTTCCCGTACTGTCCGCCCATGCCCGATTGACTAGCAATCATGGATGTAGAGAGTATGGCAGCGGCACCAATAATTCCCTCTGCACTTGCAAGAGTTTGTGAGTGCGCTAATTTTTCTTGTTTCGTTTCTGTAAGGCTTGAGCCATAGGTATCGGTGGCTGTTTTTACATTGGAGAGCGAATCCTGTTGTGTTTTAGTAAGGGAATTACTTTCTTTTGAGCCGATGACTTTGGTTATCGCTTTTGATAGGCTATCAGCCTTAGATGCGCTATCGCTTGTTTTGCTATCCTTAGTTGATGTTGTTGTGTCCTTTGCGTCAGCGCTAGTCGAGGCTTCCACGCCAGCGGACGGCAATCCACCAGTAGATGCTTGTGCCTTTAGCGCAAGACCAGTGCTTTGCGTATTTGATTTTGCTTTTTGCGCGCCTTCCCCGCTTGTAGCATCATGCTTGATTTGCTCTTGATGGTTGTACTCTTCCTTAATCGCTTTTGCGGTTTCGGTAGACACCCCCGCCGCTTTCGCAATAGCAGAAACATCACCTTCGGCAACTGCATTCGTTACTTGCTCACCTTGGGTAATTTGTTTTGCCCTAGTAATTGACTGTTCTGCCGTTATATTCCCCTGGCTCATGATCGAGTTTTGTTGGATGCTACCTTGAATACTTTTTGCTGAACCTGATAGTGCGTTTACTGCGGTGCCGTCCGCATGAACGTCGGCTGTAGATGCTGGCCTTGTCGCTGAAATAGCCGATGGCGAACTGGCATCCGGCGCAAGGGTTTTCTCGTTGAAGCGATCCTTACCGCCGATAGAATTTGCAATCGCTACTGCTGCTGCTGATTCACCTAAAACGAAGATTGTGGACATGAGAATGGGTAAGCCAGCCATCAAAGCTGAAGCGGTACCCAGTTGCATGGAGAAGTTTCGATAGAGTTGCCCTGCCATCATCTGATTAAGAACACCCGCCTGAGAAACTTCCGCCATGAAGTTGGAGATTTGGGTATAAATAATGCCATTTACCACTACCCCTCCCACGTTATAAATCAACATAGGCCAAACAATCATGTGCGTTGCCACCTTGATATTCTTACCAGCATTAACTCCTGCAAACATCATAAAAATGATGATCACGGGTGATAGGCCAATGATCAGGGCTAAGAAGATATTGCCAAATTGACCAGCGTAAGCAAGGGCAATGCTGGCGTTAGCGGCATTATCTATATTGGTTTGTTCTTGTGCATCGACTACCGCCATCTGAGCTAAACACTGCGTCTTGCTATCGCCATTGCTCTTGATGCAGTCCATATTCTCTTTGACTGTGCTGTAGAACATGAGGTTAATCATTTCGGCAGTAGATTGCGCTACACCACCTGCTAAGTTACCTGTGGTGGTTGTATTCATAGTTCTGATTGCGTTGTATTGAGCCGCCGCATTCTCAAAAGAGTTATTCGCTCCAGAGGTGGGGTCATCTTGATTATTCGTTGCCCCTACTGCTGCCCGAATGTAATTCGTCGAATTCATGGCTGTAGTGATGTTCGCATTTACAAAATTCACTGCATCTACACAACTCGGTAAATCAGTAGAGCCATCAGGTATCGTAATGTTTACCTTAGCGGTTGGGTTTAGTGCCGCTTGTGAAAGTAGAGCCCCAATACTGGTTTGCATGGTTGAGCCATTGATTGATACGAACTGTGCGCTTGCTGTTGGTGTGATATTTCCTGCATACATCACTTGTGCATTAAGAGCTGCGTAATCCACATTAGAATCCGGCCCTAAACAATCATTTACAACCTGTTTGATTTGTGAATTTACGTCCCCAAGCTTGCCCATAGCAGTTCTAGCGGAGAGTAGGACTTTTAGAGGTGTAATAAAACCATTTTGACCAGATGAAATAATCGAATACTGAGCATTGGTGCCTTGATAGGCTTGTTCAATCGCAGTCCCGATTTCTTTTGCAAGGATTGACGCTGATGCAGGGATTACTGAAATTATGAATGGAACATTGGCGATTTCAGTAGCAACCCCCGTGACTTGATTCTCAACAATCACCTTTGTCTTCATTTGGGAGCTGGTAAGTGCCATTGCTAGAACTAAGGCCAGAATAATGCTGATGCTATTAAGGGTCATGGTACTTTGACCCGTCTTAGCTGCATCAAGCGGGGCTTTGCTTATCCCCATAACGATTTGCCATACTCCCGCTGCAATTGCCACCCCCCATATCAAGCTATCGAGATTTGCCACCATTGCAACGCCATTGAGAATTGCCTGTAAGACGGCGGTATTGGCGCTGGTATAAATTATTTGAGTAGGAAACATTATTTATTGCCGCTATTGTTAAGTGTGGTTCTGCCGTTAAGGGATTGGATGATTTTTAGAGTGCTGGTGTTATTGGTGCAAAGCTCGTCTTTTCGCAAATAGTCTTTACGGAGTTGTTTCGTTTGCTCCTTGGATTCATCGCTTAAAACGTATGAATTGTTGTAGGTAACGCCTACTGCCGCTTTATATAGGGCTCTACCAACAGCAGCGCTAATGCAATCCTCAATTGGAGTACGAAGCTCTCTTGCAATCATCATTCGTGCAGTTGTATCGCTAGTCTTTTGTAACAAGCCCACAATATTTTGCCCTGCGCCACTAATAAACTGTTTTTGAGCAGGCGAGAACTTTGCGCTAGTGGTGCTATTCATTTGCCCCAATATTGATGAATTTGTGAAATTAGTGTCATCGTATGAGCCAAATAACATGCTGTTAATCCAACCTCTAATGCCTTGATAAGTAAAGTCAGTAATTTGCATTTGGGTGCAGATTTGCTGATCAGTAGCAGAGCTGTCTCCTGACCCACTAGGATTTAGGCACTTGTAAAGTTGTAGTGGGTGATCGGGGTTATATGAGCCTGCGCCACCGCCCAATACAAAAGACTCCAGACTGATAGTGTGAGGGCCGTTGCATTGAATCCGCCCCGTTGTTTTGGCATCTGAGGTTGTGCTGACTGCCGTTCCGTCTTGCGCTGCACCAGAACAAGGGATGCCATCAATTTGATAACCAAGCATTGAAACAATCACGCGATTGTTAATTGAATTTGGATCGCTCGCATCATCAGTTGAGCTATCGGGATTGGGGAACCCAATAAGTCCCAGCACATTTGTAGTGCCAGAGGCTACTAAAGCCTTTAATAATTGGTTGCCCTGCGTCGGGTTGTTCTTGCCCGTATTGTTTAAATATGAATTCGCGCTAGCTAAGTACCCCACTAAACCAGAGTTTTGATCTCCAAAAATACCTTTCGTTGTGGCCGCTATAGAACCATCGCCATCGACCGCATCGCCAATCGCTTTTGTTCCCTTATCAACGATCATTTTGGCCATAGCGCACGAATTTTTTGCTAGGTTATTCATTGTCTGTAAGAGCGTTTGGAATTCGGTAATTAGAGCGTCAAGACTTGGTGAAACTAATTTGATCGCCGCCTTAAAAGCGAGTCCTGAAGCGTTTGCTGCCACCGCCCGGAATGTTGCAACAATCTGCGCTGATGAAACGAATGAGAAGCTACCCATCGATAGGTCCACGCCACCACACCCAGCATTGTATCTAGGCGGGTCAAAGGCGATTAAGTTAATTTGTTTTAAGGGCGCTCGTGCAACAAAAGAACCACCAAAAACACCTGAACGATCTGCCGTGTTCATCTGACCTGCTGGGGTTGTATTTGACATAAACAGACTTGATAAGTCTGATGTAATGCCAGCGTTTGCTGACGAAATAAAGCAGGTCAGACTTAGCCCTAGAAACGCCTTGCGTAATGGATTCATTTTTTAATATCTTTGCAGTAGTAATGGTTGTATCTTTTGTTTGAATGAAGCGGGATTATTTGCATCCAGCGTGAGTTTGTTTAGGTCATCAACGCTGGCAACACCTCGGTTCCAAATGTCTAAATCTTTTTGGACTTGCGCTGATAGAAGTTTTGATTTAAAGCCAGCGTACGAGACCATCTTTGTTAGCTCGTCAAGAGCGTAGTAGCCTTGGGACACTGTGTAATATTTATTCAAATCTGCACCGTTGGTATAGCCTTTTGGCTTATGAACATAGACGATAGAAGGCGTTAGCTTTAACTGCAATTTGCCATAAAGCCCATTGTCTTTGACTGTCGTGCCTGCATACCCCTTGGGAGCTATGCCATCCAATGAGATAACGAGCACCTTCGTCCCATATTGCTTAGAAAGTATGTCGATAATTGGCATTTGCATAGCGCAAAATCGGCAACTGCCGTCCACAAACACCAGTAAACCGCCTACCTCAGACATTTCACGAACTGCATCTTGTTGGGCTTGAATATTGGCATTACGAATAGAGATTGAGCCAGACGATGAATAAGGCACTCGGTTATTCTCATTTAGCAGGGGATCATCTCGCACCGCCTCATCTACCGCATTACCCATGCGCTGAGACTTGTCCATGACAATTCTCCTCATGTACGCATAGGCTTCTGCATTTTCCTTTGTTGGGTCGTTAAAGACCTTGGTTTCCAGCAGAACATAGTTCTCTTGGAGCCACTTTGCATCAACCTTCTTTTCTTGCGGTTTTGGTGTCTGAGCCGTTGGCTTTGGCGCAAGGGCTTTAGTTTCTTTGGGGTTAACAACTAGAGGCTGATAGTTCGTAAAGGCATCTCCGTAACTATCAAGCGTTTCTACTGTATTAGCCTCTCCTTTACTTTGGGCCTGCGACGTTGTGTAGATTGCAAGACTGAGAAGTAATAAATATAATATTTTCATCAAGTTTATATTCTATGATTAATTGATATTAGTCAATCATTATTTGAATCAATGATTACGGCATCTATGATCTCGCTAGGGTTGGGCTTAGCCCTGGAATGCCAGCGAATTGTTCTATATCCGGCCTCATGCAGCATTGAATCTCGTTTAGCATCCTTTTGTAAGGAGTGGGTTTTATCGTCCAATTCAACGACAACAATCACTTCTAGAGCATGATTGCAAACTACATAGTCTGCTACCTTTTGCGAGAATGTTGATCTAGTGGCCATATTCAGCCTATTATTTCCTGTCAGGCTAGGATTAAGAATCGCGCTTAAAGCTACTTGTGGGAAAACATGATGATTGGGAAGTGCACTCTGCAATCTATTAAAAAATTCAATTTCATTTGCTGTCATTAGGGGGCGGGCCATATAGTTATATGCGAATACAGCTTTATTGCGGCCACCAAGTGCGACTAAAAGTAGAAAAATAAGTGCGCCAACAATAAGTAAAAAGTAGATCATGGGTTTTCTTAATTGGGTTATAGGACTTTAATTGCCCAGCCTGCGATTTGAGGTTTTAGCAGATAACCCCAGTACCTTGAATCGTTTGATTTGGGATTAGCTCCGAGCATGAAATAAGAATTGGCGGGGATAAGTTCATCCCGATCAAAGGATTGGGTGGTGTAGAAGTTCTTGTTAGGGAAGCCTGATGCAATAATTACGCCATTGATGCGAATATCGTCACCAACGATCAGCAAGTGATCGCCTGGGACACCAGCCACCACCTTCAATACATATTTCGCCTTTACATACGACAACTCTCCGCTAGGTTTCCAGTAGAGCATGTCGCCTGCTTTAACCTGATGGGGTGTGAACTTAAACATCAAAGCAAGGTGAAGGTTTGGTAGACAGGGTTCAGCTTGGTTATCAATACCAAACCCTACGTATTTTTCCATGGCAAAAAGAAGTGAGAGGCAAAGAATTAGCTTGCCTCCCGCTAATAGCCATTTTTTATTTGCGTTCAATTAGCTCCATAGAGGTTTTTGTGACGATTGATACGATTTTGTCGCTATTAAACTTTAAATATCCCTCGGACTTTCCTTCTTTGCCTATGCGGACTACTAACTCGCCTTCTATGCTGGATTTCATATCCGCTTTATCGATAACAAAACCATCCGCCCTTGCCTCATAAAGAGTGTTTGGGTTGCTAGCAACACATGAGAATCCTTTGATATAGACTCGGATTCTTTCGCTACTGAGTTCTGCATAGCCATCACCATAGGCGTTACAGAAGTCAATCTTGATAGGTTGTGCTTGTCTCAAAATCGCCTCTGTTGGCACCACATAAAATGTAATTTGCAGCGGATCGCTCTTTAAGCCACTAATAGGGGCATAACCCTCTGCTAAAGTGGCTCCGTCGAAGATGCTTCCATCGGGAATAGAAATGGTTTTCCCATCATCTGCGATGGCACTAAAAGTGCTTGCAATGACAGCAAGCCCAACTAATAATTTAGTGACCGTAAGTTTTTTCATATTTTTATGCCTTCAATTCTGTTTTAGAGTGTTACTTCTTTTTAGTTACAAGCTTTTTTACTTCCTCGGTTACATCAATTGAGCCTTTAGGAATGGCTACTACAGCCATATTCCCGTCTGCATCCGTTGTTGTATCGATTACTGCATAACCTTCTATTTGATATTTAGCGAGTGCGGCCATGATTGGCGCAACTACCTCACTGTTAATCTGATCTTGAGTAGCCTCCGGCCTGTCATACACTGCTTGAAATAGGATTGCTTCTTTGGCAAGGGTTACAAACTTTCCATTTGGTTCGGTGGTAAATAGGGTGCTTCCTGCATATACAGCGACACCTACAATGAAGACCACTGCAAGCAATGGGATTTCATAGCTGATAACAGTCTTTATCTTTGTTAAAGCACTCATTATTTATGCCTCCACCCTTAGTATTTGACCAAGCTCTTGCAAAAGGTCTTTTGTGTTGTATTTCTCAGCAAAGGCTGTCCTAGCAATGCTATTCAGCCACATCATCTTTTCTTCTTCATGATTTCCAATCACGATATTCACGGCCTCCACGGTGCTCTTGCCTTCTTTCATTAGCTTAAACACTACATCCCTATCATCGCCATCTGAGGAAAATACCGCACGGGTAAATCGGTCTACATAAAGACGTACCGCCTCATAGCTCCCACCACCACAAATTAGTATTTCTGAAAATACGTCTTTTTCTGTGTACACATCTTTGAGCTGCCTAATAAAGAAAGCATCATCGGTAAATTCCACGATTAAACCGTCTTTGATTGCCTTTGCAATAACTTCAGGCTTTTGTTGCATGATGAATTTCCATTGGCTTTGCCCTAGAATCACCTGCCCCGAAGCATTGCCAGCTACGTCAGCAATTGATTGAGTAATAACCCATACGGAGCCGTCATCTTTACGGATTTTTCGATACATCGCCTCAATCGAAGCGGCTGCACCCTCATCCTTCAGTAGTTGCCAGGCCTCATCAAGCATGATTAACTTTCTGCCAGATTGCTTCTTAACTCTATTCATAATCGTGTTCATTACGAAGAAAAGAACACATTGCTTTAAATGGGGGTCGCCATCGAGCGATGACAGCTCAAACACAGTAAAGGCTTGCTGTGGATTGAAGTTGGATTCACCCTCAAAGAATGGGCCTCTAGTTGGGGCGCTCATAAAATCGTTAAGGCGCGGGATTAAATCTGTTGTTGCCTTCATTACTTCGCTGGCAGTTTTACCGACCGTTGCAGTATTTACAGCATTTTCAAGGGCTTCAATAACTTTATGGATACTTCCCCGTGAAGGGGTATCACCGCCAGCAGAGCGTACTGCCGAACCAAGCGCAATACGAGCGCCAGCCCCAACAGGCTCGTTGTAATATGCCATTTTCAAGATCAACTCAGTAATCGTCTCTAACTGCTCTCCAAATTCTTCTTGGGTTAATCCTGAGAAGGGGTTGAGTGAGGTATTTCGAGCGTTTTCAAGTGAGAATTGAATGAACTCGCCTTTTACTGAGTTGCAAAACTTCTCGGCTGATTTACCGTTATCAAATAAGAAGGTCTTTGTTCCTTCGGCTAAAGCATTTGTAATTAAGTATTGGGTTACGAAAGACTTGCCCGCACCTGACTCAGCAAAGATAATTCCATTCTTATTGGTCTTACTATTGAAGCAGTCGAAATTATAGGCAGAGCCACGACGCGTTATAAACGCCGCTCCAGTATGATTTGATTGACGGCTTGCGTTACCAATTGAATCCCCATAAATAGGTAGCAGGCACGCCGCTGATTGTGCTGGCATGATGACTTCAGAACATAGTGCATCAGCGATTTTGGAGGAGAAGTTCAATGGAAGCGCCTGCGCCCAGCGCACACCAGTCGTATAGCGCACCCGTTGAGAATCAAAGTTCAAATTATCTAACTTGGTTTTTACTGCGGTTACGGCCTCATCCAATTGTTCGTCATCCTCGCTAAAGAGGAAATAGGTGAAGGCGGTGTATACGATCTTGCTTGATTCATCGCCACACATTTCACGAACATACAATAAATCCGCGAGAATATCACCTGAACGCTGCTTGCCTATGGAGAGTCCGAAGGGAAGGCCCTTATCGTTCTTGCGGGATGAGATTGCTCTTTCAATCCGAGCTAATTCTTTGTCTTGATCTGCCACTCGAATTGACGTTGAAATAATGAAAGGAACGGATATGGTCCCTCCTCCACCCTCTTTAGCCCCACCCTTGTTTAAGGGTGCTCCAATGATGTAATTCATAATTCCGCTGTTAATTTCAGGCGGATAAGATTTCGGAGTGACTGCCGCGCATTTCACCTTATCGTCAATTAAAAAATAATTGGGTTTTGAGTTATCAAATACATTGTTTGGGGTAAAAACTTGTTCACGTAAATCCAGCATTTCATCTGTTAGTGGTGCCGCATGATCTTCACTTATTCGGGCAAACTTCCTATATACAGAGACAACCTCTTGGGGCGTTAGTACCTTGAGATTATGAAAGCCGCAGTTCCCTAACCCCGATAAAAACTCGTTTTGTAGCGTCTTTTGAGTCGTGATTACGTCATCCGTAATTTCTGCTACTGGGACCATAAAAGACGCATACAGAGTCTTTTTGTTCAAGGGTGGCGTACCCAATAGAACGCCTGGAGCTATTGCCTTCTCATAAAGAAGGGCCTGCCTTCCTATCAAGGTTTGCAGGGTTTCATTGCCATGCTCTTTACCTCTTGCCAAGTCATGCGGAAGAGTCAAGTCTGGAGAGCAGATAAGATTAAATTGAAGTAATGAATCATCTGGAACATCTTTTAGAATGCCAGAAATTAAAGTAGGAAACTCACTTCCTCCACCCGTTAAAGGTAGCATTTCATAAACTCGGCCAATAAAAGTTCTTTCGCCAGCGTGTTTTGAAATAATGAGGTGTCCGTCCACCGTATAGCTTTCAATAGCAATAAAACTGCTCGCTACTTGTGTTGGGATATTTGAACCGTTGTGAACTGGCACTGGTGAGTTTCCTGCTTGAATTTAAAAGCCCTAGCCCCTTACAGGCTAGGGATGGTTATTGAACAATTCTGATTACGCCAACGGCATTGCTGTAGCAATCGAATCGATGATGCTTGGTCCGATAAACGCGAATACCAATACACCCAATACGACGATAAACATGGTGTTGCCTTGACCACTCATCATGCGAACCACTGCCATGATCAAAACACCAACAGCGATCATGACTGTAAATGTGGTGAAGAGGATATTGTCTTTAAGGACAGTTACCACCGCATCAAAAGCGGATGCAGTTGGCGCTGAACCATGTAATGCGCCTGAGAGTGCTACAAGTGCTACGCCTGCCAATACCGCGATAACGCTATTTTTAAGATTGCTTAATTTCATTTCTATATTTCCTTATTTGCCTACTTCGGCATTGAGTTGTTGCCACCATTTACGGCTGATGGCCCTGCCGATCCGCTTCCAACGCTACTGTCAGTTGGTTGCGAGAATCCTGAGTTCTCCATGTCAGAAGTGGAGTTATCACCGTCTGAGCCATTGGAGGATTTTGTTGCGTTATTTACAAACATAGGCTGGCTACCATCAACCTTGTGCGGGTATACATTGCCACCTGAATAGTTACCTGCCGTCGCCCTATCAAAGCCCACCCATTTAGAGGTTTGAACTTCCTTGTATATGACTTGATCTTGGTGGAGGACATCGTTTTCATCAACGAACTTCTTGACATAGGTTCGCTGAATGATTGGCGCTAGTCTGATTGGCGCTCCATCCACTGCCGATGTTTGACGGGCTTGATAGTTATGCGGCAATCCCTGTTGTACTGGCTTATCCACCTTTTTACTGCCTTTATCGTCAAGATTGAAAGCCTTGTCGTAATCAGTCATTTCAAAAGACTTTTCATAGCGTGTTTCAGGCAAGGTTCCGTTGGTTGATTTTTCAACAGCTTTAAATGACCTGCAATATTCTTTAGGCGAGTCCTGTCTATTGCAATCAAAGTTGTTTTGACCGATTGGCGCGAAACTGCAAGCACCGAGCAAACTAGATAATGTAATCGGTATTAGTAATTTAATTTTCATGGTGAACTTGTTATATTTATTAAGTTTTAAAATATTCTCTACTACTTGCTTGTGGGCCCTACAGTCATAGCAGTGAGCGTTACACTCTCTTGAAGAACCCATGTAATGCGCGTGCCACTTGGCACCTCGATGACTGGAAAAATGGATTTCGCATAGTCCAAATAAAATTTAGATAGCTGAGACATCGAATTAGAAATTCCGCTACCCAAAGCGGTTCCTGCTACCAGCCCGCCAGATGGCAGTGTATAAGGAGTGCTTGACCCCGCAGCCGTTGTACCAGTGTTAATTGAAGCGGTAGTAGTTGGCGTTAGTGCTGCGCCCAATCCACTGGCGATTCCTGCTAAAGCAGTCTTAGCTAAGATGGCCCCTTGCTTTGTGACAAGAGTTCCAGAAAGACCTTGGATGCCATCTAAATCTACGCCATAGCCTTTTACTTTAGCTTCAAATATTCTACCTTTAGTATCGACACAAGAAATTCGATCCGCAATTACGTTTGCACGCTCTGTCGAAAGTACGCCAATTCCAGTGCCAGAAATAAAGCAAGAATCAAGTTCTGATGCGCGCCATCCGTTAGGAAGAATTGCGCTACCTTTGATTCGAGTAACAAAAGGTGCGCCTACATTATTAGCTGAAATAATAGAGCCCCCAGTGGTTGAGCCAGACGCATTAGTACGAGCATTAAAGCCATGAAGTAAAACACCCTCTAGTGCCGATAATGCTGGAATAGTAATGCTCGGCACTTCCACTTTTGAAGCGGTATCGGAGGCTTCTTTAGTGGACCAAGTGCCAATGCCACGGTTAATGCCCGCCTTCTTGGTGCCTTGCTGTGTTGCATCTGTTGGTACTACACCATCTTGGGTGAAGTCCACTGAAGGAAGGGGGCTATTTAAACTTACTGGCGGAGGTGGCTGGGTTGTAGTTTGGCCCGGGCCTTGGGTATTGGTATCGGCAGCTTTAGGAAGGATGCCGCCATTTTTGTTAATCAACAGCATGAGTTGTGATGTTGCTGCATTTGCTTTTCTTTCCGCATCTTCTGCCTTAGTCCTTGCCGCTATCACCTCAATTTTTAAGTCCTCTAAGCCTTGATTGCGAGGTGAGTCATGAATAACGGTTAATTTCTCGTTATTAACAACACTTGCACCCGTAGCGGTTGCTGTTTTTTGTGCAGGCTTCATCTTTGAGATTTGCCAAACAAAGATTACTGCGCCAACAACCAGTGCGGCAGACCCAAACATAATAATTTTCTTATTAGCAGGCGATAATTCTAGCCACATCTTCTTCATGCTTTGTGGGCTGCTCATTGTGCTCCATCCTTACTTGCCTGTTTCCTTGCGATTACGACGACTTTTGCGTGATCATTGGCATTGAGTATTGGAGTTGGATAGATAGATATAGAAAGTACACTCTCTCCATCAAAATCTTTTTCTTTGAGAACGATCTTGGTAGGCGTTGGGTTCACTACGTCATAGGTGTAAATCTCTTTATCGGCACCAGAGAAGCGGTCTAACGCAGTAATGACAAGACCATTCATGGCAATGGTTGGAATGTTTAGGCGGACGCGCGAGAAGCCTTGTGGTGAACCCCCAGTGGCAACTGTCTCCATGAGGTACTGAGTTTGCGTGGTGTAATCATCACTCTTGCCTGCACTTTTACCGTTACTCGCTCCCGTATTGTCTTGAACAAGAACGGTCTGCGCTGGGACCTTCTTTGGTACAAGCTGCATCCCAAGAGTTGCGCCTGCCCCGTTTTTATTTTCTACATAAAGTTGTACTGGGTGCTCTACGCCTTCCGCAAATTGAACATAGATATTTGAGCCAGACTGCTTGATGTGTAAATCTTCTTTGACACCAAATACATTCGCCTCTGGGAACGGCACTTGAATGCGGTTAATGTCAGTAATTGACATATACACGGTCGGATTATCACCATTGACGAATTCCACCACTCGCGTTTTACTAAAATCAAAGGCTTGAGCATTAGCGCCATTTATGCGCATAACTCCAGGCAAGATGACTTCTTTTGCCGCAGTTTCCTTAAAGGCAATGTCATTCTGAACTGCAAGCGGGTCAGATTTTGTTGGTACTGCTTTTTTGGGAACCTTCTTTTCAGCTTGTGGCGCAAAGTCGGCCGCTTGTGAAGATATGGCAACTGGCGCTACAGGCCTGGTGAAGTCAACTCCACTAACTTGCTGTGCGTATCCAGCACCATAAAGTGCTAGTAAGAGTAAAGCTAAGACTGTCTTTTTCATGATTATTTCTTACCGTTTTCTAGCCAAATGCTGTCGTGAATTACATCGCCTTTATAAGAAACAATGCTCGTAACTACAGGACGGTAGTTATCTACCTTTAAGTCATACTCATAGACGTATGCCTGTGTGCTGTCTTGCGCTGCATTGACAGTGTGAACATCCCCCACTACATAGTGCTTGTTCAACTTCGCATCATAGAAATAGCGCTTGAGGGTGAAGTAATAAGATCCAAGCTCTCTTTGATCGACCAACTTTTTAACTAAAGTGTCAATTTGCAGTGAAATACTGGTGTAAACATCAGGGGCTAAATAGTCCTGCAAAAACTTCTTTTGATATTCCGCATTGCTTGGGTTGGTCTGTACTAGATTAGATGTTACGGCCTGCAAAATAGCCCGTTGAGCACCCTTATCCATAGAGCTTTTTTCTAGCACTGCATCTGTTGGCATTCCTGGTACTTGCAGCACCACGATCTTATCTTGCGTAAATAACGCTCCAGCCATGATGACGCTAGCCACTGCAAACCCACCAATTGCATATTGCAAAACCTTGATTTGAGAAGTCAACTCTTGAACTGACTTCTGACGATTACTTAGCTCCATTTTTATCAGACCTTATTTTTTTGTTGCCATGTTTATTAATTAGCCCAATACATTCATCCACAAAAACCGACTGGCCTGTATTGATGCCTCGTCCGTCCCCAATAAATCGTTTCTTGGCACTATTAAAGGCGAGGGAATAACCATCAAAGCCGTGCACATAAAAGTAGGCCGTTAAAAAACCATCTAAACGACCTTTTTTGAATTTGACTAATTCTTTTGAAGCGAGAAACCCCCCAATGAGCACAACTACAAAGAAAGAGCCGCCGAAAACCTTTGAGCCGAATAAGCCAATGATGGCGCATACAACTAGAGGCATCGCTTCAGATAATTCAACGCCAGCAAAGGCTACGCCTGCATTGGCACGGGCCGGAATACGATAAATGCTCATTGTTCGCCTTCCATGTCCAATACTTCTTCAACGCTACCGTCGGGAATAGTGGAGTAGCAAGTGAGCTTTTCCTTCCAATTATTCGCTTCACTTGAAGCTAACTCAGGTACGCATACCTGATCGCCATTCACCACAATTTTTGGCCAATCATATTTTGAGACTTTCGCTAAGTAAGCCTTGCGCTCTGCCGCTTCCTTTTCAAGTGCAAATTTAGCTAATTTCTGGTCTTTTAACGCCCGCAGCTCAGATTCTTCCTCATAGGAGAAAAGTGCATAGTCATGACGAACATAGCTCGATAAAAGTATTGCTGGAAACTCTCTGCGTCCGTCTGCAACCACTTCACCGTAAACATATTCACCGCCGAATGAGGGCATGACATTGCCCGCTCCTGAGCTATAGACCTGCTTCTCTGCATAGAACTCACCAGCAAAGGCAGATGTTGCCATGACTAGGTAGAGTGAGGTTATTAATACTTTTTTCATGTTGAACTTATTATATTTTAAGAAGTATTTAAAAGTCAATCAATATTTAATTAACTAGGGTAAGTTTTTGATAAATTTCGCCACTTTTTAGTTTAATTACTGGTATTTGAGAGCCTTGGTAGAAGAATTTAAGGGCATTAGCAACGGACATTTCACCGCTGACCTTCGAATAGTCGCTTGGATCTGCGGACTCGCCCCGTGCAATAACAAAAGCTGGAACAGTGCGAATCTTGTAACGATCAAATAGAATGGGGTTAATCATCCAACTTACTGAACGCCTACCGCAACAGGCCTCATCAATCATGGCGACACGCCTTCTTGTTTCTTCTCTAGCCCCCGTCCCCGTAGTGAAGTCACCATTAAGAACCAATGTCATGCCCGTCTTAGAGGCATCTCTAGCTAAATTAATTAACGTAGCTTCGGATAAGGAACTTGACACGAAAATATAAGCACTTAAACCTGCGGGCTTTGTAATGCTATCAAAGACACTCTGGGACTGACAAACGCTGCTCATGCAAAGAAACAAACAGAATAAATAATTTCTCATCCTCCTGCCCCGCTTGCACCGATTACACCAGCACAACAATCAACTTTTTGGAAAATGAAGTATCCGTAGTCTTTTCCAAATGGAGTCATTGCTGCCCCCTTTTCCTGTAAAACTAATGGTCTACTGATGGGGGTGCACATGTTGTCTGGAAAGGGAAATAAGCGATTGGTCTTGTACTGACGCTTATCCATAATGAATTGTGGTACTCCCAGTGCTCCACATGATTGCAGGGCTGCAAGTCCAGCAGTACTTTGCTGAGTACCAACTGCATGAAGTTTTGCGAAGAGCCTTGCCATTAGCAGATGTGATACAAGCTCAGGCGAATGTGGGCTGGCAACATTGCCAGTTGTAGGGTACATAGGACCCCACGCACCAGCAGTCCAAAAAAGAGTTGCGAACGGAAACCCAATAGAAGCAGCAATAGCATCAGGAGCTTCGCTGGCGATACTGGCTATGTTTGCGAATGGAATTGCGTATGGCGTCAGAATCATAGAAATTTCGTCCGATCCCCATGTCGGATCGGCCCAGCTAACGTAGGGAACATCAAAGCCACGATGGTCCAAACAAGGGGAGTCGGGAATAACTCCAAGCGTTGTCATCACAGGATTTAAATATTGATTAATGTGCATGAAAGAAATCTTAGATTTGCCAGATATGGACTTGTTTGTTTGCTTATCGCCACCAGTTTCAGAGGAATTGATTGGCGGTGAAATACTGATACCCCCAAGCAAAGGCATACAGCCAGGAGAATTCGTGGTGTCCACCATGAGCTCGGGAGCCCAGAAGCTCGTAGGAACGCCAATAGATAGGCTATTGGCACAAGCACAAATTGGTCCAGCGTTAGCCCCTGAATCATAGTCCTGCGAAGCAACGCCAAAACTTAGTGCAGCACCCCCAAGCGTGATTGGAAACATGCAGTCATAGCAAATATCGCTAACAAGATTTGGAAAGCGTCCTGTGCAGGATTGAGCGTAAACCATGCCTCCCGTGCAGAAAAGAACTAAATAAATAATTAACTTTTTCAATTGCTCATCCCAAACTCTACCCAAAGCTGTGTGCCCCGTTGGGTTAGCTTTGCGGGCACCTTGTCTATATTGATTCGGTACAAGCGGTTAAATTGATTGATGATCATTTTCTTTTGATCAAAATAAAATGGAATAGTAGGGCTGCCGTTCCAATCAGCATCTTTATACTTCACTCTTAGGTCGTAGGGGGAGCCAGCGACAAGAACAATCTTTAATGGTTCTCGTTTTCCCGCTGCGATAGCGTAGTCCACCTGTCTTTGATCTCGTCCGTCAATAAAGATAAGACCTACCGTTAGTGGAGTTCGCTTTAAAGGCTCAACTACAGTGCCTTTAGGAACAACTACATTGCCCTTTTCGTCCTTGTAGTCTTGCGAAATAATGTATTTAAGATTGAAGCCTTGCGCTGAAAATCCATAGTTTGATGGGATTCCAAGTGGGGCTGGATTTTTAATTCCATTGACTGACTTATTGCGGTAGTCGTTCCAAAAAGCTGCAAGTTCTCCACTTTTTTCTTTCTGGCGCAGTATGTCTTTGATCTGCTCTCTTGCATCCCGATCAGGAGCAAAGGTCTGGCTCTTAACGCCTAAGTCTTCGGCATTAGCTCCAAGCGCAAAAGCGCATACGGCAATCGCTAGTAAATTCTTAATCATTGGAAGCAAACATTCCAATTTGACCGAGCCTTGGTGGATAAGTGTATTGATCTATGGAAACCTTATGTCCGTAGTAAGCCGCCGCAACTTTCTCTGCATAAATCTGCTGATTTGTGCCATTAGGAGAGTTGTAAGCCCCAACAGCTTTCCACGTCTTACCAAGAGATTGAATATTGCCTTTAAGCACCCATGCGCCGACTTCAACATTAAGGCAGGCATCCCTAGAAAGACCTTCTTCTGTTACACCGAATTTAGATAGGGTTGGTAGCCATGAAGAATTAATTTGCATAATCCCAACATCATAAGAACCATTCTTATTCCGGTTTATTGCTCCTTGGTCAAAGTTAGACTCCACCTTGGCAATTGCTTTTAGAAGCCTTACGTCCACACCAAACTTCTTAGCAGCCTGTTCAAAACAATGCGCCTGAGCGAAAGTGCTCACAAGAATGATGGGGATAAAGAGAAGCCTACGCATATTAAGCAATTACTCTTTTGGACTTAATCTTGCGATACCCGAATTTACAAAGCGCTACCCCGCCATAAGTCATTGTGCGGATAACTGCAAGGCAAGCAAGGAAAGCCCCGATCAGCCCGATGGGGGCACCAAGAGCGCCGAATGAATCAACCATGGAAATCATGAGTATTGCGAGAATGAATTGTGACGCGCTGTTTAGGTGGTAGTACATGGTTTTCCTGTAATTAACACTCAAGCGCAAGAGTTGCTTCTTGCACCTGTTTAATGTAGTTTTGTTGAGCTTGGATTGCGCCTTCAATATTGAGCTTGCTATCCCTCTTGGCTTCTTTGAGTAGGTTTTCAGCCATCACTAAAAGAGTCATCGCTGTAGTCACGCACTCTCGCCGATCACTAAGATTGAGAACAATACGTTTTCCGTTAATGTCCATTCCACGGCCATAGTTCGCTATCTGTAGTGCTTGTTGAGCTATCACACTAGCCTTACCGCTAGACTGATCTGATATGCCCAAAGAAAGAATGGCATCGCAATCACGCCTCACCTTTAAAGCATGAGTACATACCCCGTTTGCATTTTCATCAATGACTTGGTGAATTTGAGAGTCAAGCGAGTTCTGTGCCGAGGCATGAATCGCCAGTTGCAAAGAGGGTAGCTGGGAGCCGTTTGAGTAAGTCGAGCCCTCCACGGCCATTGTCAGTACGGAGTTATGTACCGCCACGGTTTTAGGTTTAGCACGGAAAAGATTCTTCAATTTATCTTTTAGCATTGTTGAGTTTTTCAGAAATTACGCTTGCAGAGATAGCCCCAGGCACAATCTCGCCGTTTTCAAAAATAAGCGCAGGCGTTCCAAAGATGGCGTACTTCTTCGCCAGTGCTAAGTTACGCTCAACGGGGTTTTTAGAGCAGGCTTGAGGCGTAGGCTTTACTCCATTGGCCACAAAATCGTGCCATGCCTTACCTTTATCTTTAGAGCACCAAATAGACTCTGTAATGGCTTGTGCGTCTGGGTGTAGAGATGTTAGGGGCATTGGAAAAATGTAAATTGTTACGTCTTTTAATGAATCAAATTCACGCTCCACTTGCTTGCAATAGGGACATTGAGGGTCACTAAAGACATACATCCTTCTACTACCATCACCAATCTTGATAGCATCTTTTAGGTTTAAATCTTTAATATTCATTGCTGGACGGTTTGCATCTTTTAGGGCTTGGGTAAGGCTCTTGCCCGTTGTAACGTCTACCACCTCGCCATTGATAATGTATTTAAGATCATCGGACAAGTAGATAACCTCTTGCCCAGTTACTACAGAATAAAAATTCCCAAAAGACTTTTCAATCTTTGCATCTTTGATTTGCGGAAACTTTATTTTTGCATCACTCTGAAAATCGGCAAATGCGTTAAGGGAAAACACTGCGACTAATCCTGCTAAGTATTTGATCTTCATTTTATAAAGCGCCTTTAGGGGGGTATTGAACCTTGACTTCAACGCCTGTCGCGTCGGCAGGTTTGGCTATATCAAATTCCACTGGGAGAGTAGTAAATGAGTCGGTTGTTGGGTAGCCAGTTTTATGAATTAGTACATCGGGAGACTTCGAGCCACGCCAATGCAATACGAGCGTAGGAAAGTCATTATTACCAGCGTTATTTAATGTAAAACTGATTTTCGTGTTTCCATTAGCTACTACCGCCTTAAACTCCGTAACGCTTACTTGGCTTATATCGTTCGTAAATTCAGCTTTTGCTTCTTCTATTGGCGCAGTTACGGGTGGTTCGATTGTTTCCATGCTAGCTACAGTCTTGACTGGAGGGTTATAGAGCCACGCAACACCTCCAAGACATGCAATAACTACTAACGTGATGGCGATTGTCTTTTTGTAAGGGGCGATCAGTAGCAAAGGGCTGCTTTTTGCCTTTTCCTTGCTTGGGGCTTCTTCTTTAGGGTTAGACGGATTGCCGACCAAAGCCCGAAATTTGTGCACTGACTCGCCACACTCAGGGCAAGGCAGAATAACGAGATCTTTGAAGTCCAGCTCATTGGTATGGCCTTTGGGACACTTATAGTACACGTTTAATCCTTTTCTTTTTTGATGAACAAATTATATTCAATGAAGTATTTAAAAGTCAATCATTATTTAATAAATGACTGATGCAACAAGCAAATAATTCTTAAAAACGATGGCGGTATAAAAAACTGTTGCCACGTAAAGGCTTATCCGCATCGGACTCCATCGCCCTCCCTTGCCCAATCTGAGGTAGGCTAAAAAGATGATCACCGCACAGGCCAGCTTAACCAAAACGATTGCTCCGATAAACCCCGTCCAGTGAGCTAGCCACAAAACTGTAGGATTGCTTTCGCTTAAATGCCCTTTGCCAAAATACACCCCAATGAGGGTCGAGTGCAGGTCAAGTAGTTGTAATAAGGATAGGTACCAGATCATTTGCGAGCCAGTATCTTTTGCTTAATCTTGGCATAGGCTTGAGAAGGATTTGAGAAGTCGTACTCAATAGCTGGCTCGATTACGTCCATTTCCTTCTTTGATTTTGGCACCAGCATCGCTATGGTCCGTTGTAAATTAGCGGTTCTAAAATTTACAGTACCAATGACAGTCTTTATGGTTTCACGAGTAGTAAGGAGCTTTTCCATCTTGCGACAGAGCAGAACTGTTTGACGGTGATTTTCTGCTGAATAAGTCCAAACGCCCTTTGCGTTTTTTACCTTTTTTCTAGCTGGAAGAAATAGCTCTAGCTTGCCCCGTTTTGACATATCCGAAGCAGAAATACGGCGCATAGTCCATTTCTTTGCACCACCATCATCCGTGAACAGTCGCACGATAGAGGGCTCAGTTAATCGAACTCCATCAGCTAGCTTTTGCCTAACTCCAAACACTACGGCAATCTTTCCTGATTTGAGTGGTTGCGATTTGTTAAGCAGCACTGCACAGCGCTCAATGAGTAGGTCCACCTCAAAAAGCTGAGTGAAAAGACGCTCAATATTATGATTAGTATGGGCCTCAAAGTCATGCGCCCTATTCGCCTTGCGCTGGGCAATGGGTTTAAGAATTGCTTGTTCAGTTACCACTGCACACCCTCTCAACTAAAAAGCTATTGCGGGGAGGGCAAGGACGACGCAAGATAGCTTTAATTGCATCTTGCTCACCAATGATTGTTAATTTAGTTTGAGCCCTTGACCAACTTGTAAATAGAATCCCCCGATGTATAAAATTCGGTGCGCCATTCACGCAGATAGAAATAACCCTTTGGTATTCTGAGCCCTGTGCTGAATGAACGGTCATGCAATAAGCAAGGTCAAGTGAGCCAATGAAGGCAGCCGAATAATGCAGGGTACGACCATCATCTAGCTCTAAGATAAGGGACTTAATGGTTCCCGCCGAACTCTCTTCATCGTCCGCCTCTTTTAAGTCATATCCTCTAATGAAGCCCGTGTCGCCATTGACTACAGTTTGCTTCTCAATAGGTATGCCCTCGTAGTCTGGCTGTGTAAGCGTTAAATTCTTGCGAATAATAATTCGATCATTAACTCTAAAGGTCGTTCCGGCCACCTTTGCACTATCGCCATTATATTTCTCACGCATTACAGTATTCAGATAAGTAGTATTCCAGCCCGCACAAGTCGGATCGCCTTTTCTTCTGGCAATCAAAAGCCCTACGGCTGAAAAGTCCCCACCTACTGCTTTGAACTCTGCATCATAGATATTGAGGACATTAGCTACGTTTTGTTCTGTCGCTTCTGGCAACTCATCAATAAAAACTACGTCTGAGCGTTTTCTTATTAAGTCGCACTGTCCATCGCCTGCTGAATTGATAACCTCCAAAATCCCGCCATCATTGCGGTGAGTTTTGGTAAGGCGGTGATGATCGAACGGCAATTGCAAAAGGTTAGCCAAGCAATCACCTGGGCCGACTGAGGGGAGCTGCTTTGCATCACCCAAAAATAGAACGTGAACGCCCTGTTTAACAGCGCTCATTACTGAATTCATGATCGTAACTTCAAGCATTGAGCTTTCGTCCACAACCAACAGTTCAAAAGATAGTTTATTTGATTCATTGAATAAGAAGCCACCCCTCTCCCCCACCCCAAGCATCGAATGGATAGTGGTCGCCTTGGCATTAAATTTACTCACCCTTGCAGATAGGCATTTAGCCGCCTTGCCAGTTGGAGCGCAAAAACCAATATTCATTTTGGAGTGCAGGATGCTTACGATGACCTCTACTAATGCCGTCTTACCAGCTCCAGGTCCCGCCGTGAGCGTATGAATAGATTGTGATGATCCCAAAATCCCCAGCACGGCTTTGTGCTGAGACTCGTCAAGGGTTATGCCCACCTCTTTAGACGCTTTGCCAATAACTTTATTTAATTCATTAACATGCCTTTGGAATAGGGGGCGAACAGGACTTTTAATGCGAAATTGAAAGTTATTGGCAAGCTGAGTTTCAGCAAAAAAATATTTGGTTAAATAAAATCTGTTGCCGTCTTGAATAATTGGTTCGCCCATTGAGATGGCCGCTTGTATAGCTTCATTAACGCTTACACCTCTATCGAGGGAGGAAATCTTTTCACTAAAGTCTGCATAGTCTAAATAGGTATGTCCGCTATTCCCGCAGCCCTCATCAATCGCATAGGTAGCTAATGCTGCAATGCGAGGCTCTGCATCATTAGGTATATTGAGCTTCTTGCCCAATATATCCGCCCTTTGAAAACCATATCCTGATACTGACCTAATCGGTGCGTAAGGGTTTTGTGTAAATAGCTCCCATGCAGAATTCAGTGGGTCGGATAATTCACCTAACTCCTTGGCATAGTAGTTGGCCAAAGATCGAAAGATAGCATCAGAAGTATCGGGGCCGCCCAAGCGAGTTGAGAGTAGGCGATAAATAGCCCCTCGAACGCCGCCTTTATCCGTACTGTTTGTTTTGCGAGTAGTTACTTTAGAAAAGTCTAGTCCAAAGGGATTAGCAATAATCGTCTCACGCAAATCTTTAAGACTTGAGCCACTTGCTAAACATTGATCAACATATTTCTCGGCTGTTTTAGTGCCAACACCACTGTAGTTCTTTGATAGGTAGCTAATGATGGCGCTCTTACTCGAAGGGATGAACACATTAACCACATCAACACAAAAAGAATCGCCGTGGGTAGGGTGAGTTTTAGTTGCTCCACTGAACTCATAGGTGGAATATTCCTTGAGGCCAGCCAATGCGCTACCAGTAACGGCAAGGCTTCCCTCATCCGTCTTAATGCGCCCCATTCCCCAGCCTGATGAATAAACTCGTAAAAAAATAAGTTCTCCACAAATCTTCTTCGTGCTTGGTGTTGTATGACTCAATTGATAATTCCGTTTTCAATACACTCAGACACAAAGAAGGCTGAACAAGTCACTGACCTTGCGATTGAAAGCGTAATAAGCTCTTTGATAGCCTGTAGGTCACGCATCTCCACATCTTCGGCTTCACTGAAAACGCTCATTATTTTTTCAACACCTACTCTTACTCGCTCAATACTTGAATTAGGGCATGGGATGATGTTATCGGCAAAGTTATCCTTCACGACACATTCCTTTCTTGTAAAGCAATTCGCTCTTGTGTGTGCCCCCCTTGAATCCAATCTTCCATTAAATTGAGAGAACCTCGCATTGCATAAACCAAGCTGAACATTTCGCGTCTATGTGCCGGAAGCGTTTGACCGTTGGCCTCTTTTTTAAGCTTTTCAAGCATTTGCTCATGCGCAATGATGAGCCCTGAAATATCGCTCATTAGCTATTCGCCGCTAAGCCAAGGAAGAATAAGCAGCTCAATGGCCCCATAAGAACCATCGCAAGCAACCATTCACCACAAACCAATAAAACCTTTTTAGTATGTTCTGACATTGTTTATTTTCCTTATTTGTTGAATGTATTATATTCTACGGAATTACAAAAGTCAATGATTATTTATAAAGTGCTCGTGTTGTACCATGCGAAGCATATAAGGCAGTCTTTTGCCGAACAAAGCCCTTCTGTGAATTCCAAAGATAATTTCTAACATACATCGTTAATTTCTAAATTACATAGCTATTTTCTATCGTGGCAATTCATTTAGCCACCATATGATTCCATTATGTTGAACGGGCTTTTGGTTTCATCTTCCAGTAACTTTATAAGTTTAATAACGTGATCTGCATCTGGCAGGTAGGCTGTAGTCTCCCGTGCGCCGGGGTAAAAATCAATGCTGACCCCTTCAATTTTATGGCATGTAACATTGTCTCCGACCCCGCTTATATCTAATTTTGGGCCAATGTTGATATATATTGTCTTTAAAATAGTTTCGGTTGGTGTATCCAAAAACTCAATTAAGAATGTACCCCCTATAGAGCTAAATTGAGCTTGGGGTTGGACGCCGGTATTTAATTGATTCTTAATTTCACTGCCGATCTCTTTGGAAAATGCTGCTAGCGCGCTGAAACGGACGGATTTATCTGCTGAGTTATGCATTAAAGCCCCTTGTTTGTTGAGGATTGAGGGTGTCGAAATATTTGAAAATACCTCTGTATTTCNTAACCTGATTACAAANTACCTCTGTAATAATTAGAAAATAACGCTGTAAAAATGGAGAAAACTGTTTGTTCATTAGAAATTACCTTTGGAATTCACATCAACCCCTTAAATACGTTGATGACACCACGCTCTAATAGTTCGTACCGCTTTGCATGTAATTCAATAAAAGTCTGCTTAATTGCCCCTACTGATAACTCTGGGAAATTCCCTCTCTCTATTGACTCACTCCAATCTGTTCTAGCCTTCGTATCCATGAATGACTTGAGGCCTGATTCAACCATGAGGTGATTCCATGCCTTACTATCGAGGCATTTAGATAGGCGGGTCATCCCGTTGTCCTTGAACAAATCCACCGATTTAGAGTCGTATCTGTCTGCGCCAATCCATTCAGCTAGTTCACCAAGCTTATGAGTCCTAGCAAGGGCTTGCGCCTTTAATAAGGTTTGGCGGGCTTCTTCAACTAGGGTGATGACATTGTTACGCTGCGCCACTAAGTTTTCGAGGCTGACGGATTTAATGAGTTCCATTGACAGCCTTTAAATCATAATCAGGCCTAGCTTTCAACGCCGCTATCTCAGCTTGATGCCTGTTAACTTCCATTAAAGACCGTTTCCATTCTGCTAAATCTTGAATTTCATAATCTTGCTGGAGCAGCGTATTCGCAGTTTCTTCTGCCATATCGATAACTAATTTTCTTTCAAGCCAATAATCAGCCAGCTCTAGTACGTTCATTTCTCGCCAGCCTTTGTTAAATCAGCTATAAACTTTCCATTGAGGCTTAGTTCACAACCCGCAGTCAATACCTTTTTACATTTGATGCAGCAATTACTAACACGGCCATACCTACCCCTACTGGTCATTGCGCTTAAATAAAACTCATGACTACAAAATAGCCGCTTTAGTCTCTTTAACATTTCTCACTGGCTTTCTTCATTGACACTTTGACTTCGAGAATGGCATCGTTGTAACCTTTTTGGTATTCCAAACTCAACCCCAGTGCGCTTCCCATGCTGCGGTCTACCCTTGTTGGCATCAGCATTTCGATTTTTGCTGCGTATAAAATCCACGCCTTAGTAAACTCTTCTCTTTCTTGAATCTCTTTTTTCAACGCTTCAATTTCGGCCCCTAATGTTGCATTGTTGGCCTCCAATGCTTTGTTATCGACCCCTTGAACTTCACATTCAAATGAACACTCAACAATCGTATCTTTGTATTTCTCTATCTCAGCCTTTAGGTCATCAATCTTCTTAGACTTCCATTCAGCATCAAATTCACACTCCGCAAGAATATCTAATATTTCAAGTTTTTCAGTTTCTTCTGCTCTGTGTTTAGTAGTCATAATTCAACCTCCAATGCATCGCTTAGTTCTTTAATTGCAATCTCTACTTCAATAGCCGTTCCTTTAAAGGCGGGATACTCCTTAAGGACGGCTGCCGTTTTTTTCAAATCCTCAATATGATCCTTAACAGCATTTACTAAATTTGATTGCGCCTCTACTGGATTAAGTTTTTCTTTCAACACTTCGATTTGATCCCCCAGCGCATCGCTTAGCTCTTTAATTGCAATCTCAACCTGCCCTGCAGTTGCGTTCAGCCCGTTATCTCTCAAAGGGGTTATGCAATTTCTTAGGTCATTAATATGCTCTTTAACAACACTCTTTAGACTTAACCTCCCCTTTGCTGGGCTTTTAGATACCAATACCTCACTTTTATCTTTAACCGTATTTAAGTTAAATCCAAATCGCAGCAGCTCAATTTCAGCGTCTTGTCGACAAACAAATTCCTGCTGCTTAACAATGTCATTTTGCAAAGATTCAATCTGACCCTCTAATAATGGGATAGTCCCAAGCCTGCTAGACGCTTCACTTATTAGTTTGCTGTCTTTCTTATACAAGTTCATAGCAAGGTTTTGCAAATAGAAAGCTAGTTCATTAGCGCTTAGTTCTTTAGTGGTCATGCAAACCTCCTGATAATTGTCTCGATTGCCTTCAGTAATCCAAATAGGACTATCGCAATAGTTAGAACTGGGGCAGCCACAATAAAAAAGAGCAGAAATAATGAATCTTCAACCCCTGGGTCATCAAATCCTCTGGCTACTCCAATAAAAATAATTGCTTGGATAAGTGCGTATCCGAAATAAATAGAAAAGATCATGCTTCACCTCGTGCTTTAGCGATAGCGGAATCAATACACGGGAACATTTGAAGAAGGTGGTGTAATTCGGCAGTCTCAAATAATCTTTTAGCAGTTTCAAGTGCCCACAACAACTCGGCATTGCCCACCTCTAACTTTTTAGCGTACGCGCTTGCACCAGCGGCGGTCCAGCCACCATCAAAACAGTCATCAGGAAGTCCTTCGCACGCATTAACGCAATTAACAATGCGCTTGGCATTTGCTTCCATATTTTCAGATAAATCACACTGGGCAATAACCTGTCCCGGAATAGGTTTAATTAAGGTTCCGCCACCTTCGTTTGGTTTAGATGTAAACCAAGGGGCGGGTGTATGCGTACTCATAATGTTCCCTCGGCTTTACCTATTGCCATCGCCGCAGAAATTTCAATTGCGAGACGCTTGATGTCCATTTCTTTCGTGCCATCTGAGTTTGGCATCTCAAGTAAATTTTTTAGCGCATCCAATAACTCAGGTGCAGAAGCGATTAAATGAGCGTCGGCTTCTTCCATTTTCGTATCTCCTCTACGCCAAAACTCTGCAAGCGGGTTTCCAATAGAGTCACTTACAACCCATGCCCCAACTTCTACTGAACAGCTCCATGGTCCCGCCGTGTGCTTGCTCATGTGGTGACCTTTACGATCACAAAGACTTGCTCTTCCCAGTTACGAATATGTTTGGATAGATGCTTCCACTTAGCTAGTCTGTAAATCTCATGCTTACTAGCGCCAGCTTTAAATGCGTTATGTAAGAAATCAATGAATGTATCGGGGGCCAAAACCTTACCAATCATTGGGTCGGTCCAATGGGGCGGGAGATTAAAGATGCTCGTACTCATTTAAGCGCAACGATGGGCTAAGGAAAAAATACGGGCTTCACGCTTTGCGCGTGTTGCTTCAATTCTCTTAGCAAAAAACATATCTTTTATTTTGAGAATGTAACAGTCGTGAACGGCGCTATGTGTCATATTTTGCTTTCTTGTCTTATTGAAATTATTATATTCTAAGAATCTCATAAAGTCAATCATTATTTACAATCTAACCTCAAAACACAAACGAAACACCGAGCCTTTCTTTATCCACTGCTAGAGAGGCGTTAAATTTCTTGCCCGCTTTACTGGTGAATCCCTCTATCTTTCCTGTCTTACCGTTCTGAAACAGCTCTTTCAAGTCCTTTATAAGCAGCTTCTTTTTTGCAATTACTTTCCAAACCGTAAAACCACAAGCGCAGGAATATTTACCCCCGTGGTCATAGACCCCACTAGCGCATATAGGGCAGGCTCCAAGCATCTTGGCTCCTTCGGGCGGGGGAGCATTGCCAACCTGATTAAAACTACGCTCTGGCGGTGATGCAATGATCTTGTTCACCATATCAAGAGTTGCGCTTCTTGCATCCTCCATGAATACTGACCTTGCTAAATCACCACGCTCAACCAATGAAAGCCTCGTTTCCCACTCGCCTGTTAGCGAAGCAGAAGTCAAGGCCGGATAAGCTCCATCAAGATACGAGACGATATTCAATCCCTTACCAGTTGGGATAAGAAAGTTCTTCTCGGTAGTCATAAACGGCTCTTTAGTTTTACCCTCAAAGCCTTTGGTTTCTTTTAGCTTTTCAATCGTTGCCGCCCTAGTTGCTGGCGTACCTATGCCTTTGCCTTTTAGGGCATCGGCTATTTCTTGATCTTCTATGGTCTTGCCAGCCGTTTCCATCGAACGCAATAATGTGGCCTCAGTCAGAAGCGGGGGCGCTTTAGTTTTGCACTCTTTAATAATCATGCTCACACCTTTGGCTTGCTCACCAGGAACAAGGGGCATTAGCGCAGGTTCTTTTTCACTAGAGTCTGATACTTGGCTACCGTACACCTCACGCCAACCCGCCTTAATTAAGACTTTGCCGCTTACCCTAAAAGTCTCATCATTAACAACGGTAATGCGTACTGTTTGAGAGAACTCTGCATCAGGATGAAAAGCCGCTAGAAAACGCTTACAGATTAAATTAAAAATCTTTTGCTCTGATTCATCCAAAGCATTGGAGATATTTCCCGTTGGGATTATTGCAAAGTGATCTGATATTTTCTCGTTATTAAAAATGCGTTTTATTGGCTGAACCCAGTCATTCTCAATTACACGCTCGGCATGAACTTGCAATGCTGGTATTTTATTTCCTAAAATTACTACTACTTGAGCGCACTTGGAAACATAATCTTCTGGCAAATGGGAGCTATCCGTTCTTGGGTAGCTAGTTACTTTGTGCGTTTCATATAAAGCCTGTGCAATCGTCAAAGTCTTTGCAGCCGAGAATTTAAAAAGACGATTGGCTTCACGCTGTAATGTTGTCAGATCAAATAAGCTCGGTGGTGCCGACTTCATTATTTTAGAAGTATCCCTCACTGAGCTTGGGTCAATTCCAGCGCACTTATCTACAATAAGTTGCGCTTTCTCTCTATCAGTAAATCGTGCAGATTCTTCCTCTTTATCTTCGCTATCAGAATCAACTCGATTACTGGGAACCCATTTAGCGGTGTAGTCACCAGAAGCAATCTTAAATGTTCCATGCACTTCGTAATATTCTTTAGGTGCGAAATTGATATTGGCAAGGTAAGCCCTAACAACCATTGCAAGTGTTGGTGACATTACTCTGCCAACTTGAGTAAAGGTAGCTCTACTACCGTTGATGCCAAAAAGCCAATCTGCCTCCCTCCTTGATCGCCCTGCATCCCATAGGCCATCATATTTACTGCTAGACGCTTTTTCTTGCCATGCCTTCAATATCCCGCCCTTAGTCATTGTTTGCAACCAAAGCCTTTCAGAAGGCTTCGCACATTTAGCAAGTTCGTAAGTAAAGCGGAAAATTACCTCACCCTCTCTCCCTGCATCACACGCATTAACGATCAGGCCTACATCTTTGCGAAGCATAAGCTCTTTAACTGTTTTGAATTGATCCTTAGTTTTTGATACCGCTTTTAATGCAAAGGACTGAGGAATGATTGGCAATATTTTCCTATCTTCTGCCTCTGGAACGTCAATCTCTACTAAATGGCCTACGCAATTGCTAATAACTAATTCTGCATTTTCATAAATATTACCTTGGCGTGTAACACCCAAAGCGTTCGCAATATCTTTTGCGACAGAATGCTTTTCAGCAATGATGAGTGTTTTCATTTAATAGAAATAAAGTAGTGCCTCAATGGAGGCGATGACAAATAAAGGAAAAGAACTTTTTAGGGCGATCAATAAATCTACGCCACTGGGCATTGCGCTTGGAAAAAGATAGGCCATTGCCAGCCATACCCATAAGTCTTTGATTTGAGTATGCGAGAAAGCCCATTCGCCAGGAATGAGGGGAACGAATATAAGCCCAAGCAGTAAAGGCGACAAGCCCACTAAGGCCCCGTTGTACCATCGAATATTGCTAAAGGTTACGCTCCCAAGAGTCCAACTGCCATCGTCTTGCTTATGCGGAATGATAGATGCGCCAGAAGGCTTCGCATTGGTAAGTAGCCCAGCAATAAAATGCGTTAATTCATGCAAGAAAGTAGCGGGCAAGCGATAGGTGATGAACATAAAATTATTGACTACAAAATACCGAACTGCTACCGCCCCGATAATTGCGGGTGAAATATAAAGAAGGGTATTTTGTAGGTGCTCCACTAAACCTTATTAGATACGAACTCTGGTGGAGTCTTTTGTTCGCATAAAAAGCTAGCAATTTTGCCGAATTGAGTTGTGTATGTGTAGATACGCTTATCAAGCAAATCGAGCTCTTCAAGGAAATCAGTGAGTGTTGTTGAATCGCCTCTGCTAGAAAACCCAGACAGAATCCACCCCCGCCTTCTTGACAAGGTAGTAAGAACTTGATTCAGTAGAAATAATTCCCCGCAAGACTCTGGATAATCCTTACACAGATCTTCTGCACACGCCTCAATCACAGGGCTGTTTGTTCTTTTTATGGCTTGCGCCAATAGTGCTAAAGTTAAATGAGAAGCCTTAGCTCCGCTTACTTCACAATATTCAGCAAATAACATTTTTTACTCCTTCTATTTCGTTGAACTTCTAAACCGCTTTCACGGTGCAGCCATCACTTGCTCCAACTTCTTTTTTAAAGCCTTGTTCTCCTTGTTCATTTTTTTAATTAAATCCGATTGGTTACGCAGTAACATTGCTGACCTCTCGCATATCCTACGGTTTACTGGGTAACCCAAGAGCAGCGTATCCCTAATTAACATTAGTTCATAGGCCAAATCAAAAGCCTCACCTTTAGATCGCTGCATCATTTTTTTGCCATATTTTTAAAATTAAACATGTTGCAAGTAAGTAAATAGCCACACCAATTAAATCGTATAAAAATTGATTGGCTGTATTTAGAGTGTTGAAAAATTCCCACAAGACTTCCCCAGCAATATAAAAAGATCCCGCTCCAATGCAATTGTTAAAGTTAGATCTAATCCGAGCACAACCTTTAAGGGAGGTGAAAAATCTTACAAATATATAAAGAACACCAGAACACCCAATTGCGCTGAGAATATGAACTAAGTTATTGCGACCATCGGGTGTAGTAACCCCGCTATTTATTAGCAAATCGTGGAGTGTCCCAACACCATGTATAAATCTTGTGTAGCACGCAAGGGTTATGAAAAAGATTCCCGCCACAAGGTTAAAGTATGCAAATATTCCAATATTGAAATAAGAAACTAATTTGTCTTTCATAAGCACCCTAAGTAAGTTGGCTACTCGCTACTCAATGTAGCTTTCACCAAAAATATTAAACTTCCATAAAATCAGGCTGATACCCGCTATCTTCGTAAAGGCGATTTGCTAACTCCGCAAGATCGCCCCGCTTCATCTTTGCCAGACCCTCTGTCTTTGGTTCTTTCTCAATAATCTTTTTAATCAAAAACTCTTTACCCAGCTTGCCCCAGTAATTAACAGGAGTAGGAGTAAACCAATCATTCAACTCTAAGCCAACAAACTTGCCTACCGATTTATAGGATTTGCTTTCTCCGTTACCAAAACTAACGGTATCAACACTAATTGCGGTTAGGTAAGCCAAGAGCGAAAGGATTTCTGATTGCTCTAAAACCTCTAAGTCTTTTAGCAAATCCTTGCTATCGAGTAAATAAGCCCATTTCTCGTGGATTGCTTCTAGGGCGATAAATGCTGAACCCGTTTTAATGGTCGCATCATGTCTTGGCAAAGACCTCATGACATTACTTGGGCTTACCTTGCAAATCTCTACTAGTGAACCATAAGAATCAACAACGCCCATAAGCAACTTGGCTACCAAGATCACTAAAGCCTTTTGTGGCTCATGAGCGATAGTTGCTTGAAGCGCAATCGTTCTGTGAGCAGTTAAGGCAGTAATTAAACTTGTTGGATGATCGGGCTTCTTAGCTTTTTGGAATAATTTTTCATCCCCCACCTTTTCTGCGCCTAAATCCACTCTCTTGATCTGCGCCTCATCTTCTCTGCGAATCAGATAGTCAGTAACTTCAATCTGACCTTCACGATTTAAACCAATGAACTTGCCAAGGAATGGCTTTTCCGCTTCATCGAACTGCCAGAAAGGTGCTTTGATTTCATCGGCTTGACCATCTAAGGCTTCGATCTGCCCAGCTAGAGAGTCATATTCGTCATCATGGCTTTCTAAATCAGAATCTAATTCCTCTTGCTCTGCCTCTAAAGCCTTAATTCTATTTTCACAATCATCAACCTTTGCCTGCTCAATCGCTGGTAATTCGCTTAATTCAGTTTGGGCTATACGATACTTGTTGTATTCACGACTACTACGCTCAATGCTGGTATCAACCCATGCCACGCTATTGCTACCTAACATTTCATCTGCAATAGCTTGAATCTTGGCTTTAGCTAATTGAGTCAGTATGCTGGTATTGACCAATAAATAACCATCTTGGTTATCTTCGCTAAATAAATCGGCTTGAACAACACCGCCAGCTTGCTCATAGGCTTCAATACCCACAAACACCGCCAATTTATCTTTGCTAGTTACTTGCTGACCCTGATCTAAGATCGCCTCCCGCAAATCGCTTGCATCCTCATAATCAGAAGCCTCTTGCCAAACCGCTTTTTGAAGCTCGTGATCTTCTGTAGTCGCCAGTGCCATTAATTTGTCAATGGCGATTTCACCATCACGGAACGCTTGCATAATGCTTGGCGCAATATTTGCCAGCTTTAACCTGCGATTCACGGCATTAGGCGTAACCCCAAATTGAGTAGCTACCGCTTCAACAGAAATACCACTATCAACTAGAGACTTAAAAGCATCGTATTCATCGGCTGGGTGCATCTGCTCTCTTGATACATTCTCAGATAGACTCACATTAACCGCCTCAGAAGCATCAACCACTTTGACTGACACGGCATAGTCGGAGTTAATCTTCCCCTGCTCCAAAAGGCTTTGGAGGGCTTTGAGCCTGCGACCACCAGCAACAACCTCGTACATACTTCCGTTTTTAACTGCGGATAAGTTTTGGATTAAGCCATTCGCCAAAATGTTAGCGGATAGCTCGGCAATATTAGATTCAACCTTGCGAACATTGATTGGTGAAAGAACTAGGGATTGAAGGGCAATTTGTTGGTTCATCTTAGTGGCTCACAGTAGTAGATTGGGATTCGGTGCGTTTAATGCTTTTGTATAAACCCTTTATTTCGGAGCTAAAGTAACTGCCCTTGCTTTCGCTATCCATAAATTCAGCAAAGACTTCTTCGCTCAATCCAAGGTAGCTATAAAAATCAATGCCATTGCCAGTAAGGAATGAAACATCAAAACGCTCATCATTAGGAAAGTAGCGAACCTTTGCGATATTGCTTGACTCAACCCCTAACCACTCAACTACCTTTTGATTTGCAATCGGAGCATGACTAGCAGTAAGGGTCTTAACCAGCTTGTAAATTTCTTCGTCGCTGTATTGAGCCATCGCTAACTCAATAAGATATTCAACTTCTAAACCACGGAAATGTGATTTAACTAACTCGGCATTGTGAACTCCAAAAACCGTTTTGATTCTTTCAATCTTCATTTATTCAATTCCTTATTTGATGTAATTATTATATATTTATATTCGGTAAAAGTCAATCATTATTTATGCTCAAAGCTATATATATAGGGGCTTGGAGCGCAATTGCCACTTCTACATCTACCGAATTCGAGAGAAATAAAATCAAGCAATAACTACTTAAACCACCTGATATTTCTAATTAAGGCGAATTCGCCGTATTTAAAATCCCAATGCAACAGGCGCTTATTTGATGCGCCAATGAGGGGAAGTTTTACAACTTCCTAAAACCTTGGGTTAAAGCGATAGCAGACCTACCCAGCAATAGAACACTACCGCCCTCGCTTCACGAAAAATCCCTTACCTCTTGCAAGCTAAGCCGAAGGCTAAAGGTCGAAGACCGCCCCAATGCGGAGCACGCCGTAAATGGATTCGTGCGTTTTTTGCGCGAATTCAGGCTTTACGGCGACTTATGGCTTTAGCCATTAGGTTGGGGGTTTTGATTTACCCCTTTTCGGCTAGGAATAATTTTCCATGGCAGAAAAAAGATTTTGACTTTTGCCTTTTTCCTGCGGGTACCGTTAGGATGGCGCGCAGCGAATTTGTGAGGTTTTTAATAAAGGCGTATGTCCGTGAGCAGAAATTAAAAAGAGCAATGCTTTTTTGCGAATTTTTAATTTCTGCTCACAGATTAAAAACTCACAAATAAAGTTCATACACCCCTGTTGAAAAGTAATACTTCGATTGGCTCTGCTTGTTTTGTTTTTAAGGGCAAAGTTTTGAGTACCCATCAAATAAGGGTGCTGAACCGTATAGACGGACATCTGCCCTAGCAGATGGTATTGAGTGCCTGCACGAAATATTCGCAAGGAAGGTCGCTAGAGAGTCCGTCCAGGACGAACGACGCATGACCGACGCGTAAGGGCGTGATGTGATCGTTCAGATCGCATAACAGCCATTAGAGGCGTGCGTAACTGCAAGTTAAGCAAAAGGCTCTAGCTTTTGTCTTTAAGGCCATTCTGTCAATAAAGCCTCTAAGTTTGAGTGGCGCGATCTTATCCACAAGTCCACATTCCCCTTTAGTCCTGCTCTGCGATCCATCAAGATCGCAATGAGAGCAGGATGAGCACCACTTATCCACAGGAAGCGAAGC
>TBL_comb47_HYPODRAFT_10000195_pt1 | contig 76755 bp, 43 predicted proteins | sample TroBogypolimnion_40_FD_10682 | JGI IMG/M metagenome (IMG submission 10682) | reverse complement strand
GGCGATGGTACTGCATATTAGACTGTGGGAGAGTAGCACGATGCCGGAAATTTTTTATTCTACTGGAGCTCATGAGGATGCATCACCACATGAGCTCCTTTTTTTTTGCCCCGAAAAGGGGCGGAAATCCGCAAAGATGCAAAAAACGGGAATGAAAATCATGGGGCCTATGAGTCCTATGAGTCCTATGGGGCCTATGGGAAAACTGGGAATACTGGGAATACTGGGAATACTGGGAATACTGGGAATACTGGGAATACTGGGAATACTGGGAATACTGGGAATACTGGGAATACTGGGAATACTGGGAATACTGAGAAGTATGGGAATACTGGGAAGTATGGGAATACTGGAAATGCTGGGAATACTGGAAATACTGGGAATACTGGGAATACTGGGAAGTATGGGGATAATGGGAAACTAAAGAAATATACATCCCATACTTCCCATACTTCTCATACTTCTCATTATAAAAAAGCCTTGCAGCTATTGGCTTTATTCCCTGGGAGCGCCGGTCGTCTGACCGGCTATAAGAGAACATTACTTTTACATTATCTTCTTCTTTTCTCTTATGCGTATCAATACGGATATTCGAGATATTGCCGACGCCTTTGGCGTCTGCACGACAAAGTTCCACTTCACAAGAATGCTCATTCAGTAACCCCGCTGGGCGTAAATGAGAATATTCCCTGTCGCCAACCGGTAAATCTTCAATTTTTTCCTGATCAACAAACGTTCCAATATCAGCAAGCTGTTCATTGAATTTCAGCAATATCTATACAAACAAGAGATGGCGTATAGATTAATAACCTGCACCATTAAAATCAATTTGCCGAGACTACTTTAACTGCTCACTCCTCCGAAAAGACTGAATCGTTCGTTAACCCAACGGTAACGGTAATGTTTTGCTAAAAAATAGGATGTTAACTTGACAAAAAGAAACGCTTGATGTATAATTTAATTCAACGTTAAATCTTAGATTCAATTATTACGCTCTAAAATTAAAGAACAAATTAATAAAGGGTTTAAACCGTGACTTCAAAAGAAATAATCTATGCCAATTTGGAACACCGCAATCCAGCGAGGGCGGGTCTTAACTTCGACAATAATCGCATTGACGATATGGACATCAGCGGTCCTGGAGTTCCCAAAGGCTATGCTCAGAAAAGATGGTTGGAAGGACAATATGAATATTACGATGATATGTGGGGCAATATCTGGAGGCGCATGACTGATGGTTGCGCCTCCGGGGAAATCTTCAAACCGGTCATTGAAGACTGGTCGCAATTGAAAGACTACCAGATGCCGCAATATGATTTGGAGGAAACAGCCAACTCTTTCCGCAAGGGATTTGTGAACGGAGAAGATAAATTCAAAGTGGCCGGAATGCCCGGCTGGATATTCACATCATCGCGCTACTTGCGAAAAATGGAAATATATCTGATGGACATGCTGCTCTATCCGGAAGAACTCAAGCAACTGCATGAAAAAGTTGCAGGGCTTTTTGAACTGACAATCCGGGCGGCGGGCAAGGCCGGGGCCGACAGTATTTTCTTCTGCGAGGATATGGGAACCCAGAACGGACTGCTGTTCTCGGCCGCATTGTGGCAGGAATATTTCGGCGATTTATATCGGCGGCTTTTCGGGGTTGCCCATGAATGCGGACTTAAAGTATTCATGCACTCCTGCGGCCAGAACCGCCAGATACTGGAACCGCTGCTGCAAGCCGGGGTTGACTGCTTCCAGTTCGATCAGCCGACAGTCTACGATCTGGCCGATCTGGCGCAACTGCTGAAAAAATACAAAGCAGCCCTGCATTCACCGATTGACATTCAAAAAATACTTCCAACCGGCGACCGGCAGAAAATTGAAAAGGGCGTTGAAGACATGTTCAAGCATTTCGACGGGTTTGTAATCTTCAAGAATTACCCGGATCTGAAAGGCATCGGGGTCAAGGAAGAATGGGATAACTGGGCCTATAATGATATCCTGAGCCGCATCAAACGCGGCGCACCGAATAACTAACCTGAAATCTTACAATTTAAAATGAGAATCAGGAAAGATGAAAAGATACGGATCGATGATAAAGATAAAACAGGATAATTTTGAAAAATACCAGGATCTCCACTCCGCGGTCTGGCCGGAAGTTCTTGCCACAATAAAAAATTGCAATATCCGGAATTATTCAATTTATTACAAGGACGGAGTAATGTTCAGTTATTTTGAATATGCGGGCAATGACTTCAATACGGACATGGGCAGGATGGCGGCAGACAGCAAGACTCAAGAATGGTGGTCAGTGGTCAAGCCTTTGATGGAACCGCTCGAAACCAGAGAAGCAGGAGAATTCTGGGCTGAAATGGAAGAAGTATTTCATTTGGATTAAAGGAGACGGCATGAACCATAAAGAAAGATTCTATGCGACAATAGAACGAAGACCTGTTGATTATCCGGCGTCGTGGCTTGGGCTTCCGGTAGCTGAAGCCTGCAATGATCTTTTTGATTATTTCAGGGTTTCAGATATGAAAGCGTTGAAGCGCATACTTGGAGATGATGTTTTTCCGGTAGAAGCGCCTTACCGGCATCCGCCGGCAAATCATATTGCCTGCGCCTTCGATTTTGCAAAGAAAGACACGGCTTATGAGGACAGGACGCTGACGGCGTCAGGCTTTTTCGAGAATTATACCGATCCGAAGAAGATAGATGAATTTGAATGGCCTGTTCCATCAGAGCATATGAGTTACGAAGAATGCGGCAAAGCGATAGACGCTATTCCTGAAGATTATGCAATAATGGCGATGATGTGGTCTGCGCATTTCCAGGACGCCTGTGCAGCCTTCGGAATGGAAACGGCCTTGATGAAGATGCTGACGGAGCCGGAAATATTCAGAGCTGTCATTGACCGGATAACGGATTTTTATATTGATGCAAACTGCATATTTTATGAGGCGGCAAAAGGAAAGATCGATGCGGTTCTGATAGGCAATGATCTGGGTACGCAGAATGGATTGATGATTTCGCCAGACCTTATAAAAGAATTCATTCTGCCGGGAACAAGACGGCTGGTGGAACAGGCCAGGAGTTACGGTTTTAAAGTAATCCATCATTCATGCGGAGCTGTTTTTGATATTATCCCTGAACTTATTGATATTGGCGTTGATGCGATTCACCCGATCCAGTCCTTAGCCCGAGGCATGAACCCTGAAAAGTTGAAAGAAGAGTTCGGGAATGATGTTTCATTTTGCGGAGGCGTCGATGTTCAGGATTTGCTGGTTCACGGGACTCCTGATGAGGTTCGGAACAAAATCACGTATCTGAAAAAACTGTTCCCGACCGGACTGATTATCTCTCCCAGTCATGAAGCTGTCTTGCCGGATGTGAAACCACAAAATATAGAAGCTTTTTTTAATCTGAAAAACTATTGAGCTTTTTGAAAAGAACTGTAGAGGTAATTGCAAAAGTAGTCAGAATTCAGTAGTCAGTAGTCAGCGGCGGACTGCGGTTCCCGCAGTTTTAGCAAATAAGGAACTCTCAGGAATTTGAAAAGTCTTTCAAAGGAAAAGATAGAGTTTCAAAAGAATAAATCCGGATTTGAGTTAGAATTTCATTCTGAATCCTGAATTCTGAATTCCTGCAAAACTTGAGTTTTGCAATTGGCTATGTATAAACGAATTTAACAGCGGACCATAGTTAAACAATCAGAAAGGGAGATATATTGATGATACAGCCCAATCCTCTATTAGGCATGATGTTTCATGCCGTGGGCGCTTTTTTTGCAGCCACATGTTATACGCCGCAAAAGCAAGTCAAAGGCTGGTCATGGCAGACGTATTGGTTGACTCAAGCAGCATTTTGCTGGTTTTTGTTGCCGGTTTTAGGGGCGTGGCTGACAATTCCTGATTTGATGACGGTACTGTCTGAAGCTCCGCGGGATGCGATGCTTAGATCATTTCTGCTGGGCGCTGTCTATGGTATCGGCGGCACCGCATTTGGAATGGCGATCCGCCACATTGGTTTTTCTCTTACTTATGCGGTTTCCATAGGACTTTCAAGCGTTCTTGGAACATTGCTTCCGCCATTGATAAAAGGAACTCTAGGGGCCAATCTGTCAAAACCCGGCGGAAGTTGGGTGCTTACGGGCCTTATAATTGGCATAGTTGGCATTGCTCTTTGCGGCAGCGCCGGTCGCTTTAAGGAAGTTGATTTGCAAAAAAAATCGAAGACTAATAATTTTTGCCTCGCAAAAGGATTACTGCTTTCATTGCTGGCTGGTGTTTTTTCCGCAGTATATGGTTTTGCATTGGACGCCGGACAACCAATTGCAGACACGGCGGTTAAGTACGGCGCTGGAATATGGCAAGGAAATGTTATCTATATTTTTTCAAATTCAGGCGCGTTTCTTACAACTTCGATATATTGTCTGTACTTACACGTCAAGCATAGAACGATAGTCGAATTAGTCGAACTTCCGGCAGGAGAGGAGAAATCTTCGTTGCCAATCAATTTTGCGATGGCTGTTCTGACTGGCTTATTTTGGTATGGGCAGTTCTTTTTCTATAATCTGGGGCATGTCCGCATGGGTGAGTATAAATTCAGCAGTTGGGCGATTCATATGATTATTCTTGTCCTCATCAGCAATCTTGTAGGCCTTGCATTGAAGGAATGGGTGGCCTGTCGTCCAAGGACTTATTGGATTTTGCGTTCTGCAATTATCGTGCTTGTTGCTGCTGTATTGTTGCTCACTTACGGAAACTATATTGGTGATATTGCCGCAAAACATTAGGCTTCAAGCTATGGAAATGAAATTTAAATCAGGGAAAATATACAAGAAACGACACAGGACGAAAAATTGCCCAAATTTGTAAACTTTATTTTTGAACAACGCCTAAACTTTAGAAAGATTAACAGATGAATACAAGAACAGAGAGAATAAATCTGGCATTCGGTCATGAAGTACCTGACAGAACTCCGTTATTTGAGATTTTTCAGCCGTTCCAGCCCATTCATTGGGACATTTGCGGCAAAAATGCGGCAACGCATCAGGCATCATGCTGGGATGCAATGTCCGAAGGCATAAGTTGGGAAGAATTAGTCGAAGAGTCTGCAAAAGCTCAATTTGCCGTCTGTAAATTTTTCGGTCTGGATATGGTGCGGCTGAACGGAGCGCCTGCTTCCCCGGACTATGAACGGCCCGTTAAGACAGGCGCGGAATCATGGACTTTAAAGGGAATTGATTATGCCGTAAATCCCAGAACCCAAATGGTCGAATATGTTGATCCGGCAGATGCAATGTCCTATTCCAACCGGCTTACCGAAGAAGACTTGATCAAAAAGATTGAAGGCTGGGCTGGCAATGCGGCAGAAGTGAACGTCAATAATTTTGCGGTCTATGATAAAGTGCGGAAACTTGCCGAGCAGGACGGTATTGACTGGGTTTATATGGGAGAAATTGGCGCCGGCACCGGAGTTGCTTTCTATCCCCCTTTTATGCTGATGTGGATGTTGACAGAACCGGAGCTTTATAGTCGCTGGCTGGAAATGAGCAAAGTCAATGCTTTCAAGCAGACGGAAGCAATGCTGGACAGAGGGATGAGAGTAATTGCGCTGGGCGGGGATGTCAGTTGCGACAAAGGTCCGTTCATTTCGCCGCAGTTGTATAGAGAATTTATCCTGCCGGTTATCCGGGAGCATGTTGAATTTGTGCATGGACATGGCGGCCTGGCCGTATACACATCCGACGGCAATCACTGGGATATAAAAGATGACTTTTTCTTTAATTCCGGCATTGACGGTTACAAGGAGGTTGACAAAGCCGCAGGCATGACTATGGAGAGATTGATTGAAGCCGGCATTGACAAAAAAGTCTGTATTATTGGCAATCTTGACGCCCGCCATATACTTTGTCATGGAACGGAGGATGAGGTGCGGGATGAAGTTATTCAATGCTTGAAACTGGGGCGGCAAAGTCCGGGCGGACATATTCTTCATGCCAGTCATTCCGTGCATGAAGATGTTATTCCGGAAAATTATTACACCGTAGTCAATACTTACCGTGATTTCTTTAATATAGAACGTCTTCCTCAGGTGTAATGGAACATTTTCAAAATTTAGAGGTAATTGCAAAAGTAGTCAGTAGTCAGAATAAATCCGGATTTGAATTAGAATTTCATTCTGAATTCCTGCAAAACTTGAGTTTTGCAATTGGCTCTATATTCTAATTCTAATTTTTACTTTTGAAATTACCTAAAGATAATGAAAATTCACTTGACAAAAGAAAAAAAATGATGTATAATCATATTCAACGATGAATGTAAGATATATTTAATCTTTTCTAATGTTTTAGTTTAAGATGTTTTAATTCAACGTTGAATTGGAGAAATGAATTTATGCGACAAGCAACAATCAAAGATATAGCCGCACAATGCAATATTTCCGCGACTACGGTGTCGGCCGCGCTCAGGAATAAAAAATCCGGAACTGTATCCTATTCGCTCCAAACTCAGCAAATGGTACTCAAGGCAGCCAGTGATTTGGGATATCGTCCGGTTCGACTTGCCCAGGCCATGAAATCAGGAGTAATTCCAATCGTTGTAGTGTCCTTACAAATCAACGATCCGTTATCTAATACATTAAATTTATATTTGCAGGACACGTTAATTACCGCTGCAACTGAAATGCACAAATACGGACTTGAAATGATGTTTCTGCCTTACGACAATCACGAGCAGCAACTCATTAAATTGCTGGAACTTTATCAAGACAAGTTCATTGGCGGGATAATTACCAATTATATCAAAGAAGAAGAGTATAAATTAATTGCATTCAGCAGTAGAATGCAGATTCCGCTGCTGGTTTTAGGCAAGTTGAATTCCGGGCAACTAATCAGCATCGGCATCAGTGAAGAAAAATTTTATAAAACCATATCAGAATTTGCCAAAGGAAAAAATCTGAAAAGAATAGTTGAAGTATTTTTAACTCTGCCGGACATCTTGGCTTATAAACCTTTGGGCCAAGTCTCTGAACAAGCGGTTTTTGATTTTGAAGAATGCGCTGACGTGCTGTTTGTGGCAAGAGGCGAGAAAAGTAAAGAAGTGCTGCTGAATAGTAAAAAACAAGTCAAGTCAGCCCAGGTTCTTGTGATTGAGGATAACAGAATCCCCGTATATTCAAGACCGGCATTAATGGTTAAGTCCATGGCTCAAATAAGAGCGATAGAATCGGTAAAATTAATTGCCGATTGGATGAAAAACGGCATAGTCCCTGCTCAAAAAAGTTATATTATAGAAGGGCGGGAAGAAGATTATCAGATTTTAACTTGATTTCAGTGAAAAAATGAGTTAAAGACGCGGATTGGGAAGAAAGTAAACAAGGCAAACGACAGTTTAAACTAAAACTGATAATTAATCAAGGAGACAAGAAATGAAGACACAAAGAAGTAATCGGGGGGGGCTGGCGGAATCGTTCGTAAGGCTCTTTAAAGCCGGGAAGTATTTGAACAGTTTTACACTCATAGAGCTCCTGATCGTGATCGCCATTATTGCAATTTTGGCTTCAATGCTGCTGCCGGCGCTCAATAAGGCAAGAGACGTCTCATATCGGGCCGCCTGCACAAATAATATGAATCAATTGGGTAAAGCTTCAATGATGTATACTGGCGATTGCGATTACAATGTTGTTTCATATTATGGAGATTCCAGCGACAATCGCAATTATTTTTATTCGATGGTTGCGCCTTATCTTAAGTATACCGTTTGCACAAACGCAGGCGGGACAATTCCAGATCCTAAGAAACCGCGTACTGTTTTCTGGTGTCCCCAATATATGAAAGTATACAACAGTCGGTGGACCCCTGACGGATCCGGCGCCAGCAGTATGGCCGCGGGATATAATTCCGCAATCATGTGCAGCCTGACGTTGTCCAATGTGTTTAATGGAAATAACATGGGCAATGCGAATTTTAAGTCAAGCGGCAAATCGAATTTAATCCTCTATCCGAGCTGGACGGTTCACTGGGGATGTGCCACCCCGGCGGGGACAGCTGCCAACTGCTACTGGACCAATCTTTTTTGTAACGATGTAACCAGCGCCGTTCGTTCGCCGTCAATGTTTCACGGAGGAGCAAACTTTCTCCACTTTGACGGACATGTTCAGTTGTATAAAGTTCCTGACTTAAGGATGTGGAGCGGATCGTCCAAAGGTACTGGCGGTTACAATAGTTCAGGACAATACTAAAAAGAACTTTAGAGCAATGGATTGATGCGAAAATCCTGCGAAAAATAAATTAGACATGTTTTCGATTTAAACTTAAGCCGCAAGGTATATGAGGTTATTATGCGCTTGCCGCATAATAACCATTCTTGAACAGGAAAAAAACGCGATGAAAGATTCACCCATGACAAAATTATTAATTTCTCTGCTTACATGTTTGCCGATGCTGGTGTTTGCCGATGGTGGTGAAATCCGCAGCCAAACCATTAACATCAACAAGCCAAGCGTACTCTCTGCTGAAGCGCCGTTTAAATTTGACATAGAGGTAAATGGCAAAAGCGGCGGCGAGATGTATGCTGATCCGCCAGGGTGTTTTTTCCCATGGAAGCAGAACTTTTACAATAACGAGTCGCTCTCGATTGAAAATACAGGAACTTCTCCGGTCAGGAATCCGTGGATTGCCATGGATGGCAGGCCTGATCTGTTTTCAGTTCAGACAATTATACAAAGCGTAGTTCCGAAAGGCGCCGGAGAAAAGGAAAAAGCGCTTTTATTGTACGAATTCAACCGCGGGAATTTCTTCCATGCATATCTTGGAACAGGTGACAATATTGATCCTGTCAAGATGTTCAATGTTTACGGCTATGGGATATGCGGGGATAACTCAGTAATGTTAACTGCCTTATACAGCGCCGCAGGTTTAAAAACCAGGCGAGGCAGGCCTTACGGCCATTCAACTTTTGAATCCATGTTCGACGGAAAATTCCGATACCTTGATGGTGATGTGATGACAGTTGTCCTTGACAGCGCCAACTCTGAAATAGTCGGGGAAGAAGAATTTGTAACAGACCCTTATTTAATGAAGAGAACCCATACGTTCGGCCTTAAAAGCTGGGGCTGGTCTGAATCAAGGGATGAAGTGACTTCAGGTCTTTTCTGGTATGGCGGGAAACGGACGATAAGTCATGAGATTGTGGCCGGACACACGATGTCCTGCGATCTCCGCCCGGGCGAAAAAATAACCTGGTACTGGAAGGAACGGCTGAAACCGCTTGGCCTGTTCCAGGCAACCAAAGATAACATCGGCAAGAGTTTCCATGGTCAGCTTGAATACAAATTGACCAAAGAAAACGCTCAGGCTTACAGGAAGGATTTGTCTTTAGTTGTTCCGTTCCATCTGCCTTATCCTTTTGCCGGAATATCGATTGCGTTTCCGGAGAGTTCCGCCAAAGACCTTGAATTATCAATTTCAAAGGACGGCAAGACATATAAGAATGTTGAAATTGCCGCAATTGGGAAAGGGTTGATTGACGATGCCTTTCTTTCAACGCTCGGTCTTGCGCGCCAGGAAAAACCTGCCTATGACCTGTGGGTGAAACTTACTTCTAAACAGCCGGAAGTCTTGTCTTTTCCAATAGTGGTTAAACTTGATTTCCAGTTTGCGCCCAAGTCCATGCCGCAACTGCATCCCGGTGAAAACGTTTTCAAATACAGGGACAGTTCTGACGCGAGAAATGTGGCGGTGAATTTCACTTGGAAGGAAAACAGCAGTCTTCCTCCGGAAGCTCCTTCAAAAGCCATTTTCCCCGCGAATAATTCATCGGTAAAAGGAACCGGCGTTTTTACTTTCGAATGGGCTGCCGTGAAGAAAGGCGACGGGGCCATCAGTGATTATCAATTCCAGTTAAGCGATCATCCTGAATTCAAATGGCCGCTGTCCTCAAATTTCGACGTCCTGCTTTCCTTCACCTCCTTCAAAGGCACAAACAAGTTTGCAACGCCTCAGCCGGGACTGCTGACGCCGGGGATAAAATATTTCTGGCGAGTGAGGGCCCGTGATGACAAGGGTTGCTGGAGCCAATGGAGTGACACATGGTCTTTCATGGTCGATGGTCCGGGTGTGCCATTGGTAAAAACTCCTGAAGTCAATCAGAACGCGAGGAACTTGAAGCTCTGCTGGGATATAAAAGGCGGCAATACGAAAGCGGCGAAATATCGCGTATTCGGCAGCCGCTACAGAGGATTCACTCCAAGCATGCAAGCGCTGAAAATGATAGTGGAAAGCGCTGCCAATGTGGATAAGTTTGGAACACTGCCGCCTTCATTTCTATTTGAAACCAAGACCCCGGAAGCAATTATAAGTCTTGACGGTTCCGCCAAAGTTTTCCCGTTCTACCGGATTCAGGCGGTTGACGGCGATGGCAATGGAGGTTGTTTTTCCGCCCAGGCGGAAGTTCCTTCGCCTGTGCTGTTGACCAAGTCTCCGGTAATTGCCGCCGCAAATCAAACGGTCATCCCGCTTTCATTCATATCATCCGCCGGCAGACTTGTCAATGCGGAGGGTCATGGCTACCGCTACGAAATCTGCATGAAGGATGACTGGAATATACAGGTACTTTCCTGCAAAGGGGCCGCTGACATCAAGGCTGACGGATACAAGTCAAACTTGATTTTGTCGCGTCCTTTGAACAAAGATGAAAAAGTATTGTGCGGGATAAAAGCATCCGGTTCTTCATATATTAACTATACCAGGGAAAATACCTTTGATATAATCATAATCGGCGGAGATAAAATTGCCGATAAAGTTGCCGCCCCGCTTCAGGCGGCAGCCAATGCTGTCGCTGGCGGCACAAATATTTTCAAGGGCAATTTCGACAAAACAAGTCTTGAAAAAGGCGGCAATTGGACTGTTGATGACAAGCGCGTGAATCTTGAAATGAGGAATATTGGCGGCAAATGGTTTGTGTGCGGAAGTCGCGAGCCCGGTAAAGATTTAAACACTTATGCGAGAATTTCAATTCCCTTCAAACCGGCGGCTGAAAATATTTCCGGATGCAAAGGAGGAATTACCGTTTCATTCTCAGCGATATTTTCCGTTAGAGAGACAAATTACAGTTTGCAGATCCAACTGTTGAAAAAGAATAATGACTGGACGTATCTTTCAATATCCCAGTGGGGCCCGGCAACATTGATCAGGAAAACCCAATCGAAGGCCCCATTGCAGGTCTTCAGCGAAAAATCATTTAATTTTCAGTACAATGTGCCATTGGAGTTCAAATGGGTTATAAGTGAAAATGGCAAGCAGTCGCTTTATCTGGACGGAAATTTATTGAATGAATGGGCGGGAATTCCGAACGATTCATACAGTCCGGATAACTTGTCAGGTGTCCGCGCCGCATTTAATATGTCTTTAGAATTCGATAAGGGGTTTATTGGAATAGGGGATTTAAACATACAATTAAACGACGTAAAATAAAGAGTAAATACGGTAAAACGCAATTCAACGAACATAAAATTCCGGACACAAAGATGTGGAACGGATATCCCGAAAAACTCTGATGATTATCAGAGTTCGGGAAAATATTAGAAAGGATTTGGAAAAATGTTAAAAATCGCAATTTTAGGGGCAAGCACTTACTGGACTCCAGGAATTATTACAGACTTGATAAGTGTATTTAATGAAAAACTTGAGTTCAGGTTAATAGACATCGATCCGCAGGCGCTGAAGCTCTGCAAAGAATGGGGTGAGGCCGCCAACCGGCATCATTCCAGAAAAGACGTCTACCTCACCTTTCTGGATAGACGTGAAGCGCTGAGCGGCGTTGACGCGGTATTGATAACCATCTCGACCGGCGGGTTGGAGATGATGGAGCAGGATATCTCCATCCCGGAAAAATATGGAATCTTTGCCACGGTAGGCGACACCGCCGGCCCGTCCGGCTGGTCAAGGTCAATTCGCAACATTCCGGTTTTCATGGAATTCGCCCGTGATTTTCAGGAGTTATGCCCTGGAGCGTTTATCGCTAATTACACCAATCCGATGTCGTCTTTGACTGCGACTATCCAGAAATGCTGCGGGAATCCGACGGTTGGACTCTGTCATTCCTATCATCAGACCAAAAGCAGAATTCAATATATGTTCGGACTTGAGGGCTGGAATGATATTGCCGTCGAAATTGCGGGGATGAATCATTTTCACTGGATTACCAAGTTCAACATCAAGGGCAAAGATGGTTATAAACTGCTTAAAGAAAAAATCGGCAATGGAAGAATTGGCGACTTGATGCCCAAAAACGATCTTGATGAAAATGGCAAGGTCAGCATATTTTTCGGCTCCGAATTAATGGAAACGCTTTATGAAACTTACGGTTTTCTGCCATATGCGGGGGACAGGCATACCGCGGAGTTTCTGCCTTTTGTGCTTTCAAATTTTCCGGAGCGTTACAGAAAAGACAACAATAAAGGCGATTTTTATGACACAATAAGATATTGCAATGTCTATCGCACGGAATACCGGCATCGGCTTGAGTATCTGGCCGGCAGGGAAGAACACGTTTTAAACATGATATCCGGCAAAACTCCGATGCCGAAAAGAAGCACCGAGACTGCCGCGGAAATGATAATGGCGTATATTCAGAATAAGCCGTTCATGGATGCGGTTAATCACATAAATATCGGGCAGATTCCGGGGCTTCCGCCCGGCGCCTGCGTCGAAACCATGGGCGCAATTGACGGTTTGGGAGTGCATCCTTGCATGGTTGGCGGAATTCCGGAATATCTGCTTGAAGTAATGCGTCCTCAGGCGGTATGCCAGCAATGGATTGTGGACGGCGTTTTGAACAAAGATAAAAATCTGCTTATGCAGGCATTGTATCGCGATCCGCAATGTGCTTCAATGACTCCGCAGGACGTCAGAAGAATGGCGGACGAACTGTTTGAGGCGAACAATGCATATTTCCAATTTGGCCCTTCCAGGCGAAGCATTATGGAAAGACGGCAAAGCAAATACAAAACTAAGAACGAAAACAAAACTGCAGTGTATGCTTGAATAATAATAAAATTAACAGGGGAGGACTGTGCGGACGAGCGCTGAAGTCTAAAATTACCAACAACCAACCGTTTATCCAGGAGTAAAAAAATGAGGAAAAACCATATTGTATTTACAAAATGCTCAATTTTAATTATTTTATTTACAGGTGTTTTATTGCCTGAGCTTTCGGCGGCATTGACAGATAATCTCAAAGGATATTGGCGATTTGAGAGTCCTTCATGGTTTGCCGCTAATGAGGTTTGTTCATGGATTGGGGCCGATAATGAGGTTACTGACAGTTCGTTTTCCGGCAGTGATGGAACTGCGAATAACTTCGGGCAATCCACCGTATCGGGGAAAGTTGGACACGCAGCCTCTTTTGACGGACTGACTCGTTTTATTACGGTTAATTCCATTAACCAGAGCTCCTGGGCCAACGGCACTATAAGCCTCTGGATGAAAACAAGCGTTACTTCGGATCCGGATGTTTATCAATACCTTTTCCAGAGAGGCACCGGCGCCCGCCCGGAATTAGCTATAAGAGAGACCGGGCTTTTCCGGTTTGGAATATATGACGGCACGACAAATTATACCCTTTATTCCTCCACAGGCTACAACGATAATCAATGGCATCAAGTAACGGTAACCTGGGGCAGCGGCGGGATGAAGATGTATGTGGACGGCGCGCTGGTTTCTTCCAACACATTTACCGGAACATTCCAGAACATAGAGGCCCCATGGTACATAGGAGCAAAAAATGCGGGGGGAAGCAATTATTTTAATGGATCAATAGATGAAGTTGCCATTTGGAGCCGGGCGTTGTCATCCGCGGAAGTAACTACTTTATATAACAGCGGAAATGGTTCGGCGATTGCAGTCGGTCCTTCAATTACCACGTTCCAGACGGATAAGATGATCTATAAGCCCAATGACACCATTACATTCAATCTCTCCCTCAACAGCCCTCAAGCCTATTCCAATGCAAATATTAAGGTATTGGTCGAAAATGGCCTGAACAGCTCGGTTCAGGTCTATAATCAAAATGTAAACATCACCAGCGGCCAGCAGAATATCACCAACATTACCTGGCAGCAGTCTCAAGATATTTTCGGCCATGACGCCTGGGTCAAAATCACTGACAGCAGCGGTCGCCTGATGGCGACGGCGCGCACGTTCTTTGACGTCACGGCCAACTGGCAGAATGTCATGCGGTATGCGTCTAATAACAGCGGGAGTGTAACTCCCACCTTCGCTGACAGCGACATTTACACAACCGTGGCTTTATATAGAAATATCGGGTTGAATACAGTAGAATTTTTCCATGTTTTCGACCCATATAACATGGCGCCAACCACAGATACATGGCAGGACATAGACACTCCGAGCCGGACAATATCCAAAGAGCGTATTCAGAAATGGGGAGAAGTCTTGCATGATAACGGGATGAAATTTGTGGCATACAATGAAACAAGCGCTATTATCGGTCCGGACACATGGAAAATGTACTATCCCGCGTATCCGACTTTATTTGCTGTTTATTATGCCAGTTTAGGTTATTTTTCTCCCAATCCTCTGCTTATTAGTGACTGTTTTGCCAATACTCTTTCAGATTCTATTACAATGTTCGGATGGGACGGCGTATTGATGGACAGTTGTACTTATCTCTGCCTGGACGCCCCTCTCTGCAAAGACAGTCTCGGCAATCCGATTACCACGTTGTCGCCGGGAGAACTAGGGTTGGAACTCCTGTCGCAGGCCCGTCAGGACAGTCGGAGCATAAAATCAGATTTTGCGCTTCTTTCCCAGAATGCCACTTCCATAAGCAACATCGGGGTGGAACAACCGATTAATAACATTTATAACTGGATCAATACCAGAGCGACAGCGCAGGAAATTTACAAACACAGCAGCGTGGTTGATTTATATACCACAGAGATGGATTCAAGCAATACGCCGCAGGACGGGCGCTATCCATTGTACTATGATATCATGTCCGTATCGTTGAACAGTGTGGTTTCAGTTACCGGACGTCCTCTAATGCAGTGGGCGTTCCTGACTTCAGCCTCTGTAACTGATATTACGTTCATACGTCCGTATATGGCGATCCATTTGGCGTCCCGGACCAAGGTAAATGATCATAATTTACAATATAACGGTGCGGGTAATTATTCTGGCAAGCGATTACCGGCCTCCTGGCAGTTTGTTCAATACAGCCAATTCGCGGCGCGTTATTCCTGGATCATATATAACCCGGCTTTGGTTTGGGTGCAGAATGCGACCGCGACTATGGGCGTCACTTCATCCAGTCCGCTCTTCTGGAGTTATACGGTATACAGTATGCCGCTGCCCAATGGACACACGCAGTATGTGGTTAATCTGCTTAATCTTCCGGCCAATAATACAATCCTTAATCAGACTACAATTCCGCCGGTTGCAAGCAATGTTACGTTCAAAATCACTAAGAGCCACAGCCCGGTAAGTATTGTCTGCCTGAATGCTGACGATTATTATTACGGCGCGGCCACCGTGCCGCTGGCGTCAAGCGATGCGACATATGATTACTATAATATCGCCCCGGTAAAATCATGGAAAGTTCTGGTCGTCGAGTGTTTGAATTAACATCATGCGGCTTTTCGCCTGGTTAGAGAACCAGGCGAAAAGCCATCAGGAATAAGTTTTAAAACAAAATTAATTTAGTAAACGCGTCCGGCGATGGAGGAAAAAGTGAAAAATATCAGGTTAAACCGTAATGTCTTTACAAAATGTTTTGTTTCCATTATCCTGCTTGGGGGTATTTTCTTACCCGAACTTTCGGCGCAATCATTAGCCGACGGACTTAAAGGATATTGGCGGTTTGAGAGTCCTTCATGGAGCGGGGCCGAGAATGAGGCAGTCGATAGTTCGTCTTGCGGAAATCATGGAACTCCGAATAATTTCGGGCAATATAATACAGTGACCGGGAAAATCGGCCAGGCCGCCTCTTTTGACGGGCAAAGCCGCTTTATTAAAATAAATAACCCTAAAAACGACCTTGACATAACCGGCGACGTGACGTTAACGGCGTGGGTTTACTTGAATGCGAAGCCTGCCGGCGCCATGATCCCGCTTATTTCCGGGAGAGGAGCTGAAACCGTGGAGCCATATGAATTAGCCATCATGGATGATTCCATCCGTGTGACTTTTGCGTTGACAGGAGGTACATATGCAGCCTGCTGGGCGCCTGTCACTATTCCAACCGGGCAATGGTTTTATGTCGCAATGACCAAAAATGGCCGCAATGTCCTTTTGTATATGAATGGTTCGCAAATAGCCCCGTATAACACTCCGTTGAGCACGGCTACCACAGTAGCCAGCGGCAACGGCAAGATGATTGGAGGGGGTTTTTATGGCGCCCCGATCTATTTGAATGGAATGATTGATGAAGTTGCCATTTGGAGCCGGGCGTTGTCTGCCGCGGAAATAACTCAGTTATATAATGAAGGGAAAGGCATGGTTATTACAGTCGGCAGCAAATAACGCAAGGCTGCTGTATCAATATACAGGCAACGAGTAAATATAACAAAAAGAGAGATTAAAAGTGAATTCCAAGGAAAGAGTTAAAGCCGCGATATCCCTGATGCCGGTTGATAAAATCCCGTTCGGGCCTTATGTCATGGACCATGACATAATATCCCGGGTGATAGGACGCGAAACTTATCTTCGCAATCCCGGGGCCTATTATCCGGCGATATGGGAAGGCAGAAGAGATGAAATTGTTGAAAGCATGAAACAGGACATTACTGATCTTTACAGGAAACTTGATTTTGTTGACCTGATCATTTTTAAAGAGGCACAGTTAGTCGAACCCAAAGGATATATTCCGGAAGACCCGCCGAAAAAAATATCGGAAGGAATTTATGAGGATTCCAAGGGCAATGCTTATCAGGCTGTGCCTGAGTCCAATACATTCAAGATGATCAAAGAAGCCGGCAAAAAAGAATTGGCGGAATATAGTGAAGAGATGTATAATGACCGGACTTTGCCGGAGATTCCCGACCCCGGCAGGTTTGAACTCCTGGACCACCTGATAGAGACTTTCGGCCGGGAAAAATACATCGCCGGATATTCAGCAGGCACCACCGCAATGACCTTCCTGGACAGCATGGAAAACGGTATGGTTATTATGGCGCTGCAACCGGAAGTTATAATTGCCTGCAATAAACAGAGGGTTTTCTTTCAAAATTATCTGGACCAGTTTTATATCAGGCCGGGTATAGACGGTGTTTTTATGGAACAGGATTTTGGCGGGACTCAAGCGCCATTGATATCACCTGATATGTTTCGCGAACTCTGCTATCCGTTTTTAAAATCCAGGCTGTCAAACGTGAAAAAATATGTACAGCATGTGCTTTTTCATAGTTGCGGGAACACCATGCCGTTGATGGATATGATAATAGACGCGGGGGTTAATGTTTATGAGTCTATCCAGACCAACGCCAAAGAAATCAGCATTAAAGCTCTTGCGGAAAAATATGGAGACCGGCTTTGTATATGGGGCGCCGTTCCGCTGGACGTCCTTATCGCGGGAACGCCTGATGATGTGAGAAAAGCCGTAAGAAATAATATTGAAGACGGGAAAAAAGCTAAGGGTTTTATTCTGGGGCCAAGCCATTCTATTGCCTTTGGGACAAAATATGATAATTTCATGGCGATGATTGATGAGTTTGAAAAGTTAAGATGACAAAAAAATGTTTTTGCAACGAGAACATTAAAATAATTGTATTCAAACACCCGCAATTTAAACCTATAAGGAATGTTAATTATGTTACAGCTTAAGAAAGTTATGGCGATGTTTCTCTGTATAATCTGTTTTGCAGGCTATGGCGAAGAATTTATATATCCGGGAGCAGTTAAAATCAGTGATTTCAGAACTGATAAAGTTATTTACAAGCCGGGGGAACAGGTGACTTTCACGGTTGGTTTCACGATGTATGACAACCATGAGAATAATTCCCCGAATAAAGTATCCGCACAAATCTGGCTGGAACGCGAACTGGAAAAACCGGCGCTGGTGGCAACCAAAGAGATTTCTTCTTTAGGAAACCAGAAAATTCAATTGCAATGGAATGCGGATAAAAATGTTTTCGGCCATCGCGCCCGGGTCCGTTTCGCGGACGGTCATGGACGCGTTCTGGCGGAGCAGGACACCCTTTTTGATGTTGCGGCCAATTGGGTTGACGTCATGCGCATGGTTTCTGAAGGCGCAAAAAATCTGACGGCTCCCGGTTACCCGGACGCAACTGTGGGCAGTCGCATAGAAGATATGAGGGCTGCATATTTCAACGCGCTTGAAATGTTTACATTTTCGCCTAAACCCTATCAGCTTGCGCCTGAAGCGGACAAGTGGCTCTATCAATATCAGCGGAAATCTCCCAAGTCTGAATTTTATGTGACCAAGGAACGCTTGCAATACTGGGGTGGCGCGCTGCATAAAAACGGCATGAAATATATTGCTTACAATGAAACCTCCGCCGCTTATGGCCCGGATGACTGGAAAACTTATCAAAAATGGCTTGATAACGGCAAAACCCCCTATGCGCATTATTTCAAAGACGATGGCATGTTCGTTCCGAATATGATAAAAATAGCCGATTTATTCGCGAAAGAGCTGTCGGGGTCAACCAGAATGTTCGGCTGGGACGGGATACTGATGGACAGCGCGATTGACGGGCATAAACGCACTGCGGAAGGGATGGATAAAGACGGGAAAAAATTGACAGATTTAACGATAGGCGAAGTCGGGTATAAATATCTTGAAAACGCTGCCAAAGCAACAAGAGAGGTGAATCCTGACTTCCGCTTCCTTTCCCAGAATGCCACATCCGTAAGTCACATCGGAGTCAAGCTTGAGCCGGACAAGATGTATCCGTGGATAATTGAAAACGCGAAGAAAATGAATATTAAAAAATACAGTGAGCTGGTGGATCTTTATACTCTCGAAATTGATTCACACAATGAACCTCGCGATGGACGCTATCCGCTCACCTATGAAAAAATGTCCATCGCTCTAAACAGCGTTGTCGAAGTCACCGGCAGGCCGCTGATGTCATGGGCTTTTCTTGCAACGCCTTTTAACGATGAATATTCCGTTGCCTTCCTTCGCCCGTATATGGCGATTATTTTCGCGTCAAGAACGAAAATACATGATCATTTCGACGCCTGCGGCGGCGCCTGGAGCGAAGGCCGCAATTCTCCGGTCTGTCAGCAGTTTATTAAATACAACCGTTTTATGGCGCGTTTCTCATATTACCTGTGGGATCCTAAATTGACATGGAAATATGATATCAACGGGGAGCTCAATGTTTCGGCGTCGCGTCCGCTTTTCTGGAACAGAACGGTGTACGAACGCAGTCTGGGTAACGGCAAAAAGCAAACCGTCATCAATTTATTGAATCTTCCTTCCAACGGAAAAATCGTGGGGCAGCAGGAAATTCCGCCGGCGGCGCAGGATGTGGAATTAAAGATCAGAAATGATCTTAAAGTCTCCCGCGTCACGGTGATAAACGCTGACGATTACAGCCTTGAACCATTGGACTTGATAAAAAATAGCGATGACGGCAAATTCAACGTTTACCGTATCCCGCCGGTATCATGCTGGTCAGTTGTAATTGTTGAATCAAATAACTGAGAATAATTAAAGGAATAGAATTATGTTAAAGAAAGTTATGGCGATGCTTCTCTGTATAATCTGTCTTGCCGGCTATGGCGAAGATATTATATATCCGGGAGCGATTAAAATCAGTGACTTCAGAACTGATAAAGTTATTTACAAGCCGGGGGAACAGGTGACTTTCCTTGTTGAATTTACCTCGTCAGGTAATCATTTGAAGAATGTTACTAAAAATTTATTCGCACAGATCTGGCTGGAACGGGAGCTGGAAAAACCTGTTCTCATAGAATCTAAAGAAGTCACATCTTCAGGCCGGCAGAAAATTCAATTGCAATGGAATGCGGATAAAAATGTTTTCGGCCATCGCGCCCGGGTCCGTTTCGCGGACGGTCATGGACGCGTTCTGGCGGAGCAGGACACCCTTTTTGATGTTGCGGCCAATTGGGTTGACGTCATGCGCATGGTTTCTGAAGGCGCAAAAAATCTGACGGCTCCCGGTTACCCGGACGCAACTGTGGGCAGTCGCATAGAAGATATGAGGGCTGCATATTTCAACGCGCTTGAAATGTTTACATTTTCGCCTAAACCCTATCAGCTTGCGCCTGAAGCGGACAAGTGGCTCTATCAATATCAGCGGAAATCTCCCAAGTCTGAATTTTATGTGACCAAGGAACGCTTGCAATACTGGGGTGGCGCGCTGCATAAAAACGGCATGAAATATATTGCTTACAATGAAACCTCCGCCGCTTATGGCCCGGATGACTGGAAAACTTATCAAAAATGGCTTGATAACGGCAAAACCCCCTATGCGCATTATTTCAAAGACGATGGCATGTTCGTTCCGAATATGATAAAAATAGCCGATTTATTCGCGAAAGAGCTGTCGGGGTCAACCAGAATGTTCGGCTGGGACGGGATACTGATGGACAGCGCGATTGACGGGCATAAACGCACTGCGGAAGGGATGGATAAAGACGGGAAAAAATTGACAGATTTAACGATAGGCGAAGTCGGGTATAAATATCTTGAAAACGCTGCCAAAGCAACAAGAGAGGTGAATCCTGACTTCCGCTTCCTTTCCCAGAATGCCACATCCGTAAGTCACATCGGAGTCAAGCTTGAGCCGGACAAGATGTATCCGTGGATAATTGAAAACGCGAAGAAAATGAATATTAAAAAATACAGTGAGCTGGTGGATCTTTATACTCTCGAAATTGATTCACACAATGAACCTCGCGATGGACGCTATCCGCTCACCTATGAAAAAATGTCCATCGCTCTAAACAGCGTTGTCGAAGTCACCGGCAGGCCGCTGATGTCATGGGCTTTTCTTGCAACGCCTTTTAACGATGAATATTCCGTTGCCTTCCTTCGCCCGTATATGGCGATTATTTTCGCGTCAAGAACGAAAATACATGATCATTTCGACGCCTGCGGCGGCGCCTGGAGCGAAGGCCGCAATTCTCCGGTCTGTCAGCAGTTTATTAAATACAACCGTTTTATGGCGCGTTTCTCATATTACCTGTGGGATCCTAAATTGACATGGAAATATGATATCAACGGGGAGCTCAATGTTTCGGCGTCGCGTCCGCTTTTCTGGAACAGAACGGTGTACGAACGCAGTCTGGGTAACGGCAAAAAGCAAACCGTCATCAATTTATTGAATCTTCCTTCCAACGGAAAAATCGTGGGGCAGCAGGAAATTCCGCCGGCGGCGCAGGATGTGGAATTAAAGATCAGAAATGATCTTAAAGTCTCCCGCGTCACGGTGATAAACGCTGACGATTACAGCCTTGAACCATTGGACTTGATAAAAAATAGCGATGACGGCAAATTCAACGTTTACCGTATCCCGCCGGTATCATGCTGGTCAGTTGTAATTGTTGAATCAAATAACTGAGAATAATTAAAGGAATAGAATTATGTTAAAGAAAGTTATGGCGCTGCTTCTCTGTATAATCTGTCTTGCCGGCTATGGCGAAGATATTATATATCCGGGAGCGATTAAAATCAGTGACTTCAGAACTGATAAAGTTATTTACAAGCCGGGGGAACAGGTGACTTTCCTTGTTGAATTTACCTCGTCAGGTAATCATTTGAAGAATGTTACTAAAAATTTATTCGCACAGATCTGGCTGGAACGGGAGCTGGAAAAACCTGTTCTCATAGAATCTAAAGAAGTCACATCTTCAGGCCGGCAGAAAATTCAATTGCAATGGAATGCGGATAAAAATGTTTTCGGCCATCGCGCCCGGGTCCGTTTCGCGGACGGTCATGGACGCGTTCTGGCGGAGCAGGACACCCTTTTTGATGTTGCGGCCAATTGGGTTGACGTTATGCGCATGGTTTCTGAAAGCGGAAAAAATCTGGCGTCCCCCGGTTACCCGGACGCGACTGTGGGCAATCGCATAGAAGATATGAGGGTTGCATATTTCAATGCGCTTGAAGTGTTTACATTTTCGCCTAAACCCTATCAGCTTGCGCCTGAAGCGGACAAGTGGCTTTATCAATATCAGCGGAAATCTCCCAAGTCTGAATTTTATGTGACCAAGGAACGCTTGCAATACTGGGGCGGCGCGCTGCATAAAAACGGCATGAAATATATTGCTTATAATGAGACTTCCGCCGCTTATACCCCGGATGACTGGAAAGTTTACCTCAAGGCGGTAGATAACGGCAAAACCCCCTATGCGGTTTATTTCAAAGACGATGGCATGTTCGTTCCGAATATGATAAAAATAGCTGATTTATTCGCGAAAGAGCTGTCGGGGTCAACCAGAATGTTCGGCTGGGACGGGATACTGATGGACAGCGCGATTCACGGTCATAAAAGCACTGCGGAAGGGACGGATAAAGACGGGAAAAAATTGACAGATTTAACGATAGGCGAAGTCGGCTGCAAATATCTTGAAAAAGCTGCCAAAGCAACAAGAGAGGTGAATCCTGACTTCCGCTTCCTTTCCCAGAATGCCTCCTCCGTAAGTCACATCGGAGTCAAGCTTGAGCCGGACAAGATGTATCCGTGGATAATTGAAAACGCGAAGAAAATGAACATAAAGAAATACAGTGAACTGGCGGATATTTACACCCTTGAAATTGATCCGCACTGTGAACCTCGCGACGGACGTTATCCGCTTTCTTATGAAAAAATGTCCATCGCTTTAAATAGCGTCATTGAAGTCACCGGCAGGCCGCTGATGTTATGGGCTCTTCTTGCAACGCCTGATTACGATGAATATTCCGTTGCCTTCCTTCGCCCGTATATGGCGATTATTTTCGCGTCAAGAACAAAATTGCATGATCATTTCGACGCCAGCGGCGGCGCCTGGAGCGAAGGCCGCAATTCTCCGGTCGGTCAGCAGGTTATTAAATACAACCGTTTTATGGCGCGTTTCTCATATTACCTGTGGGACCCTAAATTGAAATGGAAGTATGATATCAACGGAGAGTTCAACGTTTCAGCGGCACGACCAGTTTTCTGGAACAGAACGGTGTACGAACGCAGTCTGGGTAACGGCAAAAAGCAAACCGTCATCAATTTATTGAATCTTCCATCCAACGGAAAAATCGTGGGGCAGCAGGAAATCCCGCCGGCGGCGCAAAATGTGGAATTAAAGATCAGAAATGATCTTAAGGCATCCCGCGTTACGGTGATAAACGCTGACGATTCCAGTCTTGAACCATTGGACTTGATAAAAAATAACGATGACGGGAAATTCAATGTTTACCGCATCCCGCCGGTATCATGCTGGTCAGCGGTAATTGTTGAATCAAATAACTGAGAATAACCGGGATTGGATTTTATAAAAATGAACGTTTCCTGTGAAAATAGGTACGCCCTTAATAATGAGAAAGAACCGAATGTTCTCATAATGGGCCGAATATATTGAATTCAAGCCCAAAGGAATTCGAAGTTATGTTAAAGAACGTTATGGCGATGCTTCTCTGTATAATCTGTCTTGCCGGACTCTGCCTTGTGTCTCTTGGCGGCATTGCAGCGGCTGCTCCCGCCGGAATCATAGAAAAAACCGTGAAATCGGACTGGAATCCGGTGTTTGGCGGAGGCTATCGGGGTGTGTGGAACAGTGGCAAAGGAATGACGCTTGTCTCATATTACCCTGTCAAAAAAAACTCTCCTCTGATCGTTATCGAAGCGGAAAACGCATCAGCCGTTCTGACCCATGATAAAGGGGGCATTAAAAAAGACGCGGCAGCGTCGGGCGGAGCTTTTGTGTCTTCCCCTAAAACCATCGAGCTTTTCCTGGATTTGGAAAAACCTGAGGACTATAGCGTATGGTATCGAATCCGTTTCTCGGACAAGATTGCTGAATCCCGGCATCTGGAAGGCATGAATGCCAGCCTGGGTGGTCCGGTCGAATGGGTTTCGTTGAAGAAAACCCAGGCGGGCTGGCATTGGCAAAAAGGAAATATCCGCCACTGCTTCAAGTGGAAAGGCATGCAGGAACTGCAAATGGATCAGATCCCGGACGGGTTGGAACTGGACACCATAGTTCTGGCCAATGATAAAAATTGGACTCCCGAAAAAAACGGAATGGACCTTAAACCTGCGGAACCTGTACCTTGGCTGAATTCAAACTTGGAGACGGATGATCTTTTTTTCGCCGAAGTGAACGCCTGGGGGAAAGTCGTCTGCGCCATTGATCCAAAAGACGGAAAGGCGTCATTTCAGTATTCATGCGACTCCGGAAAAACATGGAACGCAGTTCCCGCTGGTGGAGACCTTTCATCTGTTCCGGCCCGTTCAGACGGACGTGACAAGATCCGTTTCAAAATCCAAATGTCCCGTAAGCAGGGTGGCGCCGGCCCGATGGTTTCGCCCAGTCTTGGTCTGTCCTATCTAACCCCGTCGGACAGTTTAGTCACCGTTGAGGATGATCTCGTCCGCCACTATTTTTCCCGCAAAAACGGCGCCCTGTGCGGCATTGAGAACAAGAAGACTGGAACCCAGGTACTCCCTGTCGGAACACCCTCTCCAGTTTTCTGCATGCAATTGAAAAAGCCTGGTTTGTTAAGCGATGACAGGAAAGCTGCTGTAATATCCAGGGAAGACGCCCCTGACGGGCATGATGTTCTGAAACTGGCAGGCGCCAACAACAAGCTTGAGACCGTTACTTCCCTGGATGCGAAATGTCTGGAATTCCGTGTTGAAGAGAAACCGGGAGACGGATTTTACAAGGCTCTTTATTCGAAATATGTCTTCGAACGTCCTGAAGGGAGTGTTAATGTCGATCTGGCAGTAAAATTCAAGCGGGACGGAGAGTCGCAGTGGACGATAAAAGTGGGCAGTAATCTCAAAGGACTGGAGATCTGCGAGGTTACCTATCCGGTACTAAATCGCGTGAAAGTTGCGGCCAACCCGGCCAAGGAGACATTGCTTTTGTTCGGCAATTACCTGGTTCAGAAACCATCCTTCTGGGGACGTTTCCAGTATTGGTGGCCTGGTGTTTGCTATCCGATGCTTGATATCAGTTCGGAAAAGGAGGGCGTCTCCTTGATTTCACATGACAAAACACTGCGTTCCACCGGCCTTTCCTCCGAGGGACAGAACCAGACGACGACCCGGCTGGAATTGAACAGGGTGGTCTGTATTCAGGCGGGTCAGGCATACGACGGGCCGGAGAACATCGTCCGTGTTCACGAGGGGACTTGGGAAAAAGCCTGTTTCCTGGAAAAGGACTGGGCGCAGAAAAATGTCCAACTGGCCGATTCCCCGCTTTGGGCGAGGGAACTGGACTTTCTTGAGACTGGCGGCTGGCCGGTCTTGCGGTGGGATCGATGGTCAGATTACGCCGTCTCAGCCCCCCCCGGAAGCGAACTGTTCGCGATGTGGAATCATCAAGTGCCAGGCACCTTCTGGGCCGTGCCGCACCCGAATCCGATGATGGGAGACGAGGAAGACCTGCGTTACGCGGTCAAGGATTTCAGGAGGAGCGGCATGCATTTAGTCATGTATTTCCAGTCGCTGTTGTGGGACGAGGCGGTTGAAGGGGCAGGAAAGCCGGAGGACAAGATCGGTTTTCTGCAGAGGAGGCATTTATGGCCTGGCTGGGAAATCCCCACTGACGGATTCGCTCAAAGCAATTGCTCCCGCGACATCTACGGCAAGCAATTCATCTATTCGCCTGAAAACATTTCAGGGAAGTATTTCAATACTCCCATGGATCAGGCAAGTTCAGGTTTTTACAATTACAAATACCGGTGGGCGGTTGATTTATTTGGAAAAAAACTGGGCCTTGACGGCATATACTGGGATTCTGACACCGGTTTTTTCGGATCCCCGTGCTGGCGCGGCTGGCAGGATAAGGGCTTCGATCCGGGGATATCTGGTCGGGTTGTGGTGGAAAACGCCCTGCGCATACGTAAAGCCTATCAGGAGATGAGACCGGATGCGGTTTTTGTCGGAGAGGGCAGCGCGAGTGTTGCCATGCATCAGGCCCGCGACTTCACTTTGCAGAATTTGTATAGTGTATATCCTATGAAAATCATGTTTCCGAAGTTGAAGATGATGGCCGAAGGCAAAGATTACGATAAAGCGTTTTTAGCGGGACTGTGTTTTATAAACCACCACAACGTTCCTTCCGAGGTGTCGATGATGTTTGGACGTTACACAGGCATGAGACGTCTTGTTACCCAATATCTCAACGCAGGGGAGTTCTGCAATGAAAAGGGAATCAGGATCAATGGCGATGGCGTGAAGGCAAAAATATTTCTTCTGAATGATGACCGGAATAAGGGATTCATGCTGAATATCCTGAATAAGAAGAAGGTGAAAGACGCCAGCATCGAAGTCGACTCAAGTGAAGCCGGCAAGATTAATTTCGGATGGATCGTCCGGGATGATTTGTCAGAGGGAACATTCGCTTTGCCGGAAGAAATTTCACCGTTAAAGTACAAGATATCGGTTCCGGAATCTGAAGCGATGCATATCCTCTTGTTGAACCGGGCGGAGCCAAGGGCTATTGTCAATGCCGGAAAACCTTTGGCTGCGGGTTGCAAGACAGCTATTGCCCTGAAGATCACCAGCATCACTGACAGGCAGACGGGAACTGCAATCGTTGAGATGCCCGAACGTCTCAAAAAGCTCATATCCTCCGATGTTGTCAAATTCGATGTCAATGGAGGCGAGACAAAGGATTACTCCCTGTCAGTCAAGGCTTCGCTTGACACTCCCCCGGATATCGTCACCATTCCCGTCAGCGTCAAACCGGATGGTTCCGCTTCATTTCTGCGCCATGTCTCAATGTATGCCAATGAGCCGATCTCCGTAAAGATCGAAATGGTTGGTCCGGAGACAATGCGCGCCACGCTGGAAAACAAAGTGGACGAAGACAGCAAAGTGTCTTTAGGTTTCGAGACGGTCAAAGGAACAGTCGCCCTGGAAAAAGGTGATTTTAAAATTGAATGCGCTCTTAAAGGAAATGAAAAGAAGAAATTTCTAATAGCGACGAAGGGCGCGGCTGAAGCGCAAAAACCGTGGGCGATCAGGGGCAAGGTGTCATATCGGTATCTTGTGAATGGCTTTGACAAGAAAGAGGAAATCTACAAGAAGTTATGGCCGATAGTCCCCAATGGTGCATTTGAGTTATATGATTTCCGCAAAGGAGCGCCGGATAAGGAATATTACTGTTATTCCACGAATCCGAACAATCTGGAAGTATTTGAGAAAAACCTTCCGGATTACTGGTGGGGCTTTCTTTCAGACCGTTCGCCGCAGTTGCTCAGACGTCCTGGAGTTTCCATAGACGATCATGACGCCGGCGACGGCAAACGGAGTCTGAAACTGGCTCCGGACACCATCTACATGTCGCTGGTGCCGATATCATTGGTGAAGGATAGAAGCTATCGTATCCGCATGAAAATGAAATGGTCCGCTCCCTCGCCAAGGAATTACGCCGTTTTTATAAATAACGGAAAGGCTGGTGATGCGTTCGGGATGATCGGACTGAAACCGGACGCAACTCCCGGCAAATGGCATCAGCTTGAGGAGACTTTCAAGGCGCAATCAAATTCAGTGACACTTTACTTCTATAGCGGGAAGGGCACGACTGCATGGTTTGACGACATAAGCGTGGTCCCGATAGATGGCGAGGGTGATACAAGGAACTGATGGATCAAGGATTAAACTCTCAGGGAGAGTAAGGCACATGAACAACGATACAAGAAATTTAGGTCTACCAGGAATGATGAGGGCAATGGACGAGGCGCACTTTTAAAATTATAAAGAACCAGATGTTTTTATAATGAGCCGGGTATATTAAACTAAAAGGAAAGCGAATTATGTTAAAAAAAGTTATGGCAATGATGGATGAATTTGAAAAGTTAAGATGACAATTTTGTAAAAGTTGCGACCTCGAGACACGAGGAAACGCATCTGGCTTGAGCAGTTAACCAAGAAAAGGAGACAGAATGAAAGAACTTGGGTATCAAACCAACAGGCTTAAAAAAAACGCTTTCATGGAAGATCAAAAAATCAGAATCGCGGTTTTTATCTGGAGTTTAGTTTTTTCTTCCGGGATTTTTGCCGGAGACGTCAGTAACGTTAAAATTGAGAAAACCGCCTCCGGGTACACCGTAATCGCGTCGTCATACATTGCTCTGCTTGATACGACTGGCGCACTCTCGTCATTGCGGATTACCGGCACTGAGTTCCTCAGTCCTCTTCGTAATACAGGCTTCAATAATCAGAAAATAATCTGTCCGACTATCTACGCCTGCCCGATGAATCTATGGAATAATCCACAACCTCTGAAGCAAATCACTGCGCAAACCGGTAACACCATCCGCGCCGATGGCGATCGCTGGTGGCTGGAATATACGTTTCTTCCAGATGCCATCGAGTTCAACTATCAAGGTACTCCGGGCGGCGGGCGCAGCTTCACCCAAGGGTATCCTCCGGCGGAACTCGTGATTGGTTTTTCGCCGGAACTTGATCGCGCTTGCGATGTGGCAAAGCAGGGCGATCTTGGCTGGCCGGTTGCGCGTACCCACGACCCCGGCGATTTTGCAATTCTTGCGAAAAATGGAGCGGGTGTTGTTGCCGAAAATGCTTCCTTGCTGTCCTCTATCAATGGTAAGGAGTTAATTCCTGACTCGCCGCACCGGCTTGATCAACTCGTATTTTACACTTACGTAGTCAACAATAAACCACTCAAGCGCCGGTTGCGGATTCTTACCCAACCCGCACCGGAATATTCGGTGAAGGTTGAGATTCTGCCATCCAAGCCCGGCCATATTTTTAGCGGCGATGATACTGTCACTCTGCCCGTTAAAATTAGTGCGCTGTATGGACATAATTTTAAAGGCAAGGTTGGCTTTGAAGGAGCTCCCTATGTGTGGAAACAGCCGGTTATAAAGAGCGAAATTCCGATCATTATCAACTCTGATGCTCCGGAGCAGACCGTGCAGTTCACGATCCGACCGGACAAGCCGGGTCATTATATCGGCAAGATTTATGTGGGTGACGAGAATAGGACGCTCAATGCTAAGCAGGTCGGCTTCCTGTTTCATCCGGAAAACATCCCTGCCGTGACCCCACCTCCTGACTTTGACGCTTTCTGGGACAATACGCTTGCCGAGTTGCAAAAGATACCCTTGGATTTGACTCTGGAGGAACAGAAGGAAAAGGCCACTCCTCTCGGCAAGGTCTACAAGGCTAAATTCCGCAGTTGGGGCGGACGCTGGGCGTGGGCGTGGCTCTACGTTCCGGCGAAGGAGGGCAAGGTCGCCGGTCTCGTGCGTTGTCCGCCGGTAAGCGTCTGGCAGCCGGGGCAAGCAAAAAAGGCCGGGGACTCGTTAATCATCGCAGCATCCGTTCATGGCGGAGATATCTCTGACTGCCCGGCAAAGCCTGACTTCGATTATATGAACACTAATATCGCGTCTCGCGATGATTACATGCTGCGTTACTCGTACTGTTGCATCGTGCGTTGTTTCGACATCATTAGCAATTACGAAAAATGTAATGGCGAAGTCAGCGTCGAAGGCTCCAGCCAGGGTGGCGGTCTGTCGCTGGTGCTTGCAGGGATACGACCGGTGAAGCATGTCAGGATTGTGGTTCCCGCGCTCTGTCGCATCGACTGGACGATTCTCGGTTACACCCAGTGGGGGCCTCAGTGCCCTAAGGGCGAAGATCCGAAAAAAATTGCCGATAACGTCCGTTACTATGATCCCGGTTGCTTTGCGCACCGCATTCGCGCGCCGCTCAAACTCGGATTCGCACTTTTTGACCACTGCGCACCGGCCGAAGCGATCTATACTGCCCTAAATGCCTTGCCGCGGAACGTGCCATGTGAGATATTCGTTGACCCCTATGGTGGACACGCATCGTTCGACTATATCACATTCAATAAGGGCGAAACCATGCTCGAGGCGCCTCGTTGGTACGGCAGCGCTAAGGAAAACAAACTGCGCGAATAGACATTGCATGAATTTCTATAATACAAACAAAACCTTGAACCCATGAAGTGAAAATCGTGAAAAATAAAACTTTCGATATAATACTTAAAGAAGCAGTGAACGCGGAGGAAGCAAAACCTCACACGTCCCGCTTCCACATCAAGCCTGATTGGCTAGGCAGAATGATAGGGACTTGTGTATCAAACCAAGAGTACAATGATTGTTTTTATAATAAACTGATTATATTAGACTAACAACGATTTAAACCTATAAGGAATATTAATTATGTTACAGCTTAAGAAAGTTATGGCGATGTTTCTCTGTATAATCTGTCTTGCCGGCTATATCGAATCAAATAACTGAAAGTGAAAACAGCCAATACAGAAAAACTTGATAATGAAGATAATTAAAAGTTTTTCAAATTAATTTTATAAAACTTAATGGAATAAAAAATGAATTCACGAGAACGAGTCTTATGTACACTCAACCATCAGGAGCCGGATCGAATCCCCATCACTCTGGCTTACGAGACACCCGATGTTATTCTGCAGCGGTACGGTAAAAAAACAGAGGATTTGCCGATACGCCAGGACATTTTTATGGTCAACGTTCAAGCCCCGCCCCATCCAGCGAGGATACGGGAACGTTATTTTGCGGATATGCCGCTTGCTGCCGATGTCTACTTTGATTCCTTGGGGGTAGCCCGCTGGAACAGCCCATCCGGTGAATCTTACGCCACTGTCGGACCGCTCAGAAATGCAAAAAGCATAGCGGATATTGAGAATTTTCCTTGGCCCGATGCCGGCGCTGATCAGTGGGCGGCAAATCTTTCCGCGGAAGTCGCCGATCTTCACAACCGTGGCTTGGCGGTTATGGGAGTCGGCGGAAGTATTTTCGAGCATTCATGGTATATGTTCGGTATGGAACGTCTTATGATGGGGCTTTACACTGATTTAGATGTGGTTCTCTGTTTATTCGACAAACTTACGGAATTGGCGAAAGGCCGTGCGCGTCAGTGCGCTCGTGCCGGAGTTGACATTCTGCGCATGGCAGATGACATCGCCAGCCAACAAGCCATGATGATCGCACCCGAGTTGTGGAGGCAAATATTGAAGCCGCGTCTGGCCGAAGTCATTACAGTTGCCAGGGAGATCCGCCCGGGGTTGCCAGTATTCTATCACAGCGATGGTAATGTTGGTGCAGTGATAGATGACTTGATCGAGATTGGGGTTACAATCCTGAATCCAGTACAACCCGAAGCTATCAATCCTTTTGAGGTGAAAAAAAGGTATGGAACCAGGCTTGCCTTGTGGGGAACCATCGGTACCCAAACCGTGTTGCCATTTTACACTCCCGAGGAAATCAGGAGTACGGTTAAGGAATATTGCCAGGTTCTGGGAAAGGGAGGTGGATATGTGATTGCACCGACTCATTCCATCGAGCGCGATGTGACATGGGAGAATATCGAAGCTTTCTATCGCGCCGTTGAGGAATACGGAGTTTACCGGTAAATATGTAATCAGAATGATTTCAATATCAGGCAAAATTAGAAATTAACTGAATGAAACTAAACTATTTAATGTAAGAAATACCCATGAAAATTAAAGCAATAGTCTACAAGTCGCCAGGCCAGGTTGGAGTTGAAACATTTGATCTGGCTCCGTGCGGAGATGAAGAAATTCTTTGTGAAACCATCTATTCATTTGTTTCACCAGGCACAGAATTAAGGAATTTATCGACGTACAATAAAACCTTTCCCTGCATTCCCGGCTATTCTTATGTTGGACGCATCATTAAAGTCGGAGGCAGAGTGAAAGGATGGCATGAAGGCGATTTGATATCCGGCCGAAATCAGCCTGCCGCCCTGCTTCCCGCCGGTATTGCGTCTCTGCACGGAGGACATGCGAGCCACCACCGTTGCGTAACCAGAGGGGATTGCATGCCGGTACGTTTGCCCGTAAGCGCCGATTCCTGGCAATATGTGACGGCAGAGGTGGCGTCGATCAGTTGGCATGGCGTGAGCATTGCTTCACCATCCTTTGGAGAAACGGCAGTGGTTGTGGGGCAAGGGTTGATTGGAGCCTTTGCCGCAAAATGGCTTCTCAATCAAGGGGTGCGAGTGGTAGTTACTGATCTTGAAGAGTCACGGCTTGAGAGAGCGCGGCGGTGGGGCGCAACGACTGTTTCTGCCAAAGATCCAGATGCACGGGAGAGGATTCTTAGTTGCTTTGAGAACAAAATTGACATCTCGGTGGAAGCCTCGTCCACCATGGCCGGAGCTAGACTTGCCTCAAGTCTGCTGAAAAAAAACATCGAGGCGGATAGCTATCATCTTCAAGAGTTGCGGAGTAATCCTTTCAAATGGCCCCGCATAATCTATCTTGCCACATATACGGACTCTGTCCAGACACATCCAGCCGGGCTGGCTGATTGCGAGGGCGTTGTCGTATTCCGTCCATGTGACCGCAGGGTAGGAGATCGGCAAATGGTTGTCGAATTTATAAGACAAGGGCGTCTTCCCGTCTCAGATTTTGTGAATGAGGCGTTGCCGGTGGAAAAAGCCCCTGAAGCATATAAGAATCTGCGAGAGCATCCAGAACAGTACAGCGCAATAGCTTTCCGGTGGAAGGATTAGAATAAGGTGTAAATTATGTGCAAAATTTTTGTGATGGCGCAGGAGTTTTAATCTCGATGGGATAAATTCTCCGCCCCTTTGGAGCGGCTTTGATTTAACGTGTCAATTTTACAAAAGAATATTATAATAGTGGATAAAACTAAGGAACAAATAATAATGCATGTCACTGATTTCAACTGGGAGCAACAGTCGAATATCTGGGAAAAATGGTGGAACAAAAAACTTGGACGCCCGATTTTTCAAATACGCACTCCTGTCGAAACGAACCGTATAAAAGCGTCGAGATGTATTCATGATTTTTTGCCAATGTATGATTTTTCCATTCCCGCGGAAAAAATCATCAGAGATATGGAAGCAGATATAACGGAAAACTTATGTCAATATCAAGACGCATCATATCCTCGTATGTGGATAAACTTTGGTCCCGGAGTTCTTGCTGCCATGATAGGAGGAACTGGCAACTGTGGAGAAAACACCATCTGGTTTCATCCTGGAAAATTCGAGGGATATGATATTTCTGAAATTACTGTACAACTTGACCGTAACAGCAAATGGTTTCTGCGCGTTGAGGAATTTTTCATTGCGGCCTCTAAACATCTTGCAGGGAAGATTCATATCGGACAGACGGATATCGGAGGAACTCTGGATGTTTTGAGTTGTTTACGTCCCGGAGAAAAGCTTATCTTTGATATGTATGACCAGCCGGAAGAGGTTAAAAGACTGAGTCGGGAAATTCATAAGGCGTGGTTTGAAGCTTATGACTATTTTAATTCTTTGCTGCCGGAATCGAATCATGGATATTCCGCCTGGGCCGGGTTGCTCTCCCGCAAGCCGCACTATATGTTGCAATGTGATTTTGCTTATATGATCTCTCCAGATCAGTTTGCAGAATTTGTTCTGCCGGAACTATCCGCCTCCTGCAAACAAATAGCACGTCCGTTTTATCATCTTGACGGGAAAGGACAATTGCCGCATATGGAGCATTTGTTATCAATATCCGAACTGGCCGGAATCCAATGGGTCCCGGGCGCCGGCGCTCCTGATTGCTCAAACTGGCCGGAAGTATATCGGCGAATAACCGCATCCGACCGTCTGACACAAGTATATGTCACCGGAGATGTAGGGATAATAGAAAAAGTCCTTGCCCAGACTGAAAGGCCGGAACTGATGCTTTTTACCGGGGATATCAAGAAGGGACAAGAAGAGCGGCTTAACAAAATCTATCATCAATACGAAATTAACCCAATATAAAAAATGACATTGCAAAAAACCGTTGAAAAACTTAAGAATGGAAAACAAGTGACAATTGTGGCGCTCGGCGATTCCATAACCGAAATAACGTTTCATACCCATGGGCATATGAATTGGGTCGGGCTGCTGTCGGAAGCAATCTTCGAAAAATACGGCAATGGCGCTTGTATCATGATTAATTCCGGAAAATGCGCTTCAACTTATGCGGATACTCTGAAGCGCTTGGACAATGATGTTCTGCGCTTCAAGCCGGATCTCGTAATTCTGGCTTTCGGCATGAACGACGCCGGACGCGGCGAGAAATATCTTGATACGTTTCGCAATGAAGTAAGGGAATGCGTTAGACGTATCCGCGACGCTTGCGGCAGCGAAATCTTGATTCGAACTCCAAATCCGATTGTAACGGTCAACGGTTTGCCACTGCCAAAGGAACAACCAATGGCGGGCAAACCTCTGGAAACCATAAATCGGCCATTGAAACTTTATTCTGAAGCGCTGGTTCAACTTGCAAAAGAATTGAATTGTGCAGTTGTCGATCACTATACGTTGTGGACTGCCGCGGAATTTTCGCCGACATTGCCGGTTGCCAACCCTAATACGCTCTGGCAGCGCATGGGAGATGCTGTTCACCCCGGCTATCAGGGGCATCTTGTATTTTTCCGTGAATTTGCCCATCTTTTCGAAGTCCCGAAATATTTCCCGTGGGAAGAGATAAATATATGAACAATAAATTTTATATGCAGATTGAAAGATGTAATATTCCCGGGCTGTGGCTGATTGCTTCGGCAACTAATGGTTATATTATTGCCTGCAACGGCAAAACACTGCTGATTGACTGTCCGGAAAATGAAATTCCGTTAAACGGATATTTTCTTGAAATTCCGGAAGTCATTTTGCATACGCATATCCAGGATGAACATTGCCGGGAATGGCAGGCTTTTCCGGATGCCGCAGTATACGTTCCGGCAGGAACAACGGATATCGCATTGCGCTCGCCGCTGTTTTTCAAAGAATGCCATACCGTCTGGGGTGAAGGCAGGGAATGGGCTGCCAGGGGCGAAGAGAAATACGGAATTGCCGGTTGCGTGACCGAGCGTCCGCCAGACCAGCCGCTGCATGTTTGCGGAGAACTGATTCCTGGCGAGGTATTTGAATGGCAGGGTAATCATTTTGAAATTATCGCGTTACCAGGTCACGGTAAACGTTCAATCGGACTGTTCTGGCGTGAACATGAAATTCTGTTTGCCGGCGATCTGCTGCGGCGAGGAGGTTTTCTGGTTAACATGTATGATCAAGAACGCGCTTATGGCCTTGTCTCCGGCTACGAACAACTCCGCCAGTCACTACGGAAGATTCTGCAAATATCTCCCAGGCAGATTCTGCCGTCCGCCGGACCAGTAATTGACGCGCCGTGTGCCGATATTCAAGCGTTACTGAAGCGGCTGGAATGGATAAAAAAAGAGCCGTCTGAATGTGAAAGCAATTTAAACTTCCGGTCATTACGGGAATTCGGACGCTGGCGGGAATTGCGGCGCGGGGTGTTTCACAACAATAACTTCGGCAATCTCATAGTATTCATTGACGAAACTGGTCATGGTCTGTTGATAGATCCGGACCCGTGTGTATGGCTGGACTGGAATGCTTCCTGCCTGGCGGTCCATGCCGATTTCGACATGCTTGAACATCAGGCAGGCCTGAAAACAATTGATTATTTGCTAATAACTCATTACCATGGAGATCATGTTCAGTTTGCCCCGCTTTTGCGCGAGCGCTATGGAGCAAAGATCGCCGCCACTCCGGATGTATCCTCCATCCTGAAGTATCCTGAAAAATTCCGTTATCCATGTAGTCTTGACTGGTATGGATTCCCATTCGCAATACTCGATGTCGATGTGATGCTCGAATATGACAAGCCTTTGCTTTGGCGCAAAATAAACGTAACTCCGATTCACACCCCGGGACACTGTCATGCTCATGCCGGATTTTTGCTGGAGTGGGATGGTGAAAAAATTGCTTGTATTGGCGACGTTTTGCTATATAGTTCCGGACCGATTTGCGCCAGTTGGCCAATAATATATAGTGATGTCGCTTGGCCTGAAAGATCCCCGCTTATCACGTTGCGTAAATTGGCTGAATACCAGCCGTCATTGGTCTTTTGCGGCCACAGTCATGCATTTGAAGATTTGAAGGGTGATATTGTCAGGAAATTCATTTCAGTTTACGAAGAAGCGGAGAAAATGGCAGCGGCAATGTTGCATGACGCAAATTTAATGCGAGCAATGACGCCGCCGAAATATATAATATAATAAGGAGCAAATCCATTGAAAAAGACACTTTTTATCATGGCCGCAGTTTTGGTAAATACAACATTTGCCGACAATTCAGTTTCACATCTTCAAAACCTGGCGGTTTCCTCCGGGCGAGACGACGTAGTCTACCTTGCTCCGGCGACTGAAGCTTATGAGGCGTTACCGTTAGGCAATGGAAATCTTGGCGTCATGGTGGGTAACCGCCCTGGCATGAACTATTCCTTTTGCAACGGCTCCTTCTTCGCATCAGCGGATCAGAGTGAACTCCTTATCTCCTCCGGCGAACTCTCAATCGCGCTGCCGGACGAGTGGCTCAAGGGATTCTCGGAGGAGCGGCTGAACCTCTATGACGGGACTGTCATTACGACTTTCAAAACCGATTCAGGAGAAGTCCGGATATCTTCATGGATCACCGAAGGTCGCGACCTGCTGATTATTGAGATAGAAAGTACCGGAGTAATACCTGATCTTAACTTGTCCTTGTCTACTCCAAAACGTCCGAAAGGCCTTGATGCGAAGGCCTCGGCTGACGATGGCGGGATCGCGCTTGCGACCTGCGGACTATCCGGGGAAAGGGCGACTGCCGTGCTTGTGAGTACGCTGGAACAGCGAAATAATCTAAAAGTTTCGTCGGATGGCGGGAAGACCAGCATGTTGATCCCGTCTGATTCCAGAAAGAAGTTAGTCCTGTTTTGTGCCAATCCTGTAGTTGCCGGTAAAAATGCTGCTGTCGGCGAAGCCCTTGCTGAAGCCAATAGACTTGTCGTTGCGGCACGCTCCGATGTATTGGAGAATATGCGGAAAGCCCATGATGAATACTGGCATTTGTTCTGGAACAAAAGCAAAATCATTTTGCATTCAAGCGACGGACTTGCAGACTATGCTGAAAACCTTTACAACCTCCACTTATACTGGATGGCCGGGATGGCGCGCGGCCCGGAGGCTCCGAAATTCAATGGCGGCAACTATCTTTTTCGCGACGACTGGAGGAGCTGGGGCGGCTGCTACTGGTACCAGAATACTCGCGAGATGTACTTCCCGCTGCTTGCGTCAGATCATTCCGAACTCTGGCCATCGTTCATTGATCTTTACTGGCGGAACATCCCTGCCGCTCAAAAGATTGCCCGCGACGTTTTCGACTGCGACGGAGCCTGCTTCAACGAAACTATGGGGCGTGATGGCGGCTTCGGCGCCAGCGGCGCTGATAAATCCATCCATCCCTACATTAACCTCTATTTAACTACCAGCACGGAAATGGCTCATCAGATGTACAGTTATTACCTTTATACCGGAGATGAGACATTCCTCAAGGGAAAAGTATATCCGCTTCTCAAAGAGACGATTTCATATCATCTGAACTTCCTGAACAAGGAAAATGACGGTCTCTATCATGTATATCCTTCCAACGCTCGTGAGACCTACTGGTGGGTCAAGGATTCAATCACCGATCTTTCCGCGCTCCGGGCGACCTTGCCGATCCTGATTGAGATTAGCCGCAAATTGTCGCGCGATGAAAAGAAACGCGAGGAGTGGATTAAGATTCTTGCGAATCTGGCGCCGTTTCCTATTGACAAGGAAACAGATACATATGCTCCCGGAACCTTTCTGGACAATTTTCCTGTTACTAGATTTTCATGTTCCGAAAAAATATATTCTCCTGAAAAACGGACGACCAAAAGCAACAAGAAGAGTTTCAACTACGAAAACGTTGTCTGCGAGCCAATCTATCCATGGGGGCTTATCGGAACAGATTCGTCGCCGGAAGATCTTGCCCGGATGCGGAAAACTTTCCAGACGCGGCCATTCAAAGGGTGGGGGTTTAGCAACGCCTGGGATCTTAGCGCCGTATGGGCCGTACGGCTCGGCTTGACCAGCGATGCTCAAAGGCTCATTTACAATTACGCAAACAATATCCAGATGTTCCCGAACGGAATGGGGGGGACGCCCGGCGCGCGTCCCGCCGAATGGGGGAAAATATTGGGAGATTCTCCAGGATTCGACACGTCTGGAGTTATGGCAACGCTTGTTCAGGAAATGCTCCTGTTCTCCGGCAGCGGAAAGATAAGGGTTTTCCCGGCGTTGCCGAAGGGATGGCGCGGCGAGTTCACGCTCGCCGCCGAAGGCGGTTTCCTGGTTTCGTCATCAGTAAATGACAACGGAGAAGTCGTCGAAATTTCTGTGCTCAGCCGTCGCGGGGAAAACTGCGTTATCGTCAACCCCTGGAAGACTGGATCGATTATGAAATCAAAAAAAGGCGAAGATCAGAAATTCAGCGGAGATATCTCTTTTCGGACAGTTGCAGGACAGATATATGTGATTTCGCCCGCTGAGCCGGTCGCGGAATCTGCTCCGTTCAATTTATCGAGAAGTACCGGCCCTAAATGGCCGGTTCACATTTCCGAGACAGACACGGCCGAGGCATATCTCGACAGATCCAACAAATTCGGGTTCATAGGGATCACTGCCGATGGACGCAATCCGGCTAGAAAAAAAATACCTGAAGCGCTGAAAGCAACAAAATAAATCTTTAAAATTTCAAGGAAAAGATAGTTATGAAAACGTCCCTAATGGAACCAGTGCGTTATTTGACTGATGAAGAAATGTTGAGAATCCATAATGGAGCATTGCGCATTCTCGAAAAAACCGGAATGTGGGTTGACCACGTTAAATGTCTGGAGTATTTGAAAAATGCCGGTTGCAAGGTTGATATGGAGAAACGCATAGTCAAATTTCCGCCAGCCTGTGTTGAAGCCGCCATTGCTAAAATGAAATGTAATTTCAGCGATCCCGGCAGATATCCCAAGCGGATGAGCGTAAGATATTCCCAGGTCAGGTTTGACAAACAGCCGTTTAAAATCCATGAGGATTTTTCCGTAAGTTCCGGCGGGTTCTGCTGCTTTATCTGGGACCTTGAAGGCGATAGGCGCAATTCTACAATTAAAGATGTAAGAAGCGCCCTTAAGCTGGCGGATAAACTGGATCAGATAACCTATACCGGCCTACCATGCGCCGCTCAGGAAGTTCCAATCAACATCCGTCCCGTGGTAATGGCTGCGGAACTGGTGAAAGCCACAAAAAAGTTTGGCGGAATTGAGACCTTTAAGCCGCAGGATGTAAAATATATTTCCAAAATCGGCGAAATCGTTCAGGGCGGCAGGGAAGCGCATCGCAGAAATCCGATTCTCGTCGGCTATGCCGAAGCCAGAACCCCGTTGTGTATTGACGAAGTCATGGCCGACGTGTTGATTGAGCATCTTGAACGCGGCCTGCCGCAGAGTATTGACACGATGCCTAACGCCGGAGCCACCGCTCCAGAAACTGCCGCTGGAACGCTGGCGCTCGGCATTGCCGAAACTCTCGGCGGACTGGTCCTGGGGTTTGCGATTAATCCGAATGCCACCATGACAATTGATATTACGCCCGGTTATGCCGATATGCGCTCCATGCTGTTCGGCTATGCCGGAGCGGAACGAATCCCGTTGCTGTCGGCCAGGATTCAGATGATCTCCGAATTTTACGGCTGTCCTTCCGGTACCCATGGCGGTAAAACCAATGCCTGTGTTCCCGGAATTCAGGCCGGCGTTGAAAAAGCGATTTCCATGCTTGCCGTAGTCCAGGCCGGAGCAATCGGCTTCGGAACCATCGGACATCTGGAGAACGCAATTACCTTTTCACCGATGCAGTTGGTAATAGATAATGAAATCGCGCGGTATGTCCGGCGCTGTGTGCGGGGAATTGAAGTCAATGATGAGACGCTCGCTCTTGACCTGATTGAAGAAACCGGCATTAACGGCAATACCATAAATTCGATGCATACCGCCGAACACTTTAAAGACGAACTGCTGCTTTCCCCTTTCTTTGACGTTCGAGTATGGGGCGCGGCAGACAGTCTGGACAAAGAACGTTTTGAGAAACTCGCTAAGGCAAAAGCTCGCGAACTTTTAAACGAAGAAAGCGCTCCTGTCCTGACCAGAGAGCAGGAACAGGCGATTGACGAAGTTGTAAAAGAAGCTGAAATGGATTTAATTAAGTAAGGTTAAATCGGCCAGGTTGTTCAACCTGTCATTTTTTGCTGTGTGTAGAGAGAACATATCAAAGACAATAAAGTAATAATTGGAATAATACTTTTTATAAAAAAGAAATTAAATAGTTAAAGGAAATTAGGAAAATTAAATAATGAAAAAACTTAAAATTTCGATGTTGGGAGCTGGTTCCGGCTTTGTCATGAGTGTGGCGAAAGAGTTGATTGAGCATGAGCTTTTCAGCGGTTGCGAATTCGTGTTGCAGGATGTCAGCCCGGAACGGCTTAAAGCCGCCGAAGAGACGGTTTCCGGCATTCTAAAATCGAATAAGGAAATAAAGGTTTCGTTAAAGGCAACTACTGACCGTAAAAAAGCGCTCAACGGTTGCGATTACGTCATTACTTCATGCGAGATGGATCGTTACGCCAATTGGGTAAAGGATTTGCGTATACCGGCTAAATACGGCGTAAATCAAGTACAGGGCGAGAACGGCGGTCCCGGCGGCATGATTCATGCCATGCGTAATATCTGCATGTTCAAAGGAATCCTGACCGACATGGAAAAACTTTGTCCAGATGCCTGGTTGATGAACTTCACCAATCCGATGTCGATTTTATGTACTTACTTCAAAAACTATTCACCAATCAAGTCGCTTGGTTTCTGCCATCAGGTACACGGTTCATTCGGGGTAATCGCCGAACAACTGGGTATGCCGCCTGGCGAATTGGAAGTCATTTCCGGCGGCGTCAACCACCTGAACTGGCTCTTTGATATCAGAAAAAAAGGAACTCGCGAAAGCTGTATGCAAGAGTTTTTGAGCAAAGTCAGGAAATCCAAATACTGGAAAAAACGCTTTGACTCCGTTCCAATGCAAATGTTTACCCTGGAAACACTGAATACATTCAATATGTATCCCGTTGGTTACGATGACCATATCATCGAGTACCTGCCGTTTTTCTGGGAAGAATCCGAGTGGAAAGCGCATCAATATGAGTCGCTGGCAAACGAATACGAAAAACTGGCAAACAAGAAAACCCATACGCTGGAAATGCAGCGGTTATTAGGCAAAGAATACGCGAAGCCGCCGTTCCCGGTCAACAACGACCATCCGTACTATGCGGAAAAACCATGCCAGGTGATCGTAGCGCTGGAAACTAATATTCCGACCTACTTTGACGCCATCAATATTTTAAATCATGGCGCAATCTCGAATTTGCCGTCCGATGCGATCATTGACGTCCCGGGAATCGCAGTTGGCGGACAAGTCCGCAGCATTTACGTTGGAGAACTGCCAGTCGGACCGATGGAAATCTGTCGCCGTCAGATTACGCTGCACGAGATGATCGCCAAGGCCACACATGAGGGTGATGACAGTCTGGCGGTGCAGGCGTTGTGTCTTGATCCCTATGTCCGCAGTCTGTCACAAGCCAGAAATATATGGGCTGATTTCCGCGCGGAATACAAAGATTATCTGACAACTTTTAAGAAATAATTAAAAAATTATGATCGAAAGGCTGATTATGTTTAAAAGCAGAGAAGAAAATTTACAGGATTTTGTATGTGCCCGCTACGGATTGTTTATCCATTATGGGCTGTATAGCCTGTTGGGGCGAGGCGAATGGTGCTTGAATAAGGAACTGATTGATATTGACGAATATAAGCGGCTGGTAAATTCTTTCAGGGCGGAAAATTTTGACGCAGACAAAATCTGTGCATTGGCAAAGGCCTCCGGCATGAGTTATATCTGCCTTACCACGATGCATCACGACGGCTTCATGCTTTATAACAGTGAATTGAGTGATTTCTGTACAATTAAGACCGCTTGCGGGCGTGATCTTGTTGCGGAAACTATCGCCGCCGCCAGAAAGCATGGATTACGAGTACATCTCTACCACAGTCTCAACCACTGGACTTGCGAGCCTTCCTCATCTGCCGCACTGGAAAGCAAGGATGCTTATGAAAAATTCATTGCATTTACTCTTGCCAGAATAAAGGAACTGGTCACAAAATACAATCCTATTGATGTGCTCTGGTATGACGGCTGGTGGCCTTTCAATGCCAATGGGTGGATGGCCGAAGAGATGAATAAAATGGTTTTGGAAATCCAACCGTGGCTGATCTTTAACGGACGCAATTGTCTGTCCGGCGACTTCACTACGCCGGAAGGGCATATGTCGGCTCCGAACCCGTGGCGTCCATGGGAGGCCTGTCTCACTCTCAACGACAATTGGGCCTATGTGAAGGGTGATGATAACTGGAAATCCCCAAGTCAGGTTATTTCCATGCTGCTCTGCGCTGCCAAAGGCAATGGCAACCTGCTGCTCGGCATCGGCCCGGAGCCGGACGGCTCAATTCCAGCCAAGGCCGAAGCGATCATGCTGGAAGTCGGAAGTTGGATTAAGTCAAACCGCGAAGCTATATGCAACACGGAAGTCTTTGATATTGGATTGATGGAGCGTGGCGATCACCGCTCCGACTGGAGCCATGTCTGTGAATACACTGCGTCGGGGAATAACCTCTACCTGACGGTGAAATTCTGGCCTGGAGAGGAGTTGACCATAACTGGTTTGAAGACCATGCCGCAGAGAGTATCCATGCTGGAAAACGAAAAGAATTATCCTTTCGATTACAATCCGGCCAATGGTAAACTGACCATCAAAGGGCTTCCAGGGACATTGCCCGGACTGCGTCCGGTATTCAAGGTGGAATGCAGAAGCATGCCGGAAATCTATCGTTGCGGCGGTATGCATACTCCATGCGTTCAGCATCCGCCGTATGATCCGTGTCCCTCTGATCTAAAGAGTTGAAATATCGAACATCAGGATGCTGCTCATTAAATATAAGCAAAAAGAGTAAAACTTCAGGATAATAAGGATTTATATTATGAACAACCGTCAGGAACTTGTAGACGCAGTTAATCGCCGTAAACCGGGGAGAATTCCGTATACAATTGAATGCACCAGGGAGACCAGTGAAAGACTCTGGCAATATCTCGGGCTGCCGGATGATTCCGATCTGGGCAAATATTTTGAATGCAATAGTTTTGATTCACTATGGCGCGGCATAGGCAAGGGGGCCAGCCTTCCTGGGCGGATGGAACGGCTGAAGCCGGTCAGCCCCGATGTCAGAGTGGATATATGGGGCATAAAAAGAGAGCAAATTCAGGCCGGCAACGCCCGTTACTGGGAGATATCCGAATCTCCGTTGGCTAAATGCGAGACCGTGGCAGACATCGAAAATTATGACTGGCCGGTAATTGATGATGTAGTATTTCCTGATCTGCCTGATGGTTTTGACCTTGCGGATTGGAAGAAAGATAAATTTGTGCTGGATGGGAGCTATCTCTGTCCGTTCGGCGTACCATGGGCCATGCGCGGAATGGAAAACCTGATGATGGATTTATATCTCAATCCTGAAATGGTCGAGGCCATCGTCCGCAAAGTCGAAGAATATACGCTGGCCTGCCTGGGAGCTGTTCTTGAAAAATATCCGGGCGCTATTGACATGGTCGGCTGCGGCGATGACTACGGTGCGCAAAACGGCCTGCTGATCGCGCCGGATGTAATTCAAAAATTCTTTATGCCCAGTCTCAAACGGCATTATGAACTGGCCGCCAGATACGGAGCCGGCGGCTATCATCACTGCTGCGGGGCAATTTTTGAAATAATTCCAATGATGATTGACGCCGGAGTGCAGGTTTTAAATCCGATCCAGACTTCCGCGAAAGGCATGTCCCCGGTCAAACTGAAAAAAGAATTCGGCAAAGATCTCTGTTTTCACGGTGGTATCGACACTCAGGAAACGTTGGTGGCCGGAACCCCGGATGACGTGCGCGCCGAAGTCCGCTCGCGCATTGACGTGCTGGGACCGGAAGGATATATACTCGGACCGTCACATGTACTCCAGGCCGATGTTGATCCGGCCAATATTGTTGCTCTCTTTGAAGAAGCAAAAAACTACGGGCAAGATAATTGACAAAGGTTTAGAATTCAAAAAAATACACGAGGTAAAAAATGATAGTCAACGGCAGTGATATAATTGCGAAACAACTTTCGATCGAAAAAGAAACTAAGGTAAATTTTGACAAGAGTCATCACACAGTCATCACCCCGGTGCGCTTCACCCCGGAACCGGAAGAAAGCCGCTTAAGTCTGGACGGGGAATGGCTGGTCAAATATTATCCTTTTAAAGAAAAATCCGTCACCGGTTCAACTGAAAACTGGCAGTCTGTGCAGCAGCCGGGTAAAGTATTTTATGCCGATCCTGAAGCTGAAAAACAGCCGATTGAAAACTGGAACCGGGTTTCCTTGAGCCACATTGATGAAAATGATGGAGCTATTTTGCGACGCACCGTCCAGATTCCGAAAAACTGGCGCGGCAAACGCGTTTTTCTGCGTTTCGACGCCGTCTATCCGGCAGGGATATTTTATCTGAACGGCAAAAAACTTGGGGCGCATTATTCCGGTTTGACCCCGATAGAATTTGAGGTCACCGGATTGGTCGAGCCAGGTAAACTCGCAGAGGTTGCCGTGCGTTTGCTCCGGAAACATAAGTTTGTCAAAATGGATATGCCGCGCCATGCGCTGGAGTTTGCCGGACTTGCGCAAAGCGCCTGTTTTTTTGCCGTTGAAAAAAGTTATGTCAAGGAATATCATCTGATAACCGCGCTGGACAAGTCATTAAAACACGGCGCCGTTTCGGGAAAAATCACCTTGAGCAATCCGGTTAACGGCGAGCTGCTGGTCGAGTTGTCACGCAATGGAGCATCTGTTGCTACTTTCATCATCGGTACTAACTCAAATCAGGACTGTTACGATATATCTATCGAAGTCGAGAATCCGGATTTATGGAATGATGAATATCCGAATCTCTACGAAGTTAAAATAGTGCTTGCTGCAACCAAGCAGCCGCCGCAGCTTTACCGTTACTTTACAGGTTTCCGCCGTCTTGACCTGTCGCCGAAAGGACCGAAACTTAACGGCAGTTTTATTAAGTTCCGCGGGGTGAATCATCTCACTTTTCATCCTGAACACGGCATGTACACACCCAAAGAGTGGTTGCGGCAATGTCTGAATTTAATGAAGAAGGCAAATGTCAACGCCATTCGTACCCATTTTCTGTCGCCGCCGGCGCTGGCGGAACTTTGTGATGAAATGGGGATTTATCTGCTGCAGGAACTGCCGATTGATTGGGGCACCAATTACATTCACGATCCGGAGTGGGTAGGGCCGGCGTTGATGCGCATTGAAGGCGGCATCCGTCGCGACCGTCATCACCCGTCAATTATGGTCTGGAGTGTCGGCAATGAAAACATGCCGGAATCTCAAGCCGTGGCGGCAGACGGCTGGAATCATTTGCGCATCTATGACCAGTTCTGCCACCTGCTTGACCCGAGCCGTCCAGCCATGTTCCCGCCGCCTGGGCCGGCAAATAAAATAAAAGGTATTTTTGAATTGCGAGTCGGGGAAATCGCCGATATCCATTACAGTTTTGTTTTGCAGAAGCAATTCCGCGATGAAGGTAAAATTGTCAATCCCAACAGTTGGGAAGCCGATATGGTCGAAATCACCCGTCAGGAAGCGCTGAAGCGCGGCTGGAGCGGTTGCTGGTTCAGCTCAGAATATGGTATTTTCTGTCTGGAGCCGGATATGATAAACAGTCCGTACCTGTCGGTGATCGCTGACGAAAAGATTGATCCGCTTTCCGGAAAAAATACGCTGGAAGTATTTTACGAGCGGCTGAAAAGCGAATGGGGTAATATGCGGCATGATCCTGCCTGTTTAGGCGGGGCATATTTTCCGTGGCTTTGCTGCGGTGTTGGCAAGAACGTCGAAGACAATCCATGGGGTTGGACCAGATGGGGTGAAGACGCCAACTGGGGTGTGGTTACCGCCGACCTGCTGCCGAAGCCGCAATTCTGGGCCATGCGGGTACTGTTTGCCCCCGTCTGGTTCCCGTCCAGGGTTTCATGGAAAGCAGGCGACAAATACATAAAATTCAAAATCACTAATCAATACAATGCCATCGACCTTTCCGAGTGCGTTATCCGCACCCAGCAAAACGGCGGCGGAACCTGGATGTGCATGGTACGCCAATTCCGCGATGTCAAAGTGTCCTGTGCTCCGGGCAAAACTATTGAAGTGAAAATACCGATATGGTGTGATTCACTGAAAAAAGCATTGGACAATGGCAATTTCGGCTACTGCCGTATTTCACTGCTCGATCCGAAGGGGTTCTGTCCGGTCAAAGCTGATATTCTGATAATTCCAGAATCTATGCAGCAGAAAGACGATACGGGCATGCCGGTCGGGCCTGATGCAATTCTATAAATTAAAAGGAGAAAATCATGACTGCCACTAAAAAGAAAATGACTGCCATTGCATTGGGCGCTATGGCGATAACAGGTTTCGCCGGGGATGTGCTTTATTCCTGCCCGGGCAAAATCACAGACAAAACAACCGGCTGGAAATTCATTCCGTCCGCTAATCCAGGCGGACAAGTTTATAATCAGGCGGAAGGCTATTATCCGGATAAAGGCGGCCAACTGCTCGGACCGTCTGTTCCTGCCGTCAGGAATGAGTTTGAATTTTATGTTCTCAGTTTCGATGCCAAGGCGCCGGAAAATTGTTACTGGGGGGTATTTTTTAATGACAAAGATAATAAGATGCTGGTTCCGGATATCTATTCCAATGTATATGGCGGCATAGAAAAGCGGCATTATGAACAGGTGATTTACGGGCGAGAGACAGCTACAGGGATACATCCGTTTCTACAGTCCGTAAAAGGCATTGAAGTATGGGATTTGCAATTAAAACCGATTTCAGCGAAAGATGCGGCCGAATGGTGTGACCGGCTTTATCAGACGCTGCCGCCATTGTCCTATACTCCTCCGGCAGACCGGCTCAAGCTGCTGCCGAAGACTGTTGATGCAATGCAAACCGGCAAGCCATGGCGGGTGGTGATGTTGGGCGACAGTATTATCAATGACACGTTCAATTCCAATTTCCAGTCGCTGCTGATGAGGCGCTATCCGAAAGCCGATCTGAAGTTTGTCTGTTCGGTGCGGGGTTCGACCGGATGCTGGTATTATCAGGAACCGGAACATTTTAAAAGCTATGTAACCGATCTAAAACCAGATCTGCTGATTATCGGCGGGATTTCCCAGAAAGATGATATCGATGCAATTCGTAAAGTCATTGAGATGACCAGGCAGCAAGTCGGATGCGAGATTTTATTAATGTCCGGTCCGCTGGGCAAACACGATGACAAAAATCAGGATGCCGCCCTGCCGGCACAAGCCTGGACTCCGAGTCCTTTTGTGGAAAAGCAGCGGCGGCTGGCCGAAGAACTGCATGTCGAATTTCTGGACACCGCCACGGCGTGGCATAATTATCTTGGACAGTCTGGAAAACCGTGGCAGTGGTTTCATCGGGACTTATATCACGGCAATGACCGGGGCAAGCAAATCGTAGGACGAATCATCGAGACATATTTCAATCCATAATTTGCACAATGAGTAACTGTAACTGAAGTTTTCCTGAAAATTGAAATTTTAGTTCATGTTACCCTGCGGAAAAGAGATGCGCAGACGAATATTAAGAAATAAAATTAACTTTATGAAACTGAACTATTACAAAAAAGGAAAACTTTAGATGAACAGGTATAACTACATCAGCGAAGTTCCATGCAAAGATTTCCATGACGCCATCCCGCTTGGCAATGGTGACATGGGGGCAAGTGTATGGACAGAAAACTCAGGCGACCTCGTAATATACATATCCAAAACCGATGCCTATGATGAAAATAACCATCTGCTCAAGCTTGGACGCGTAAGGGTGCGCTTTACTCCCAACCCATTCAGTGACGGTTCCCCATTCAGAGAGGAGCTTGACTTGCAAGCGGGAGAATTGTGCATTGATGGAGGAAAAGATAAATCCCGCATTTCCATGCGTGTCCGGGTGGATGCCAATATGCCGTTTGTCAGGATTGAGGCATCCAGTGAGTTCAAGTTCGAGGCAGTGGTCTCCTTTGAATGCTGGCGCGACAAGGACAGGACCGTCCTGTACCGTCAGCCGCATCAAATTAAAACAGGACGTCCGGGAGATAAAGTCTCCTATACCTCGGACACAATACTCTCCGGTGATACGGAAGGTGTTGTCTGGTATCATCATAACAAGCGTTCTCTGTGGAACCTCTCCATGAGAAATCAGGGGCTTGAGAGTTTGATTCCGGGAAATGTTGATCCCCTCCTCGACAGGATATTCGGAGGCGCTATAACAGGCGATTCCCTGGAAAAGGCGGACTCGCATACGCTTCGCACTTCCCACCCGTCAAACAGATTGAATATAAGCATCTGCGCACTGACAGCACATCCGTCTTCGCCTGAAAAGTGGTTGGAAAAACTCGAAAGACTTATGGCGGAATCTGCCAGGACAGACATCAATGATGCCCGCAAAGCTCATGCTGCATGGTGGAGAGATTTCTGGAATCGAAGCCGGCTGAGAGTGTCGTGCTCCGGTGGGAAGCAAGTCTCCCTGCAAGCTTCCTGCTCTATGAGAAATAACATATTGGTGGAGGTCCCGTTCCAGGAGGATGCAACCTTTGGGCTTTCTCAAGCGTATGCCCTTCAACGCTATATTGTGGCCTGCGGAGGGCGCGGCAACAACCGGATCATATCCAACGGTTCCATATTCACGCTCCCCTGGGAACACGGAGAACCGGACTTCCGGCGCTGGGATGGCTATTTCTGGTTCCAAAACATGCGTCTTATCTATTGGCCGCTGATCGCTTGCGGAGACTACGAGATGTTCTTGCCGCTTTTTAATGCCTACCGGAAAATGCTTCCGCTGGCCATCGCCCGCACAAAGATATATTACGGACACGAAGGTGCTTTTTTCCCTGAAACACAAGCCTTCTGGGGAACTTTCAGAGATTGCGACTACGGCTGGAAGCCGGAGCTGATGCCGCCGGATGCAAGACCTGAACATCAACGCAAGGGACTGCCCTCGGGAACTACGGTAAACCAGTGTATCCGTTACTACTGGCAGGGAGGCCTTGAACTCGTCTTGATGATGCTCGAATATTATGCGCACATCCGGGACGCGGCATTCTTCAGGGAGACTCTCTCTCCTATCGCATCGGCAGTACTGCTTTTCTATGAGAACCATTGGGGACGCGGCAAGGACGGCAAAATACTCTTTTATCCGTCAGAATCTCTGGAAACCTGGCACGAGACCACCGATCCAACCCCGGATATCGCGGGGTTGCGCGATGTCTCTGAACGTCTTGTGTCGCTTCCTTCGAAGCTTGTCGATGAGGAATTGCGCCAACGCGGCGCTGCGATTCTAGCAGTTTTGCCAGAGCTTCCGACGATCACGGAGGATGGGAAAACACGCATTCTCCCGGCGCGCAAGTTCGATAAGCTCGCCAATTGGGAGAACCCCGAACTATATGCCGTGTTTCCATATCATCTCTACGGAGTCGGCAAACCGGACATCGCAACTGCCCTTAACACATTTGATGCAAGGTTAAATACTTATAACTTCTGCTGGTGGCAAAACGAAATACACCTGGCATTTCTCGGACGCGCAAAAGATGCCGCTGCCCAAGTTCTTGAGAGAATGAACATGCGTAACAGTTCATTCCGTTTTCCTGTGATGTTTGGCCCGTTCAACGACGAAATCCCCGACTTGGACCACGGCGGTTCTGGAATGATCGCGCTTCAATCCATGCTCATGCAGTGCGAAGGTCCCTCCATAAGGCTTTTCCCCGCATGGCCTAAAGCTTGGGACGTCGACTTCAAGCTTCATGCGCCGGATCGGACTGTCGTCGAAGGCGAGCTCAAGGACGGGAAGCTGAGTCGGCTCCAGGTGACTCCATCTTCCCGCGTTAAAGATGTCATTATCCATGAACCGCAGTAAATATAAATACGGGAATAATGAAATATGATGAAAAGATACGGACCAATGATAAGAATAAAACGGGATAATTTTGAAAAATACCGGAAGTTCCACTCTGCGGCCTGGTCGGAAGTAGTAAGGATTTTTGGTCAAAAATGAGAAAAAACAGCGTCAGCGGCGCAGGAGGTTGCTAAAAAAGCAAATAAACGCATTTTGCATTGAGGTCGTGGAATATAAGTATCGGGATCCCAGCCCAGGCAGTCCGAAAAAACAACTTTTTTTTCATAATTCCATCCAGGCGGCAGTAAAATGGCGAACCATAATCGAATGTCAGACTCCGGCTCGGTAGATAGATTCAAACTTTAGTAGTTAAAAGCTATCTTGAAAACCGCCGTAGAGTAATCTACCGTGGGTTAAAATCCCACCATCTCCGGTATATTCAATGGCATTTTACCCAAAAAGAAAATGGCAAACCGTTCTATTCTGTCACTTGTGTCACTGTCACAGAGGGCAATAACTTAAATCTAACTCAAACAAATTACTGAATAATTGGTGAAAGATAGACAAGGAATAGACAGAGCATATTTTAAAGATGATTTACAGATAAGCATAATAAGCCATAATATGCTTATTATAAGGGAGATAAAAATTGTCTGGCAGGGAGATTTGAACTCTCGACCTTTTGCTCCCAAGGCGATAGGCACCAGCACAGAGCAATGCTTTTTAATCCGCAATTAGCTTCAAAAGGCTGTTTTTGTTATCATTTGCTAAAGACTGCTAAAGCAGGCTTTTACTACCTGATTTTGCATATTTTTTGCATATTCAAGGCACGTAACCAAAACCGTTGAAAGACCTGATTTTTTATTCAGTTGGGTTCAATACCCTGACCTTTGGGTCGGCTTTAGTCTTTAGTTTTGGCTTTTGTTTTTGAATCTCCGGTCGCCCGCAGGGCGGGGAGTCCGTCCGTAATACCCCGTCGCTTGCGGCGGGGATAGGATGGACGAGATGAGATTCTTTATTGTTGAATATCCAAGCGCACAAGCCTAATCCGGCTTCAAAAACTTTAAAGCTCTTTTTACTCGTTCTCTGCTAATTATTTTTCCTTACTTTTAAAATCAGCGCGTCATTAGCAGAAATCACCAGCGTTTCCTTGGGCATAGTTCCGTAAAGACAACTTGTTATTGTCCAATCGGCATTCAACGCAAATTTACTTGCTGATGCTTCTGCTTTGTTATTCACCAAAATTATTACTGCTTCATAATCGTTAAAATAGTGTTCAGTGGTACTAATATTGGGATCATCGCGTTGAATTAAACGCTTAGAGACAGCCTCTCGCCCGATTTCTTCATAAATCTTATAGTACGGATATTGTTCGCTGCAAGGTATGCGCATTACTGAATTAATTAACGACACTTCGAGCGGAGCATCAAATAGGTAGACCATTCCTTTTCCAAAACGGTTTTTAAAAAAGATTCCAGAGTTATTTGCGGTAGCTAAAATTTCTGCGCCGTCAGCAGTTGTTACTCGCTAGAATTCACTTTCTACTGTCAGGAGCTTCCCTTGATAAACTACTTCGAGAGGCTCTTTGATTTCATGCCGATATTGTACTTTCACGCCAAATAATTTATTAAAATTATTGATAGTCGCATGTTTTCCCAGCGAAATATACAAAGTTGTGCCTGCTTCCACTTTTTCCAATAACTGAATAAATTTGTGGTTGGACATTGCAAAAATCGAATCCATGCTAGGCACCAGATAAAAAGAGCTATCCGGCCAGGCATCCTCGGCATAAGCAAACTTAATGTCAAAATTAGCCTGCTTGGCCAAAATGAAACTGCCCCATGCCGCCCCCCACTGATCGTGATCCTTCGTCAGAATACAACATGCTTCAACCTTTCTTGGCGGCAGGACTTCAAAAGGCAAGCTGTCTATGGCTTTTTTAACTTTAGCAAATTCCGCGACAAATGGCTTGGCTTGATAATTATGTTCAATCAGTCCTAATTCTCTCTCCAGCGCCACCCAGTCATACGGGGCGCTTTTTAAGTTGTTCTGGTCAAATGCGCACCACCACAACAAGCCTCCCGCGTCATGGGCCCATATATTGAACAAAATATTGCGCAGATAGCTACTTTTCGTCTCCTCGCTGGCCCACATTTCCGTAAAAGTCCCCAGCTCTTCGCTAAACGTTGGCTTTCCGCCGATATCCCGATACATACAGCTTTCCGCCACTGCATGAAAAACATTGCGAAAAAAGTGCAGCGGCTCACGCCAGGCATGAGCAGTGAAAAGAGGATAAGGATGTACAGTCAAGTAATCCCAAATTTCTCCCATGTCCTGCATTGACACCCCCTTGGACGCATTTCTGGAAGCATAATGAGAAGGCAATAAACTGTGCATTCCGGCTGCAATAGGGTGAACTTTATCTTCGGCACGAATCGCCTCGGCAATCGTGTTACACCATACCCAGAATTGACCGCGAGTAAATTCCCCCAAACAGTTGCATTCATTGCCCGGCCCCCACATGGCAATCGCCGGATGATCCTTAAAAGTTTTAACAAAAAGTCGGATAAATTTAACCTGCCAGCGGATGCAATCACCATCGGTAAGCACATTTACATCCTGAAATGCACTTGGACGAAATTGCCGTCCGCTCATCCAGCCGGTGATTAAGCCAACGGATAATTTCAGCCCGTATTTATGGGCTGTATCGGCCAAAAATTTGAATCGCTCCAGCATCATTTCGCTGACGCCTGCACGGCCGGCGGGAGTATCAGGCAATGGTTCTTCTCCAAGTCGATATTCATAAAACTGATTCGAGCATTCATACAATGCGGTCATCGGCTGAAAATCCCTCCAATTCGGGAAAACGCGAATCAGCTCCATTCCGATTGATTTAAGTTTTTTTAAATCTTCTTCAATTACTCCTGGCTGCCAATCCACCCACATTTCAGTACCGGCGTGAGACGCCCAATAATTACAACCGACAAAAATTTTTCCTGATTTAAACATTTTCCAGCCTTTTTTTATAATGGATCTGTCAACGATGCCATTCCTGTTTCGCGGTCGCATGTCCCCGCAACGTCTTTAAATATTTTCGTAAAATCTTACCAATCAGCATATCTATTACAAAAGGATCTTTTATTATAAATCCTTCATTATACATATTATCACCGTAATTAAATTTCGTTTTTATTTCTTCACCGTCCCGTCATCGGCATCATCAATCCTTTCAGCCTTGAGATCACGGAACATCCGAAAGGCGTCACGCACTCCGCCGCAGAATATCCAGGCGGTGCAGATGGTGCCGAGAATCAGGCTGAACCACCATAGCTTGAACCACCAGAACCATGACCAGGCATTGTCGGAAACTTTGTAAAACAGGTTAATTACAGTCCCGACAACAAATGTCCCCCACCAGGCCATGGTCCACCAGAATGTTGCCCAGAACAGAAAGCGTTCAAACCGGGAAAATTCTCTGGACACGCCGATGAGCTCGCCGAAGGTTTTGCGTTTTACTTTCAGCGCGTCTTTGGCTTCTACCACGTCATCCTTGACTGCGTATTTGCCGCAATGCAGCATCTTGTCCATATCAAATACGCGTTTAGGGCCGAGTAGCGATACCAGAACGTAACTCAAAGAAGCGGCCAGCATGGCGTAAAAATATATTTCCTGTCCGTCCAGCGGGAATTTTGCCTTATGAGAGATAACCCATTGCCAGTCCGGCCAGAATTTCAGCAGCGCCGGCGCCATTCCGGTCGCCCAGTAACTTTGAATAAGCATGCCGCCGAATGCCATTACCGTGCCGAGAATTAACGCTGTCCAGGCCGCTTCGGTCGTGCCGCGTTTCCAGTACAATCCGCCGATAATTACGGCTCCAGCACCGCCAAGATAAATCGCGCCGGTCAGGGCAAAAAACATAAAAATAAAATCTTTCAGCGGAAAGAGCAGGCTGAAGACAAATCCGAACAGTGCCACGCCGAAAATCGATACCCGCAACCAGAGCAGATGGCGTTTGGGTTCCAGCGGCTTATTGCGGATCGGCATTAATACGTCTTGCACGAAAATCGTTCCCCAGGAATGCAGATAGCTGTTGTCGCAACTGATCGCGCAAGCCACAATGACCGAGGCAAATAACCCCATCATGCCAATTGGCAGAACGTTGGAAAGGAACAGCGGCACAATCATCTGTTTCTGAATCTGCGGATCGGCAATTGCCGCAATCTGCGCATTAATCGGCGCTGCCATTTCGGCGAATTTCGGCAGATGCAGCACGGCATAGGCAACCAGTGGAATCAACAGCATGCACAAGGTTGATGCAATTTGTCGCCAGGAGCCGATAATGCCGGCCATCTGCGCTTCGTGCGGGGTTTTGGCTGCGGCATTGAACCCGGAATTGCCCTGCCATGATCTGGCGTTGAAGATCATGCCGAACACCCCGATCAGGAAAAACCAGATGCTGAAATCATGTTCCTGCCCGGTTTTGAACGGATTAAGCATGGATTTTCCCTCGGGGGCAATCAGCAATCCGGCAATGATGTCGTTCCATTCGAACTTGAACATCAAAAAGCACATGAGCACCAGGAAAATCAGCATCAGCAGGATACCCTGATAAAAGTCGGTGATCATGATGCTGATCTGACCGCCGGTACAGGCAATAAACAGTGCAATGCTCAGATACCCCGCCATAACCAGCGGCAGAGTCGGTACTTCAAATGCGGCAAGATGAAAATGCTCAGGGAACCCGAAAAAATAGACAATCACGCGGGCAGTGATAAGCGGGAAAATACCATAATTAAAAACGCCCGACATCCAGCAGAGAAAACCGGAGAAGTACCGGAACTGCCGGCTGTAGCGTATCTCAAAGAACTGCGCCAGCGTCAATGCGCGGGTCTGCCGGAAACGGTAGATAATAAAGCCGGAAATTCCGAGGATAAGCCCGATCGGCATCCCGATCATGCCCCACCACTGAGTCGGCAAACCGGAATTGTACATCATTTCCCAGACCGCGATGATTGAGATCGCGCCGCCGAAGCCGCTGGATACAGTCAGCATATATCTGCCGGCCAGACGGTTCGCCGCCAGAAAATCCGCCACGCTTTTCATGTACTTTCTGGCATAAAGCGTAATTAATAGCAGCGATCCCAGCAGAAAAATAATTATCGACCAGTCAATCCAGTGCATTTTCATTGATTAAGTATTCCTTGATTCCGTGATAGAATTTTGTTGACTTTTGATACAAGTTTTATTGAACGTTACTCCCAATTCAGAACATCCGGTTATTAGCATCTTTGTTTTAGACTTCTATGGTTTTAACGTTTTTATAATTGACAACTGTTTTTCATGTTTCAGGTTTTATTCCAGCTTCCAGTTTCTAACTTCCAGCTTCTCCTGACTTCTCCTTTTTTAAGTTTGCGAATCATCATATCAGGGCGGAATTACATTCTCATAAAATCCAGAAGGTCTTTAATTTTTGCGGTAGCCAGCGCTATTGAATAATCCGAAGCTCCGTAATATATTTTGATTTCTCCATCCGCTTCAGGTATTATTCCGCATGGGAAGATTACGTTAGGTCTGTAAACCGGATTCATCTCGTAATCCGTATGCGGCACAAGAACCGGCGTTTTTTTAATGGCTTTAATCTTCCAGGGTTCGTCCAGGTCAAGCAGCATTAATCCGGCAGAATATACCTTGCAGTTTCCGCAACTCCACTTTTTCCATCCGGTCTGATTCACGTCAGAAAGAAATGCTCCATGGAAAAAAACAAGCCATCCCTCCGTGGTTTTTAAAGGCGGCGCTGCCGGTCCTATTTTGTGACTGCCCCATTCAACGTCATAATGCGAAAGAACAAGTTTATGTTCTCCCCAGAACTTCATATCCGGGGATGTGGACAGCCACAGATCGTATCCTATTTCTGTTCTGTAACCCCTTCTGAACGGACGATCCAGCCTGACGTATTTGCCATCTATCTTTTCCGGGAATATTACCGCATTCCGGTTGTCGGGCTGAGAGCGATAAATTCTTTCCCAGCCTTTGAAGTCTCTGGTTCGCGCTATGCAGAGATATATTCCTTCTTCTCTAAGCCTTTCGCCCGCCGGGTCACTGCAGTAAGTCAAGTAATACCAGCCGTCTATAAAAGTAATTCTCGGGTCGTTAATATGTCCGAACTCATTTTCATCGGGAACCATGACCGGCTCCCGGTCTATTTTAAATTTGATCCCGTCTTTGCTTCTGGCCAGTCCCAGACACTGCCTCCCGTCCGGTTGATCCACTCTCAGAATCAACACATAATCATCGCCTTGTTTACATGCGGCTGGATTGTAAACATTTTTGCATGGGAAAGGTATGTCCTCGGGCGAAATTATCGGATTGCCGGAAAACCGCTTAATGCACCCTGCTTCTGTTTCAACAAGTTCCTGTTGCGTAAATTTTAACATTTATATTATTCCTTAAGTAATGAAATTATTGACATATAAAACTTATTAAAATTCAATCAGGAGACAGGAATGCGGGGGCAGTTTCATCTCGCGGGACAAAACTACGCTGCAACCGGTCCAGAAATCCGTGCCTTGTTCCGGCAGCTTCACGCTTTCTGGAATTTTCAGCGTTGACGCGTCGTCATCCCAGTTAAAAAGCCCGATGGTTGTTTTGCCGGAATCGGCGGACAGCCAGATTCGCGCCGGGGTATTTTCGAAAAGGTCTATGGGGCGCGCCGGCGTCCGCAGCGGCGGGATGAGTTTCGAGAGTGTTTCAATGGCAGCGCCGTCAAGCCGGGCGATGGAGTCGCTGAAGAAAAGCGAGCCGCCAGTCAGGCGCACGAGTGAGAGCCAGACCATCATTTCGGAATGCGAAGCCTCATCGCCCGCCATCCAGACGTCATCATGGTTTTTCAATGGACGTTTATTGTATGGCGCGTTGAGATATTTCGCCCTGGTGTTTAACGAGTCGCGGATTATGGCGAAATCCGGGTCAACAGTCCAAAGCCGACCGTTCATCCAGTTCTGAGTTCCAATCTGGCGCGCGGCAACTCTGATATGCCCCCAGAAATTATGGATATCAATGCCGGCCCGCGAACTGTCCGCAATGCCGAGGGCGGCCTCCGGCGGGGCGCAGCAATTAATGATGTGCGAATCCTCGCCGACCGCCGACCTGATTGTTCCGAATATCTTACGGGCGAATTCCGCCGTTCCAAGGCTCATGCTGGTCTGGGCCAGGCGGTAAAGGTAGAGGCCTTCGTAAACAAAATCAATCTTGAACAGGCGGAAGCCGGCTTTGCGGAATCCGCGGAACCATGAGCCGACAAGCTCGCACACTTCATCCTTCGAGTAGTCGAGCATCACATAAACGCCTGTTGCTCCCTCCTGCATGAAGAAGTTGCCGTCAGTATCCCTGAGCAAAAGATCCTGGCGTGTCCGGGCAAGCTCTGAAAATACTCCAGTCTGCAAGGGGGCAACCCACATTCCCGGAACAAATCCCGCTGACTCGATTTCCTTTGCCAGCGCCCGGAGAGAACTGGGGAAACGGCGGTTTGTCTGCCATACGCCCCAGCCTTCCTCCCACCCCATATCAATGGTGAAATACTTCAGCCGGCCTTTCAGCGGCGATTCATTAATGGCCGCCATCTCACCGCGAAGCTCCGTCATTGACACAGCTCCTGCGTAATAATCCCAGGAGTTCCAGCCGGTTGGCAGTTCGCTGATTGGACGCGACATGCCGGGAACTTTTTTGAGAAGTTCACCATACATCTCCAAAAGCGAAAGCGGACATTCCCCTGTTCCGAATACCAATCCATAGCTCTGCCGTCCGCCGCGAGTTCTGGAGATATTGAATCCGGCAAGCAGTCTTCCGCCCTCCACTTTGAAATAGGAGAGGTCCTGATACAGGCCATTTACGCCGAACAGAAGACCCGGCGAATCTCCGTATGAGCCGAGCGCCGCCACCAGATTGGATGACACCGGACTTTCAATGCCGCTCGTTCCTTCGCTGAGTTTATAAACGCCGCCGCCTGTTTTAAAATCCTGGGCGCAAGATAAAAATGCGCGTTCCGCCACCAGTTCCGGAATTTCAAGCGACAGGACAAATTTCCCGATCCGTTTCGGGGAACCTGTTTCCAGCGTTAATTCAATTGAGCTGAAAATATTGTCGATCTTTTTACAACGCGCTTCCAGCCGTATGTCGTCAAGGCTCCAGCAGCCATGTGTTCCATCGGCTGTTCTGGAATCAGCTTTCAGCGTCTTCCAAATACCGTCGATCTCAATTTCAGGCTCTGCAGTCCAGATGTTTTTTTCATCTCCGTCAAGCAGTGAAATTTGCTTGTTAATCATTATATAGCTCATATCCGCTCCTTATAGCTCAGCATCAGGTTGATTGCCCGGTGGCTTATTTTATTATACATAAATCTTGTCATAAATATTTTTATTTAATTCAATATTGTTTTTTAATATTGAATTCAATAATTTCACAAGAATGAGGTTTAAGTTTGGCTGAAATGTTATTTCCGGCGGTTTTGAAAGTTTCCCCTGTCCAGAAATTTATGCCATTGTTGAAATCACAATCCATTCCGGTTTTCTTATGACTTACAGAAACAGTCTTTGCTTTATCGTCCCAGTTGAAAAGCCCAATCCTGATTTTTTCTTTTAATACCTGAATCCAGACAGATGAAGGCCAATCTTCAAATATGTCCAACAGTGGTTTCCCGGGCGCGGACTCGGAAGACATGACTTTTTCAATCATGCCACCCCCCTTTTTATTAAGCCGCATCATATTGTCGCTCAACACAAATGATCCGCCGGCAAGGAGCTCCAGAGAGGCATGAACTCTGGCTTCATCAAGCGACATGGAACCTTCAAAAGAATGATGTTTTTTACAAGATTCAGAATGTTCGTCAAATTCATGATCGAGCGGAAACCACCATGTGGAATAAAGAGGTTCCTTTCTGTCAGCGGTGTCCTTCCCGCGAACGACAAGAAAATCGGGGTCGTTAATCCACCATTTGTCGTTCCAGAAATAAGTCAGCGATATTGATCCGGCATTTCTTTTGATATCTTTCCAGAATATCGCCACGTCTGAGGACACTCTGCATGCATCGCAATATCCAGGACCAACTTCAAACGGAAGATTGCAGCCGAGAATAAACGCGTCATCACCAGCCCCTTTTCTAATTATTTCCAACGATTTGCGCATCACTTCCACATTGGTCTTGCCGCCATCGCTGAAACGGTGCGCATACATCATGTACCGCAGAAAATCCAACTTGAAATAATCATATCCCATCTCACGGAATTTACGGAATAAATCGTACAGATATTTCTCGCCTTCCTTGCGGGTTACGTCAAGAATATATCCAAAAATACCGCAACATTCATACGTCCGGTCAGGGAATCCGAAACGGTTTTTCGCAACCCATTCATAATTTTCCTGGAAAAAATTACATTCAGGGTCAATGACAATCGGGGAAAACCAGAGTCCAGCCTTAAATCCGAGTTTTTTTATCTCATCCGCAAGGTTTTTCATGCCTTCGGGAAAATTAGGGTCGGCCGCCCATTCTCCGAAACGGGTTTCCCAACCCATGTCAATCACAATAGTCTCAACGTGTTTTTTCAGCACGGGATTGGCGGCAATGGCTCTCGCATTCGCTAGAATTTTCTCACTGGATACGGCCGAATGATAACAATCCCAACTGTTCCAGCATTTCGGAGCTTTTTTCAAAGGTTTTTGTACTGCGGAATCACTCGCGAGATTCTCCAGCATGGATTGCGCTGAATTGTCGAACTTTATATAAATTTTACCGAACTTCAATTCTTCGATTTTCGGCGCGGCCGGAAGTGAAACAAAGCAGCGCCACACTCCACCGAAAACTCCCATCACAAAAGGATAAGCTGAACCAATTTCCGAATGCATCAGGAATGCGTTGTTCTTTTCCTGAACAGCAAAAATATTCCGTCCTATTTCACCCTCTTCATATTCATCAGCCCTTTTCATCTTGATGGAGCCCATCGAGCCCCATATCGCGAAAACTTTGGCGGCCGCAGGAATTTTTTCAACTGAAAAAATGTTCAGATTCATAGGCATCTCTTCATCCTTCCCGATCTTCATGGAAGTATCTATGACTATGCCGGACTCGCAGAATGAAACTGTCTGCCTCACTACAGATTTGCCGAATGTACGCGAAAAACAATATTCGCAGCCGGATTCACTCACTATGAGAGCCTTGCGTTCAAGGGAAAGAGGTTTATCCTTCATAAAATTATAATAGGGGGGCAGGTTGAATTCATATTTCAACAATAGCGGTTTTATTTCAAAATCAAACCCTTTGCCCGCGACAATTTTAAATTTTTCAGCGCGGTTATCGTAACTCATTTTTACATTATCCTGATTTACAATGATTGGAAAATGCTGCATACCATCGGCCGTTCTGGAATCAGCTTTCAGCGTCTTCCAAATACCGTCAACTTCAATTTTAGGTTCCCAGATGTTTTTTTCATCTCCATCAAACAGATCAACATTCTTGTTAATTATAAGTTTACTCATAATAGCTTTCTTTTTGAGTTTGGGCTCTTTCCCGTTTTGAGCGGGTACATTATTTTGAGTTCATTTTGTTATTTTAAACTTCCCGCCGCCTGCTGGCACGGCGGTCTGTTTGACCAATACCCCGCCATCTTCCGGGAAAGCCGCGGTTATTGCAACCGGATACTGCCACCTGGTTCTTATGATTCCGATCAGGGAATCCCCGGTTATTTTCAATTCTGCAATTTCGGCGGCGCCGCCAGTGATGTGGAGGTCGGTTCCAAGAATTGCCGGCTTATCGCCGGTCCACGGAATGATCCTCAAAACTCTAACGCCATGGATGGGAATATCGAGGCCGATTGCATCATCCTTGCTGAAAATTCCGATGAACCGCTGAGTATAGAATTCAAACACTGCGTACTTGTCCGCGTTTCCCCTGAAAATCCTGATGCTGTCCAGCTTTATGCTTCTGCTGACAACATGGTCTTCCCAGTTGCCGATGGTCAGAGTCCAGTAATCGCCAAGTTCCCGGCAGGACGGGCATATATCATTTAAAAACATGGTCGGGCACTCAGGAGTGTCATAGTCAACAATATGCGCCGCTTTTGTAATGGCCGGGCTGATGTTCCTGAGCATTGCCAGCCGCTCATCCTGAAACTCCGGAAACCTTTCCGAAATGGTGATTATTCCGCCCGCAAGATACTGATGCGCGCAAATGGTTCTGGCTTCGTCGTCAGTATAATGCCCCTCGCTCTGGAAAACTCCGACACACCGTGTTTCCAGTTCGCTGAATCTTTCGTGCCGGACACGGATCTGGGTTGCGTCCGGATCCGAATCATACAGGCGGTTGATGTGGTTTCTTAAAAGGTTCTGCTTCAACTGGATGACTGCTCCGGATTTCGGCACTCCCTCAGGTCCATTCCATATTCCCCTGACATCCTTCGAAGTCCGGCTTCCGTTAACCAGGCCGATGCTTCCAGGGTCAGCCAGCCCGCCGCAAGCGAGCAGATAGGCTTCCGGCCCGATTATCTCACGAATATAACTCATGGCAAGGTAATATGCCGAGGTCCGGTTGAAGTTGCGGTTTTTAAACCGGGTATTTGAAAATTCATATATGCATCTCAGCCAGTCGAGCTTGTAATACTCATAACCCCAATCCTTGAATTTCCGGAATAACTGCTGCAAATATTCTTTTGCGCCCCCGGCGGTCGGATCCAGCACATAGCAGTCGCGGTCGGTCTCGTAGATAATGAAGTTCCCGTCCGCATCCTTCTGATAAATATCCGGATACATCTCAACAATGGGCGACTTGGCATCGATAACAAACGGAGCGGCCCATATGCCGGGAATCATCCCTCCCTCCTTTATCTTGTCAGCAATGAATTTCATCCCCCTTGGAAATTTTCCCGGATGCGGAGCATACGTTCCGTAGGTATCCATCCAGCCATCATCCACCTGGAAAACATCCAATGGAATTTTCTTTTCCCTTATGGCCGCAAGTTCCTCCAGTACATACTGTTCATTGATGAGAAAGGTGTAGAAATACCAGGTGCAGAAAACTGTCAGGGACGGCTTTTCAGGTGCAACCACATGATAGATATCGGCAACCGTCTCCATGTATTTGTCCAGCAGCGCGCCTTCATAGTCCCCGGTTGTTATCAAAAGCCAGTGAGTGCCGGTTTGTTCGCCGGGTCCCATTTCCATGCCGCCGAAATCACACAGGATATTGAAATCCGCAAAGGACTGGCGGTCTTCGGAGGTGGTAAGCGACTGCAATATGAAGTGGTTTTCAATCCCCGTTGTTGCAAACATCAGTATGGGCAATTCAATTTCTTCGAAATTCTTAACCATCATCACCGGACCGCTTGTGATGGTTCTTGTGTCAGTGTTCATTGTGTTGTAAAGCACTCCCTTGCCGGGGATTGCATTGATGCAGGAAAACACCGCGTCAGTAAAATCCTTGTCCACGACCGAAGGCTTGTAATAACTTGGAATATCACTCTTATGGAACGGATACCTGAGCACCTTCCATTTGTCAATCCCCGCCCGGCCGACAACAAATGAGGACTGTCTGGTCATGTGCATGGGCTTAATGGAATCCAGATGAAATCTGTCCATGCCGGAGTTCCTGACTATTATTCTAACTGCGGCAGTCAGGCGGTCATCGCTCAGGAATATCTCTCTGGTTACCCCGATCCCGCCAATGTTGGATTCAGCGCCGAAAATGACGCCTTTGATTTTGCCTATGCAGGCATCTTGCTTAGATTCCGCGGCAAAACTGACGGGAGCTTCCCTGCCGTCCACGAGCACTTTAACCGCTTCACTGGAGATATTGATTGTATCCCCAGATATGACATAAGCGCCGCTTGTCTGAGCTTCAACTTTAAATTGTTCCATCGTCAACTTCTCCGTCAAACAGGTTTTTATTTTTCGGGTTCTTTTTTAAGAACGGGTTATTACGCGACAAGCGCATAATCAACCCGTATTCCTTGTTAAATACCAGTTCAATCATAATCATTTGGATGCTGGCGAAGTCCAATGATTCCTCGATAGCTAAAGTCTTGTACCCCGATTTCGTGGAAAATCTGACTCCGATTTTTAAGATTTTATCAATCGATAATAGCACTTATTGCCCGCTAAATCATAAGCAATAGTTAACTCTCCATTTTTCCATCGAGGATGTCTTTTTGCTTCAAGCAGATAGCCATTGGTAATTTTAAGCATTTTTCCAGCCTTTCTTGCGTTGCGGCTTAAAATACCATATATTTAACTCCATTATTATGTTTCTATTTTCGACCGCCATTCAGCATATTTCTCGTGACTGGGAACGAGAGATTCGCGCCGCCAGCACTCAAGCTGGCGGCTGTTTAAATATTTCTGTTGCCCTCAGAAGAGAGGAACAGGAATAGGAATATGTGATGCTTTATACATATTATTTATCTGGTTGGAACTTAATTCCTGGTTATGAACCCGCACTTCGTCAATTACTCCATTAAGTTCCCAGCCAGACCATAGCCGACCGATTTCCAAATTTGAGCTTGTGCTGAATATGCTGCCGGCTGATTGTAATGTTCGACTGCCGACTTGAGCTCCGTCAACATAAAAAATTACATTGCCGGAGGTTTTGTTATAGGTCACCGCGATATGATGCCAGTCTCCGGCCGTTAAGGTGGGGGCGGCCATATAAGCTGCGCCATCCCAACTGCTGCCGGTTTTTGAATAATTAAAATAAAGAACACCATCGCTAGTTTTAGCCAGCAAGTACGCATAGTTCTTGCCCATAATCATGTCATAACGCTTAAGGACTTTAAAGTTCACCCAGGCAGAAAGAGTCAGTTGGCTCATGCCGCCTAAAGTCGCGTTATTAGCGACGTTGATATAGTCCGTTGATACTCCATTCAATGTGACGCCTTTTCCTGATATGCCGGCTGTCCGGGAGCCGCCGCCCATTATTTGACCCGCGTTGCCATTATTAGAGGAGTCCGCGCATGAAGTTCCACTGGCCTCGTCTAATTTTAAATATAAAATTCCCTCAGGCACAAACGGATTAGTCCCGTTTAAATATTCTTTCAAATTTGAATATCCATCGCCATCTGCATCTGCCGCGGCATCCGCGGCATTATTTTTGTCAAATCCGTAGAAAACTTCATATGCATCCGGCATGCCGTCATTGTCAGAATCAGTCAATGCCGAAGTATAATTATAAATGTGAAACACTACGCTGCGGGGAGTACCCTGCTGCCCGGTGGCATTAGCCCCGCTATAGGGAGTGGCGGTAATTTTATGGACGCCCTGACTGAACGTGTTTTTGCCATTATAAATATAATACCATTCCGAACTCTTATTCCATGTGGTTACCGTTCCATCAGGCTTTTCCCAACTGAAAACTACGCTTCCGGCATTGGAAACCACGGCGCGAAACGCCAGGTCATTAACTAACTCAGCTTGATTTATCGGTCGCCCCGAGATCAGAGGATCAAACACTGCGGCGCCGTTGTTCGCATCATAGAAATAAAACCTGCTTATCGCCGGTTCTGTTGGATTATGCGTCCAGGAGCCAGCTCCGCCGTCGCGGGCGAACAAACCATAGGAGCTGCCCGAAATCGTGTTCGACATTTCAACATTATATCCATTCACGTCATTTTCCGCCTGAATGCCATATCCCATAGTTTTTACAGACTGGTCATCCGTAAATGCGTTTCCTGCGACAACCGCATCTTCAAATGTATTGACTAACAACATTCCGGCACAAAAGCCGATCCATGTTGTATTGCATTGTCCGCTATCTTTAATTGTATTTGAGCATGCCTCAAAATCGAGTACGGGAGCACAGACATAAATGCCTTCCGAAACCGCATTCAAGATTGTATTATTATTGATATGGATTGTTTCTGTTTGATTATATGAGCTCGAATTAAATGTGCGGTTATAATGCACTCCCGAGCTATATTTATCCACATCTGTCGGACGATTGCGTCTGGCAGTATTTTGAAACGTGATTGTATTATTGCAAATGTCAAGCCATTTCACTTTTCTGTCACTGCTGCCATTCTGAGCTATTGAGACGCCTGTGCCGTATGATCCTGAAACATTCACCCACCCGTCAAAATTCAGAGTGATGTTATTGCCGAAAATACTGATTTTCGTCAAGCCATAATCTTTTTGATTGCCGGGTTCATTGGGCCACAAAACGATGCCGGAATATGTGTTTTCAATCGTATTGTTTTGCGCAATAACATTTTCCGTGCCGTCAGGAGATGAGCCGCCAATGTTTATCCCCGCAATAAATCCATAAATTTTATTGTCTTTGATTAAGTGATTTTTGCGATGGATTTCAATTGCAGTGCGGAGTCCCAGCGAACCGGGATTATTGCCACTCGCGGAAGTAAAAGTATTGCCAATGAAATTGCCATTATCTCCTTCGGCATATAGAGTGGAAGCGTCAAAGTCAATACTTCCTCCTCCTATATTTTCAAAGCTGTTATTAATGACCGAGAGGTTACTTGATCCGCATAAAAACACCGTCCATATGGCTTTGCAATTAATGAACTTGCAATTTTGTATCTTGATATTGCTGCCAGCTTGAACTGCAACGCTGCATCGCGGAGTTATGCCCGCCCAACTCGACGAACTGTTAAAATCGGCATAGGACGTTAAAGTATTGTTTGAACTGTTATTATCAATTACTATGTTTTCCATGGCAAATCCTGAAAGATCTGCGTTGAGTGGAGCCCCTCCCAAAATTGTGCCGTAATTCCCGGCTCCATCTTCAAGTTTTATGGCTGTATAATCAGTTCCGCTTGTGCCCTGGCCATACAATTTTACATTAGATTTAATAGTCAATGATTTTGACCATTCAAAAGCGCCTGAAGCCGGCTGAACTATATCCACTATATATGTGCCGGCGGGAAAATAGACATAGCCGCCACCCGCATTGGCCACCGCATCAATCGCTGCCTGAATCGCTGCCCGGTCGTTAACTCCACCGCTTCCTTTTGCCCCGTAATCTTTAACATTCACGTTTAGAGCTTGCAGATGAAACGAGCCCATGCCAATACCTATAACAGCAGCCATTAAAAGAATGTTCTTTTTTAACATAATCATTCTGCCCTTTTTATGATTTTATTTTCATTATCATCCCATAATTTTGAAATCTTGACAATTCCTGTTTTATCTTGAACTTGTGATTTGAATATTTGCGCCAACACTCTCATTTTATGCTTCGACGAATTCATTGCTCACTCCTTTCGTATCCGTCACCTTTGCATTTTTTTAATATCCCGCGGGATGGCTGTTGATTGAGTTCAGCATTCAACAACTTGTTCGTAAACGCGTTTTCGCCGGAAACTAACGGGCATAGTGATACAATTCAAGAGATTTCAAAAGGCCGTTGAAATAACCATCTCCTTTTCTCAAGCCCATGCCGTCATCAAAGTTTCCGTTGCCATGTCCGCCGAAGATGGTTGCCGCATAATTAAAAGGACGTTTTGAATAGGGCGTGCTCCATTGATTGCCGTCGACTTGCACCTTTAACTTGGAAAAGTCGTAACTGAGTTCAATTTTCTGCCACACATCCGGCTTGATCTCAAGTCCTGTGTTGAAACTGTCTATTACAACATCACGGTGGCAGTAGTCCAGCATCAATTTGCCGTTGCGTATCGCCAGCGTAAAGGTGCCGATATAATGACTGTGGTTGCGGATTAATATCTGTGAACGTTCCGGATCCCCGGGTTTTATTTCAAAGACAACGGTGAATTCGCCGGCCGGAACTGCGTTCTGCGGCACCCATAAATACTGATTTTTCCCGTTGAACTTCAACATGCTTGCTCCGTCCGCCTTTACCCACTCAGGAGCGGTGTTTGAGGTGTTGGCGGGCCGGAATTCACTGCGGGTCATCGGGCCGGAAGTGCCCAGGCCGCAACCAAGCGCGCCCCACCATGATTTCTCGGCGGTTGGCAGGATTGCCCCGTAATTGTCAACAAAATTATAGACGATTTCAGGCAGAACGGCGCGTTTTACACTGACCGGCAGCAATTTGTCACTGCTGGCGGAATAGACGGTTATGGTTTTGTTACCGTCATCTTTTTTAAGTTGCAGCGCAAAGGAGCGGGTGCGATACTCCCTGCCGGATTTGGTGATGGCACGCATATAATAAGACGGGGAAAGCGAATGCGGGCGGAGCGTGGCCTGGAAGCGCGCACTCGTGTCGTTCAGACAGAATGGGATATCCGGGCTCTTATTGAATTTTTCAATCTTCCAATAGCCAAGATGATCGAAACTTTTAGCAAAAGTTCCATATTTGTCCAGGTCGGCCAGGGGCACCGTGAAATTTAGCGTGTTGTATTTTTTCAAATACCATCCATTATACTGGTCTATCGAGAACTCCATCGAACCATTCGCCATGTCTTTTTTGGGAACCATTATAAAAATGCGCTCGTTCTGTGTCGGAGCCCATGTCATATTGTCAATCTCAATAATCCCGTCGGCTTTGTTGACCACCAGCGAGTTCTTGTGCGCCGAGGTGTGTTTCATCACATATTCAGAAACATTTTTCACCTTGATGGCGCCCTTCATTTGTATATCTCCATCGACAAAGAGCGGGGTGATCATAATGCGCACATATTTTTCCGGGTCCAGATATTCGCCGGCAGGGTCATGCGAATAGACTTCAAAGTCATTCTCCAGCACATCAAGAAACGCGAGTTCATCTTTCCCGTGGTATTCACCTTTTACGGTAATCTCGTTCTCGCGGCCTTCAGGCCCTTTGACCAGTTCAAAATTGACTTTTTCAGGCTGCGCCAGGTCTCTAAGCGGCTGACGCACATAAATGTAATTCTTGTTCCATGTAGGATTGAGTTTAATTGACATCAGTCCGTTGTCAAAGACAAGCTTCCTGCCGTCATTCGCGGTGACCGTCAGTACCGGATTGAGTATCGTATAGGCTGCCAGTTCCTCAGACGCCACACGCCAGACGCAGGCATTAAGTGAATCCGCGGCAAGCTGCTGTTCAGGCAGTTCGCGTATGACCGTCCCTTTTGCGTCCTTGAGCGTGAGTTGCGCTTTTAAATTCCCGGACAAGGTGTCGCTGTCGGGAATGTTCAATACCTCGAACTTCAACACTTCGCCCAGCTTTGCAAATTGCCGGTAGCTAAAACATAGATTCGGGATTTTCGTGTCGTCGCCCGGCAGCGGCGAGAGTTTTTCCCCTTTTATTTTTTCCATATAATATCGCATTATGCGCGCAGTCGAGAGTCCGCGCGCCACAGTAGGCTGAAATTGAGTGTTCTCATTCACTTCGTTCCATTCATTGCATTGAATTATGTCGGCATTGACCGCCAGAGCTGTTTCAAAGCTCTGAATCAAAACATTAGTTCCGTCTTCATCAAGCCCGCGGTTAATGTCAAAATTCTGGTAGGATTGCATAACATCCCAGAGCAGCAGTTTGTTCTTATGGGCAGGCTCCATCATGACTTCGGAATATATCGGAGCAATAATGTCGCGAACATAGCCGGCCATATACTGCCCGTCCAAATCGAACGACACATGCGTTTGAAAGTTGAAGCCTATGCCGTCGCAAACCTCAAGGTAAGCTCTCAGCAAAGTTTTAAGTTTCTCCGCCTGATCTTTCCGGACATATCCGGTTTTTCGATATTGCTCCCTCATGCCAAAATCCAGATAAATGCCGGCAACGAACACAAAAGCATCGCCATAGCCGGTGCGCGACCGATTAATGGCTTTCCTCCATTGCTCAGGCGACACCTCCTGACACTCATATCCTGTCACCAGCACTTTACCATTTACGCGCAGCGCGTTGGGATGCAGAAAACTGTCCTCCCCCGTCTTTATTTCTTTTACATTAGCCCACCCCGGACAGAACCGGAACTCCGGAATTGCGCCTGACGCCACCTGGGCGGAGAAGTCTTTGAAGAATTGCGCACCCAGCAGTTCCAGTCCATCTATTTTATAAAGATTGGTAACCTGCTCCATTTGTTTCTTTATGCTTGCGGCTGTACTTTGCACGCCGTGCGTGTCATCTGCGTAACGGGTGGCGCGATCCATGAAGAGCGGCCTGTCTATCCAATCATTCTCGTCAACAAAATAATTATTAAAGAGCCCGTATTTGCCCTGTGTCTCGCAAATGACCAGCGGCCTTGGAAGCCGGCGCTGATAGTTAAGCGGGCCGGGCTTGTATGGAGTGGGATCAACAGGAATCTGTTCAAGCCGCTCTTTCAATCCGACAGTAATTTGCGGAAGCTCCTTGCCTTTCCTGGGGCGCAAGGCTTTTCCGGTAAAATGTATTTTATCGAAGCATATAACGTCGCCGGTGTCATGATATCTGAAATATAAATAGATTGTGGCCTCCACTGTATTTTTTCCAGTCGTCAGTTTTTTGCCAGCATCAACCCATCGCTTACAAGGTAGGGAGAGCATGTCTGGAACAATCCAATTCTCTTTGACGGTCTTTCCCTCGGCGTCTTTTTCGATCACAGCCATCAGAATGCTCTTGTCCTGGCCTTTCCGGTTGACCATCTTTTCCAACTTTTGCGGCAGAAAGGAAAAACCGGCCTCGTATTCGGTGGACGGATCAACCTTGACGGTTTGCGAAAGCATCAGATTAATATTCCCGTTCTGGGGATAGTCAATGTCGCCGATCAGGGCCAGCGCCTGTTTTCCGGAACCGGCGTCCGTGACGATTTTCATGTTGCCGCGGGCGGGCATATCGCCGGGCCAGCGGCCCCATTCCGCGTCAATGCCGTCTTCGAAACTGGGATTTTTCAGCAAATTAATCATTACAGTTTCAGTGAGTCCTTTATCAGCCGACTGCGTCCCGCTATCTTCAGACGCTTGAACTGCTGCTGGCGGGGGGCGCAAGGCTTTTCCGGTAAAATGTATTTTATCGAAGCATATAACGTCGCCGGTGTCATGATATTTGAAATATATATTTATTGTGACCTCCACGGTACTTTTGCTCATCGTCAGTTTTTTACTGACATCAATCCATTGCTTATAAGGGAGGGCTGGCATGTCTTTATAAATCCAGTTCTCTTTGACGGTCTTATCTGCAATGTCCTTTTCGAACACAGACATCATAATGCTCTTGGCCTCGCCTTTCCGGTTGACCATCTTTTCCAGCTTTTGGGGAAGAAAGGAGAAACCGGCCTCGTATTCAGCAGACGGATCAACCTTGACGGTCTGTGAAAGCATCAGATTAATGTTCCCGTTCTGGGGATAGTCGATGTCGCCGACCAGAGCCAATACCTGTTTTCCGGAACCGGCGTCCGTGACGATTTTCATGTTGCCGCGGGCGGGCATATCGCCGGGCCAGCGGCCCCATTCCGCGTCAATGCCGTCTTCGAAACTGGGATTTTTCAGCAAATTAATCATTACAGTTTCAGTGAGTCCTTTATCAGCCGACTGCGTCCCGCTATCTTCAGCCCCTTGAACCGATTGGGTGAAATACAGTGCGGCAGCCAATACTAATAAGGGCATTTTTCTGCCTATCCATGAAATCATTCGCATATCCATCTCCTTTATATTTTTGAATCCTTACAGATACAATGCCGGCAATAAAAAATACTCGTCAATTCCATTAGTCCCGCCCTGTTCTTGAGAATGGTCTTCATTTCATTCTTGTTCCGCTCCGCAGAGCAAGGCAAGCTGGCGATACATCAAAAAAATATGGGGATTGTCGGTCATCCCCACGGGGCAAACATTCAGGTTATTCAGCACATATACTAATTACGGTCAAAAAATTCTTTTGTATTAGTAGCCTGCAAGGTGTTGCGGGCATTTTTGACATTGCTCACATGCCCGTCAACCCAGGCAACGTTAGCGCTCTTGCTATGGAGATCATTAATATTCAAATAGCCATTAGTATTCAGAGTTGGCAAAACTGCGCTATTACCCACTCTCGGACTGACGTCGTCAAAGCAATCTACTAACATGAGGGTTTCGCTGGGTTTTTTAATCTGGCCTGTTTTAGCCGCAGACGTTGCGTCGCCGCCCGCCGATTGCGTGCCGTCTGAATTATAATAGGTTTCTCCAAGATACATGTAGTTATAACCATAGTGTATGTATAAATATGTCCATGCTCCTCCCGGTTGCAACACGGGATTGTGATTACTGTCCATAAGTACTATAGACGAGGCCATCGGACAGAGATAAATATTGTCATTAGGCACATAATGGGCGATTTGGTTAAAATAATACGGGTAATTCCAAGCAAACTTACTAACCCCAAAGGCAGTGTAGTCTAAGCGAACAAAGAAACCGTTGCTATCGTCAATATAGTTTAAATGGCCCAGGCTGAGTTGTTTAAGGTTATTGACGCAACTGGCGCCTTTTGCCGTGTCACGGGCTCTGCTCAACGCCGGCAGCAGCATGGATGCGAGGATTGCAATGATCGCGATCACTACCAAGAGTTCAATGAGCGTAAAAGTTTGTTTCTTTTTCATGTTTGACATCCTTCCGTTTTTTGGTTCATCATTCATGTTCGACATCCTTTTGTTTTCTGTGGTTTTTGATTCATCATTCATGTTCGACATCCTCCTGTTTTTTATGCGTTATTTTGATTCACATCATACAAGTTCAATTATTTGGTTATTGATTTTTTTGCAGGCCCGACTGACTTTCCAGCCAGATAGCTTCCCGGCAGATAACGTGTTCCAAAATCAAGCCGGCCGTTTTCAATTTGACGCATTGCCTCCTTGATGCATGCGCCGCCCAGTTCGCTATACTCAAAAAATATTCTGTCAATATCATATATTTCCTGATACCAGTCCGATTCAGCCCCCTGTCCCACGATGCTGATATCCTCCGGGCATCTAAGCCCGCGTTCCACCAGCAGAATATGAAGCATGGCTTGTCCGAAAATACCGCCGCTGACAATCAGCACCGCGGTGTGGTCTGTCACTTGTCCGGCGATCTCCCGGGCCGCCCGCCGCGCGGAATCATGCGTGGAATAGGCGGATATTTCAGCTTTTATTGACTTGGCGTCAATACACTCTCCGGATAAACCGGCCGCGACGAACTGCCGCTCCAGAACATGTTTTATTTTCTCGGTTTCCTTGTCGCTGAACATGGACGCCATCATTACTTTCCGGTGTCCTAAAGCTGCAAGTTTCCGCCCTGCTTCGGCATAAGGTTCCTCCAGAGACATGAAAAACTGCAGGCAGCGCAATTTGTAGTCCTGGTCAAGCAGTTGTTCTTTAAAGCAACCCACCATTATGCACGGGCGCATGGATTTTGCCAAAAATTCGTACAGCGCGAAAGGCTCGCCGCCGCAAAGAATATAGCCGTCTATTCTCGTTTCCGGATTAACGGATACACAGGATTCAAATGAACCCAACGTCACATTTCCGGGCAATTCTTTGATTGTTATTGTCACTCCAAGGAAGGAGGCGTAATGAATTAAGCCGCCGATAAAATGACAATTCGCTGAATCTTTCATGCTGTCGGCACATAATATTACAAGGATATGCGGCTGAATTTGGCGGGGAGTGGAATTTTTCTGCTTGTCCGGCAAATTGGCGGCGCGTGCGTTAAGCTTGTGGCCAACTCTTGGAATTGAAGTCAGCAAGCCGGATTCGTTCATTTTCTTCAAAGCCCGCCGGATAGTCAAATGATTGCAGGAATAACGCTCCGACAAATTTCTTTCACTGGGCAATGTCGTTTCATTGTCGAATTCACGCAAAATGCGTTCACTTATTTCATCTGCCATAGTTGCACGTGCCATTTCTGCACCGCCGCCTTTCACATTTAAATTCTATGCTATGCTATTATCATTATAGTATAGCAGACTAGTTTTGTCAATACCTCTTTGAAAAAAACAGCAAAAAAGAGTAAAACTAAATTTTAAAAATTGACGAATATCGGTAGTGGTTGCGTCCAATAGTCCGACGAACAATCACAGGCGCGAGGCGCTTTCCTTTTGGCGATTGTAACGGGGATACGACTGACCAACTGCGGAACGAATGAATTATGACATGCCGCCGGATCTGAACCGGACGCCGGCTCTGACTGGTATGGCAGCAGTTTCTTCCGGACGTTTGGGATTTCGTCCAGTACGTTTTTTCTGGTAACCACGTCAAACACGCCGAAATTGCGCAGTTCGACCGTATTCCCGGCGGCCATTTCATCCGCCAGGGAGTTCAGTAAGCGCTGCACCACGACAGTCACATCCTGCTGGACAAGACCGGTTGTTTTTTGTTCCGAATAGCTGCTGTGCCTGTTATGATTTTTTCGCGTTCTGCTTTCTCGTAATCTAACGCTTCATTTTTCTTCAAGCATCCTTCACAGACACCAGAATAAATTTTACCAGAGTGGTAGAAACGGTAATGGAATAATCCGGTAAAGCCTTTCGATGTTTTTTCTTCTGGAAACTGACATTATTCAACCTTCCTGCATGTGTATCTACGCATACCGCAGTGAATGTCGGAGATATTGGATTTTTGAGCTTAAAAAGATGGTGGGCGATGAGGGACTCGAACCCCCGACACCTTGGGTGTAAACCAAGTGCTCTAGCCAACTGAGCTAATCGCCCGGACAAAGCTGTTCAAACCAGATGCAGAACATACTGTCTTTTAAAGAATTTGCAAGTATCCGCAGATAAAAAGATCCGGTTTTTCATGCCCGATTATTGATTATTTGAAACCAAAAGGTTTAAATAACGCAGTCTCTTTTTCTAAATAAGACCCGGAAGCCGAAAGGCCGTTTTCCCATGATTCAATTGTTTTTACGGCATATTTATCATTGAAATCAGATGAATTCTGAGATATAATAACGCTCCCGTGGTTATTGTTTTTATTTACCGGCCATGTCGGCCGGGTTTAAATCGGAGATTATATGTTGCTGATTAAGATTAAATTAATTTGTCTGAAGTGCGCAGGTTTATGCCTTGGCGTTCCGGCAATGAGTTTATTTTTGTTTTGTCAAACCGGTTGTTCAAAAAGTGAACCCGTCAAGCAGCCCATGCCCACGGTTCCGGTAATGGCGGAAAAATCTGTGCTTAAAGATATGCCGCTGGAAATCAGGACGTTCGGAAATGTTGAGGCATTCAGCGAGGTGCCGATAAAAGTGATGGTTACCGGACCGATCAAGAAGATTTATATTAAGCCTGGAGATTATGTTAAAAAAGGCGATATGCTGGTGCAGATAGATTCCCGCGCTTACGAGGCGACCCTGAAACAATTGCAGGCGACACTGGCCCGCGATTCGGTAATTTATGAGGATGCGGAGCGTCAGGCGGAGATGAAGGAAGGCTTGTTGAAGCGTGGGGCCGCCGCTTTTGATGAAACAAAGCGGATACGGGCGATTGCCGATTCCGCGAAGGCCATGATCGAGTCCAGCAAGGCGAATGTGGATAAAGCCACGCTTGACGTCGAATATTGCAGTATCCGTTCTCCGATAGACGGGCATGTGGGAGATTTGATAAATTACGAAGGCGCGGTCATGAAAGCGAATGACGCGGTGATTATGAATATTGCCCAGACCAAACCGATTTATGTCAGCTTTTCCGTTCCGCAAGTGCATTTGCCGCTGATTCAGAAATATATGGAGCTCGGCAAGCTGTATGTTGACGCCAAAGTTCCGGCGGAAGGCGGCGCCCAGGAGCGCGGCGAACTGACCTTCGTTGATAATAACATCAATACCAACAGCGGGACTGTGCGGCTGAAAGGCACGTTTGAAAACAAAAGCGGAAAACTCTGGCCCGGCCAGTACGTTGATGTCGTGCTGGGCCTGACGGTTGATAAAAATAGAATTGTGGTACCGGCACAGGCAGTACAGACCAGCCAGGACGGGAGTTATGTTTTTATCATTCGCGCGGATGACACTATTGCTGTCCGTCCTGTAATCATCGAGCGCTTTGCCGGCAAAGAGGCCATTATCAAATCCGGAATCGATGCCGGAGACATGGTAGTCACCGACGGTCATATCCGGCTTTATCCTGAAGCGAAGGTAAAAGTCAAATCCAGTCTGTCGGTAGTAGAGAACAACCCGGCGAAAAAGTGAGCAGGATATGAATATCTCCAGGATTTTTATTACGCGTCCGGTGATGACGACGCTGCTGACGCTGGGCATCCTGATTTTCGGGTTGATGTCTTACCCCAAACTGCCGGTAAGCGATTTGCCGAATGTTGACATTCCAATAATCCTGGTCCAGGCGGGCCTGCCGGGCGCAAGCCCCGAAACCATGGCTTCGGCAGTGGCCACCCCGCTGGAAAAACAATTTTCGACCATCGCCGGCCTGGACACCATGACTTCTTCCAGCGCTTTGGGAACGACTTCGATCACTCTGCAATTCAGTCTTGACCGGAACATTGATTCCGCGGCGCAGGATGTGCAGTCGGCAATATCGCAGACGCTCAAACAACTCCCCGCGGATATGCCCAGTCCGCCAACCTACCTCAAGCTGAATCCCGGCGACCAGCCGATTTTGTATGTCGCGCTGACCAGTCCGACGCAGCCGCTGTCCATGCTGGATTATTATGCGCAGACGCTGATTTCACAGCGTCTCTCGACGATTGACGGCGTCGCCCAGGTTCAAGTTCTCGGCTCAAAGAAATACGCGGTCAGAATCCAGCTCGACCCGAAGCTGCTTTCCTCATGGAAAATCGGGATTGACGAAATTCAGACGGCCATCCAGAATGCCAATGTGAATCTGCCGACCGGCACGATTGACGGACGCTATAATTCCTATACCATCCAGGCCAACGGACAGTTGTACCGCGCCGAATATTATAAACAAATTGTGGTAGGCTACCGGGACGGCGCGCCGATCCGGCTGCAGGACGTGGCGGAGGTATATGACAGCGTGGAAACCAGCAAAACCCAGGCATGGTTCTGCCAGGGCGGAAAAATGTCTTCGTCAATCATCCTGGGAGTTCAACGCCAGCCGGGAACCAATACCGTACAAGTCGCGACCGCCGTCAAAGAGGCGCTGGTGATTATCGGCAAGCAACTTCCCGCCTCGGTAAAAATGGTCGTGATGTTTGACCGTTCCGAACCGATCAAATCCTCGGTGGCGGACGTTAAATTCACGATGCTGCTGACTTTATTTCTGGTTGTTCTGGTTATTTACTGGTTTCTCCGGAATATCCGCGCCACGGTTATTCCCAGCCTTACGCTGCCGATGTCCATTGTCGGCACGTTTGTCGCGATGTATCTGCTGGGCTACAGTCTGGACAATCTTTCACTGATGGCGCTGACTCTGTCCATCGGTTTCGTGGTGGACGACGCAATTGTCATGCTGGAAAATATTTTCCGCCACCTGGAAATGGGCAAATCGGTATATCAGGCGGCGCTTGACGGTTCCGGCGAAATCGCATTTACGATCGTCTCGATGACGCTGTCGCTCTCCGCGGTGTTTATTCCGGTGCTGTTTATGGGCGGGATTATCGGACGGCTTTTCCAGGAATTCGGCGTGACTATCGCGATCGCGGTGCTGGTTTCCGGGATGGTTGCCTTGACTTTGATCCCGATGCTGGCCAGTTTGTTCCTTAAACCGCATATGATAAAACTGGACAAGGAAATGGTGGACGGCTCCGGACCCCA